>Ga0209647_1001573_pt1 | contig 19198 bp, 9 predicted proteins | sample GraSoi_2013_60cm_FD_185827 | JGI IMG/M metagenome (GOLD analysis project Ga0209647, IMG submission 185827) | Grasslands soil microbial communities from the Angelo Coastal Reserve, California, USA - Sample 9_17_2013_60cm (SPAdes) (version 2) | ecosystem: Environmental > Terrestrial > Soil >... | reverse complement strand
CGGTATGGTGCAAAGCAGGAAATCTCCTTCTTCCTGATAATCGCGACCGCCGACCCGATAAATCGCTCGCACTCGTCCATGCGCTTTGTCCTGTTCGAGGCGGAGGACCTCGCAGCCCATCTTCGGGTTGCCGGTCAGACGGCTCAGAAAGGCGTCTGGAAAGCGAGAAGTACCCCCCTTGATCTCCGAGAATCCCGGATCCCACACGCCGATATTTTCCTCGCGCAGAAACTCAGTCGAGGCGCCGTGCTGAATGCACAAGTTACCGTAGGCAAACAGAAAAAATTCGATGGCCTCATCCGAGAGCGGGACGCCACCCAGTTGTTTCGGCTTCGCCTCTTGAATGAGCTGCCGGAGCGACTGACGATCCAATTTGATCAGCTTCTCGGAGGCGAAAGTATTTGCGGTCCTGAGCTGCTCGAGTTCGTCCGGAGAAAGCCCGTTCTGCGACTTGCCCTGGGCGATATCCTTCACGGTGAGTTGCCAGAGTTGGTCAGATGTAAGCTTTGCTTCATCCGCCTTCATTCTGAACTTCTTTTTGATTTCTGCTTCGTCGGTTGATCTTGATCCGCGGGCAAACTTGAACGTCCTCGAGCTGTACATCACGAACGGCCGCAGCTCGAGCTCACTGAACATATCGATATACTTGCGCGTGATACGGTGTTCTTTCGGAATGCGCATGGCGCCGGCTTCCCAATACAAGCCGTCACCCATCGGCCTCGTTCGAATGCGTCCGCCGACGTGATGCCGTTCGGCCTCCAGGATCGTATAGGTCCAATTCCGTTGTTGCAGCAGATAAGCCGCGCAGAGGCCGGCAAGGCCAGCGCCGACGATAACCACGTGCGGTGTCTTGCCGGGTTGCGCCTGGCTTGCTCCGATTAGGGCCTCGATCCCGGCGATGGCGCCGGTGGCGCTTGCGGTCGTGATTACTTGGCGGCGCGTCGGATTGGCGTAATCGCCTTGTGTGACCATCATTCCCTCCCCCAACCTCCGTGGATAGCGGCGCTGACCCGTATCACCCCATGAGGGATATCTGCACTCCGATTTCGCCGGCGACGTAGGCCGTATTCATGCGCAGAATTTCCAGCGCAAGATCGTGGTTGATGTGATTGAGCGTATCATTGGCGCTGTGAATATTGTGGTTAGCGTCATCGTTGCCCTCAATAGTAAGCACCGCCGGCACCGCCGCGCCGATAAAGGGAACATGATCGCTGTCGTGGGGCTCCAATGAAGTATTGACTGTCAGCTTGGTGTACGTATGAGCCGCCGACGACAGCGCGGCAATCACGTTTTTAGAGACCGGATCCCCGCCTTCCAACAGCACCGTCGGGCTGTTGGTATTGAGGACCGCGATCATGTCCATGTTGACGACCGATTTTATTAGAGCCCGCTCCGCGGCCGGAAGTTGCCTTACATAGTGTTTGCTTCCAAACAGCCCCTGCTCTTCGCCGCCGAATAAAATGAGCCGCAGGTCCTGCGTACTCGACAGGTCCTTCAGCACCCGCGCAATCTCGACCACTCCGACGCTGCCGCTGCCATTGTCGTCCGCTCCCGGCGCCGGTGCCGCTGGGTCGTCAGGCCCATGTGCAGGATGATTGACGGAATCGAGATGCGCAGTGACCAGCGTGACCGAACGCGTGCCACCAGCCAGCCCTCGTTTATCGGCAATGATATTCGAAGTGTTGCCGCCTGCCATCCTCACGTCCTGAAAACTGACCTGATATCCCATCGATTGCAACCGATCCCGCATTTCTCTCACGGCATCCTGAAAGTGGCTGGTCAGCGAGTGGCGTGTCGGATGCGACGCCAGCTTAGCCAACGTCGCCGCAAAACTGTCTCGGCTAATGGCGTCCACGATACGCTTGATCCGTTCATCGACACGTGCTGCTGCTGTCGGGCGCGCCAATGTCTCAAAGACGATTTCATTTTTTTTCGCGGGACGTATTGAAAAACGCCCCTCGTGCTTAACGATCTTACTGACACCGCGCGGATCCAGCGACACGACGAGATAGCGGCCCTTGTCGAACAGCACCGGCACATCCGGGTAGGCGCGTTGGAACAACCGGCCTTCCTGGGTCACTAAATACAGAGATCCGGTGTCGGACGGAGCCGATCGCCGTGTCAGCGGAGTCAAACCGACGTCGGCCGCTTCAACCTTGCTCCACTCGACTGACGTCGCAGGGTCGGCGCTATGGCAAAAGTATTCGTTGCCAAACTTGAGCCAATGCAGGCCATGTTGTTCAAGCGTGTCAGCTGCTCGGTGTAAGGAATTCGCAGCCGGGCGGCATATTGCGTACTGCATTTGCTTCGCCATTTTGCCAGCCCTAGCTTGGCACTGCTGTCAACACAGACGCGTTTGGGGATGCCGGGCCGATATAGACCTCCTGGTACCCGGCGTTGGAAAGCCTCGCATATTATGCTTCCATTGGCCGCGGGCACACTGTGAGCTAGTTCACACAATTGCACTGCAAACAGTCCGTATGCTGACGGCCGGGCCGGGTAATAGGCAGGTCAACTTCTGCCTCGGCAAGCGCGCTGGGATGAGGGGCTGACATGGCTGACGTGGCGACGACCCGGGCAGCACGCCCGAATGCATTTCGCTTTTCCAAGGTACATAGGTGCAAGATTCACCCCGGCATTGGGATCGCCCGCGTCGGCAACAGCTTGGGAGAATATTTCATCGGCCCCGAGGCACCGTGCGATCCGCACGACGTCACCGCTCCCGACGGGGGTTTCAAAGACGCCGACGGCCGCATCAAACGCCAGGCCGCGCGTTTTCGCATTTACGCTTACGACAGGGAGGGAAATAATCTCGGCGAACTGCCGCTTGGCAGCGCGAAGGACCGCAAGGCCCGACGCGCGGCACAGGTGGAATGGAAGGTTCATCTCAAGAACAAGAAAAGTGCGTGGTACCAGTTGGTCAGCCGTTTCGAGCCGCCCGGCGAAGTGCGCAACGCCGACATTCCGGTCGGTAAGGGAAAGTTGCCGGATTCGCGGCTGGCCCTCGTCATCGATCCGGGTGCGCGCTGCATCAATGGCGAAGGCGATCCCGTCGAGCCAGCTGGGATGCCCAAAAGCTCGACATTCGACACCGGCATGTTCCGCGGGACGCCGGTCCCCCTCGGCGAACTCAAGGTTGACAAGGATGGCCGGCTGCTGGTGCTCGGAGGATTTGGCAAATCAGACTCAACCAAGCCGGACAATCCGATCGGCTCCGATCCCGCCAAACTGGATTTCTGGGCAAACAACGACTACTGGTATGACGACGTTTCGGACGGGCCGGTTACCGCAAGAGTAACACTGCCGAGCGGCAAAAGTATCGTCATCGACCGGCCGCAGGATGCTGCTTGGTTGATCGTTGCGCCGCCAAAATATGCGCTCGGAATCCATTCGATCGTCACCCTTTACGACGTGATACACGACGTCGCCGTCGATCAGGGGTGGATCAAGGACGCCGCCGACGTCTGCTATTTCCGCGACATCCACCCGATCCTCTGGCGCGCTGCCGAGACTTCCTGGGTAAATGCGGAAGCGCGGCGTGGCCACGGCTACGACAAGCGCGGGGATTTCCGCACCGCCAAGGACAGTGCGCAGCCCACGGAGGAAAAGAGAAACGAGAAGACGCATAGCGGCCCCTCTAGCGGCGGAAGGATAAAGATTAATGCCGCGCTGCTGGCTTCGCACGTCTTGGCAACCCCGGACAACAGCGGCAATCGTGACCGGATTTTTCGGCGTATCCGAAATCCGCTGCTCGACGAGGCGGACGCCGCCGACCAGGCCAACACCGGCTTCATGCCGCTCTTGTCGGGTGATGATGGAGACAGAACCGAAGGCGAGCCCCGCACCTGGCTGTCCGTGCTGCCTTCGCAATATCGCAAGCTCAAGCTGTGGAGGGATGGGAAATTCTCACCCGGCCGCAAGCCTAAATTCCCGCCCCTGGAGCGGATGGATCCGGACGAGCAGGTCGAAGCCCTGCAGCGCGCCGCACTGGAGCCGTGCGTTGGCGGTGCGTTCTATCCAGGCATTGAAGCGCCGTGGATTGTCGGCGACAAAGATCTTTACGTCCACGCCTTCCGCATCAATTCAAAAACCCACGGCCCCGGCGACATCACCAAATACATGTGCGTACCCTGGCAGGCCGATTTTTACGACTGCAAGAATAATTGGTGGCCAGCAGCACGTCCGGACGACGTCATTTCGCAAGACGTGTTCGAAGAGGCAAACAATGCCTGGCGCCCTGGCCAGCCTCGGATCAGCGAAGCCCTTGAAGGCTCGGTCAAATGGGATCGCGGTTTGGGGGTGACAACACTATTCCGTCGTCCCTGGCACAACCCGGCGGAAGCGGTCGATGACCCTCGCGATTCGGAGCGGCGCGGCTGCGACGATATGGTTCGCTATTGGCACGAATTGGGCTTCGTGCTGCCGCGCAAGACCGCTTGGTGGGAAGCCGGCTCGTCCGAGCGCGAGATCGTCCAGGTCGAGATGGAACGGCGGCCCCATGCCGGGATGGACGTGCGAGAGCTGTTCAATTGCCTGCTGAACCTGGAGGAGGACCGATCCTGCCTGCCGAAGGTGCGCGAGTTCGTCGAGGACGTGCTCGCAGCCGCACGACGATTACAGCAGACTGCGGGTGCGTTCGCCTTCATGGATAACATCCGGCCCTTCAAGTACGACGAAAGCATCTTCGACGCGCGGATGCAGGATATCTACGACGACTGCGCCGATTTCGCCTTCACCGAAAAGGTGAACGGGGTGCGCTTGCCGTACAATCCGGGCGATCCCGATCAAAATCCGGTTTTCCGCACGCGCGAAGCCGTCGTCGAGCGTATTCGTCAACTGACGCCCTTCAATTTCCTGGACGGCTCTTGGCTGCGGAATATTCATCGCGTTGGCCCGGTCGACGAGGTCAATTCAATCCTCTTCACGATTCTCAAGGAAGAGCTTGGTGACGGCGTACCTTCGCAGAATCACGCCAATATCTATCGCGACCTTTGTCACTCATTCGGCTTCTATCCGCCGCCGATCCAGAGCACTGCTTTCGCCCGCGATCCCGCGTTCCTCGATTGCGCATTCGACAGCCCGGCCTTCCAGCTCGGCATTTCAGAGTTCAGTAGGAGCTACTATCCGGAAATCATCGGGATGAGTTTGTGGCTGGAATGGACGGTGATGGAGCTGCATCGGATCGCTTCCATCGCCGAGATGGTCGGTCTGAGCTCGCATTTCTATCGGATGCACATTGCGATCGACAATGCAGCGAGCGGTCATGGCGCGGAAATCATACGGGCGGTGAAGCTTTATCTGCGGCAGGTTGCGGTCGAAGGTGGCGAGGAAGCGGTTCAACAGCACTGGAAGCGGATTTGGGACGGCTACGTCGCCTTCGCATACACATTCGTCATCGTGATCCGGCAGGTGATCCGCATCGTTCAGGAACCGCCACCGCTGCAGCAGCAGCTCGAATGGTTGATTGAAAGGAAAGCGCCATTCGGTCAATTCAATCACGGCGATCTGATGCTGGGAAACAGCCGCATCAATTCGCTGTTTGTGGACCCGCCGGCGCTGCTGCAGGCGCTGCAGGACAACGGGTACATCATTCCCGGTAAGCCCAACGAGAGCGAGTTCTTCAAGCTGTTGGAATTTCGCGGCGGCCCGATGTACCACGTATTCACCGAAGACGAGATCAAACTCTGGCGCGATTGGACCTGGGAGCTGGGCGAAGAAGACAAGAAGCGGCGAGGGCGCAACGTGAACGCCTTGCGGGATCGCCTAGCAACGCTCAACTCGGCCGTCGTTGCATCGATATCGGACGCTCAGCTTCGCACCTGGCAGGCTACAGCAACCGACAACCGCATCGGCCTCTGGTTGGAGATCGCGAGTCTTGAGGCCGCCAACAAGGGGGCGTCGTCGCGAACGCGCGGAGCAAGGGCCGGCGCCAGTCAGCAGCAGGTCCGCGACGTGGTCAAGTCCATCAACGACCGATTTAGGAATTGGTTGGGGTGGAGCATGATTCGTGCGGTAACCTATATCGCCGCGCAACGTTGGGGCGCCGTCGAAGCCCTCGAATTCGAGTTGTTCGATCCCGAAACCAAACAGGAGCTTGCTGTCTCAAGTTGGTTCGATCGTATCCGCGATGCGCCCAATCCCGCTGCGCCCGCATGCGCAATGCTCCATTCGCTTGGCAATGCGCTGCGCACACAGCCGGGCTTGCTGAAGGCGCAGTTCGCGGCTGGCAGGCCGCTGGCCTACGCGTTCGACAACGCCGTTCCGGGCAATGATGGCCGAACGGCCCGCAGCACGTTGGGTGCATGGATCGATGCTGGCTGTCCGCTGCCGAGGGTGCCGACTGGCCGGGTCAAGCCAATGAGGTTGGAGGGCTCGCTGACCGAGCAAGAGACCCATCCCACCGGCGTCATGATGGGATTTGGCACGGTGCATTGAGGAATTTCGCAACGAGTTCCTGCCAATTCGATGTCGCCGTGGTCGGCGGCGGACCCGCCGGCCTTGCAACCGCCATTGCGCTTCGACGCGAGGGCCTTGCTGTCGTTGTCGTCGAGCGGACGGACTATCGTTCGTTGCGCGTTGGGGAGCACATCCCCCCATCGACCAAACCCGAGCTTGCCTCGCTTGGTCTCGCGGATGTGCTCGCGTCCGGAACCCATGCCTCCTGCCCGGGCATCCGATCGGTGTGGGGCAGCGATGAAGCGGCGGATCGGGACTACTTGTTTCATCCGCACGGCGAGGGTCTCAATCTGTCTCGCCCGGACTTCGATCTGAGCCTCGCAGCGCTCGCCGAGCAACTCGGCGCGGTAATCATTACGAAAGCGCGAATCGCCAGCCTGTCGCGCGCCACCGGCTTGTGGCAGCTCCGCATTGGGCACGCAGCACGCGTATTGGAGACGCACGCCAACGTAGTGATCGATGCCACCGGACGTGCCGCTTCGATCGCCAAGCGGTTAGGCGCCAGACCGATCGTCTACGACGAACTCGTTGGTATCTTCGGACGGGTTCCGGGCGCGATGCCGCGTAACAATCTCGTCATGATCGAGGCCCTCAAGCAGGGATGGTGGTATTCCGCGGGCCTCGCCGATGGCAGCGTCGTTGCGACGTTTCTGACCGACCCTAAGCTGGTCGACACCTCGAAGGCAGGGCGAATTCGCACATGGCACGAGCAGCTCAAGGCCGCGCCCATGACCGCCGCGCGCATCGCCGACCATGACCGACCCGGCGACTTGCATGTGCGGACCGCGCGCACCCAGCGACTCGATCAACCGACCGGCGAGGGATGGCTCGCGGTCGGCGATGCCGCGATGAGCTTCGACCCCCTGTCGTCGGAAGGAATATCGAAAGGCCTGGAAGGGGGGAAAAAAGTCGCCGCCGCCGCTGCGGCGCTGTGCCGAGGCGATTGGTCAGTGGCACAATTGTACCGAGAAGATATCAATACGGCATTCGCCGAATACCTGGTGATGCGACAGCTCTACTACGCGGCAGAGAAACGGTGGACGCAGGCGTCGTTCTGGCAACGCCGACGGCTCCCTCCGAAGCCTCTATGTGCGGTGACATGAAGCTAGTAGGCCTTCCCGGTTGTTCGCGTCGAAATTCACATTCGGACTTATTGGTAATGCCAGATATTCTCCGACATATGCGTTTACTGGCCAGGACAGACAGCAGCGGTGGTTTCAATCACTCCATCAATACAGCCGAATTTGAGTTCCCGTGCGGATGACCCTACCGAGACGAGATGACGAGCAGCAAACGCCGCCCGTCCTAGGTTGGCCGTGTGAGACAAAAAGCGATAAGCCCCGGTATGACGTCGCGCATCGTCTTGTCGAGTGTCTTCGGACTCGAGGTCACCAGAAACGGATCTTTGGTGTCCCCCTCGAAGTTGAATTCGAGAGTGAAGGAAAACGTCTTGGTTGAGCCCGGATGGACCAAATGACGGCTGAAGGCATAGTCGTCGCTGGTGCCACACGTTGGATAGAGACCGACAGCCTGAAGCGGCTTGTAAGGCCGATTGCGGACATCCCGCATCGCATCGCTGACCGCGGTCGCGATTCCGGTCGCCGTCTCGTAGTCCCGCATGCTTAGGTATTCGCGGTACGTGTCGCCAATGCGACCGCGTTTCCCATTGTGGGCAGGATTGATAAAATTCTGGCTGGGGTCTGTAATTTGGTTCTCGTCGCTCCCCCAACTGAACAGAACGTCGCCGTCATAAGAATGTAAATCAAGGAACAGCACGGGATTGAAACGATCCATGAGCCAGCGGACGTTTTGCGTCTCCGGTTCAGAAAATGGTTCCGGACCGTGGAAGGTTTCGATCGCAGGATTATCGGAGGCAAGGCTGTCGGTCCACGCAGCCGGGTGAAAGAACTTCTTAAAATCCCACATGAAATCGTAATTTCGGTTGATGTCGACTCCGATTTTCTTGGCGTCCCCCTTGGAATGGGCAGGATTGCGATTCTTCCGCCAGAGATAGCGCTTGGTGTGACTGAACTCGACGCCGTCCGGATTGACGCAGGGAAAAACCACTAGTGTGCTCTCTTCGACGATTGTGCGAATGTCGCGCGCCAAAAAGGTTTTTTTCAGATATTGGAGCCCTTTGCCTTTGGAGTAGGCGCGCAGTAGGTCGCCGGCAAAATTGACAACGATGTCTGGTCCACCCCATTCGCGCGCGTGCACACCTGCGATGAGGAGAACGACAGGCTTGTGCTGGGCATGACCTTTTGCGATCTGCAATGCGTGGCAGACACGACCTTCGTAGGTTTTTTTCGGCAATTGGAGCCGCCGGCAGAGCTCCGGATAGGTCGCTTCGAAGTTGATGAGTGCCGACGCGATTTCCGTCGTGTTTAAGATAAGGGCCACTGTTTCTCCAGCTCTTGCGGATGTCAGACAAGTTTACCGACGCCGACGGGCCCGCGGCGGCCGCCCCTGAAGCGATCCCCTTTGCCGATGTGCCGCTGCAGGCGCTTGCCTTCTTTGTCAGCGTCCGCAAGTACCTTCACCTTGCGGCCCGCTTTGCGCAGCGCCTTGACAGTCGAACCGGAGGCAAAGGCATGCAGGCGCCGCACACCGTTCTCGTCGGCGGGCCGTTGCGGCATGCAACAATGGTCGAGGCGGAAATGGTGCAAATTGCGCGGAGTTTCATGTGGGCCCACCTCGACAAGGAGACGGTAGGTCTTGCCAGGCGCAACTCGCTTGCCGGAAGAGGCGCGCCTGACGCGAGATCTTCTAACCATGTTGCCTCGTCATGTTGTCACCAAATCGTTCGAGCAAGCGGCAGGGAGGTGAAGCGCTGATCGTCGCCGACGTGAAGCGCCTATGAATGAGGTTCAAACAGACGGACTTCACGCCAGCTCATCCAACAGTACCTTGGCGTCCTTAAGAGCGGCTGTGTCGAACCCCTCCGTAAACCAGCCATAGACGGGAGCTAATAGATCGTAGGCCTCTCGGCGCCTAGATTGCGCGCGCCACAGACGCGCCAAGCTGGTCGCCGCACGCAGCTCCCAGGATTTTGCCTCCTGGCGCCGGGCAATTGCCAGCGCCTCGCGAAATTGGGTCTGGGCGGCCGCCTCCCCGTCAGGGAGCCCCTTTCTCAGAAGCAAGTCGCCATTGAGCTGACAAAGCCGAGCTTGAAAAAAGCATTCTTTCGTCTCATCCACGACCCTCAACGCTTCTTTTACCGCCTCAAGGCCTTCATCCGGCTGATTGTTGATCCCATAAGCTTCGGCCAGAAGCGAGAGCCAACGTGGCTTGTCCATCCTTGCTCCGGTTGCCAAAAAATCTGTGACACCGTTGCGCAACTGAACAATTCCCGTCTTGCCCAGGCGCTCATTTATTCTCTTTTCATCCGCCATAATGCCTGCTTCCGCCTGCCAAAAAGGAAAACCATGCTCGAGCGCCAATGTCCTCACCTCATCGGCCAATTTTTTTATGACTTGCGGTTCCCCTCGGCACTGGTGGATGAAAAGAGAATAAATGAGCGCCTGGGCAAGACTGAAGGGGTGGCCCAATTGGCGAGCAAGCGTGACTGCTCGACGGCTTGTGGCCAGCGCCTGGTCCGCGTAGCCCAGCACCCAAAGCGCAAAAGCTTCATGGACCAAACAGGCAATCCCGGGATCGTTTCCGTACCGGAATGCGTGGATGCGATGCTGCTCCGGATCGTAGAGGCGCCGACCTTCCTCCAAGTGCTCCCTCGCGCGAACAATCATACCGCGCCAGAGCAAGGTCATGCCAAGCGCCCGATGTGATTCGAGCTCGTACCCAATGTTCTGTTGGTCGTCCGCCAGAGCGAGCATCTCTTCGGCAAGATCAGCCGCCGCGTGCCATTCTGCGCGTACCAGATCGTAAACCCACAGACCGCGCAAAACCGAAAATTTCTGCGCGGGAGCCTGTGATTCGCGACATAAAATTCTGGCGCGGTCGTATGCAGCCGCAACTTCAGGAGCGGCAAAGCCCTTGACGGTTGTTAGCGTCGCTCCGAGGCGAGTTTGCAGGTCCAGTTCTCGCTCGTCTCGCTGCCCGCTTTCTGGCAAGGTAGCAAGGAGGACCAGCGCTTGCCGGAAATGGTTGGCTGCTTCCACATTAGCGGAACGCTGAAGCGCGCGCTCCGCGGCAGTCTGCCAGTAGCTGATGGCCGGATCAGCGAGCCCTGCTGCAGCATAGTGCAGGGCCAGGAGCTCTGGTTCGGTCTTTGCAGTTTCCGGAAATTCCCTCTCCAACGCTTGAGCAATGCGCTGGTGCAGCACCTGCCGGCGGCTCTTGAGCAGGTTCTCGTAGGCCGCATCCTGTACCAGCGCGTGCTTGAAGCTGTAAACGGCTTCCGGCGGCTCGACACGGCGAAACACGAGCCCGGCCTGCTCGAGTTGGGCCAGTCCATACTTCAATGCGGTCTCGTCGCGGCCGACCAACGCGCGCAGCAAGGAATAGGAGAAGTCGCGTCCGATGGCGGCGCCGATTTGGCCGATCTCCTTCACCGGCGCCAGGCGGTCGAGCCGCGCCATCAAAGAGTCTTGAAGCGTCTCCGGAATGGCGAACGGCGGCAGGGGCCCTTCAAGACGATAGCCCTCGGCGTCCTCGACCAGGATGCCCGCTTCCAGCACCGTCTTGGTGAGCTCCTCGACGAACAGCGGGTTCCCATCGGTCTTGGCAACGATTTGTTTCAGGACTTCAGCGGGCAGCACGCGCCCTCCCACCATCCGCGCGACCATGTTTTCAACGTCGTCGCGGTTGAGTCGACCGAGCGTCAACGTGCCGACGTTGGGAAGACCAACCCAGGGCGGCTCAAACTCCGGTCGAAAGGTGAACAGCGCAAGGACTGGCAGTCGGCGCACCCGCTCGACCGTCAGATCGAGCAGCTCGAGGGAGGTGGCATCCGCCCAGTGCGCGTCCTCGAACGAGAGCAGGATCGGTTGCCGGCGGGCCAAACCCTCGAATTGATCGAGCAGTGCCGCCAGCGTCCGGCGGCGTTGCTGCGTCGAGCTGAGCGTCAGCGGCGCATATCGCGCGCCGAACGGGATCGAGAGCAGCGCCGCAAAAAGCGTCGCCGCAGCTTGAACCCGCGATGCATCCATGGCGAGGATCGCTTCGAGTTTGTCGAGCTTTTCCTCGGGCCCATCGTCCGCCTTAAACCCCGCCGCTCGCCCCAACTGGGCGATGAACGGACGAAGCGCGCTGTTGGTATGATAGGGCGAGCATTGATAACGCAAGTGCGTGTGCGGTTCGCCGGCGATGCGCTCGGCGAGCGCGGCCCCGAGTCGGGACTTGCCGATGCCGGGCTCGCCCGAGATCAGCACGATCTGCCCTTCGCCCTTCCAGGCGAGGCGTTGGCGCTCCAGTAGGAAATCGAGCTCGTCCTCGCGGCCGATGAGACGGGTCAGACCCGCCGTGCGGACCGCCTCGAAGCGGCTCTCGGAAACCGACACGCCCTCGACTGCCCAGGCCGCAACCGGCGCGGCGATACCCTTGACCTCGTGCCGGCCGAGGTCGCGCAGACGGAATAGATCGCCGAGCAAGCGGCGCGTGGAGGCGGCAACGACGATCGTTCCCGGTTCGGCCAAGGCCTGAAGGCGCGCTGCAAGGTTCGGCGTGTCTCCAACCACGGCGTGCTTGCGCAATGCACCCTCGCGGCTGAGGTCGCCGATCACCACCACGCCGCTCGCGATGCCGATGCGCACCGCGAGCGGCTCCGCGGCGTGCGTCTCCAGCTCCGCAACCGCGGCAATGATTTCGAGCCCCGCCCGCACGGTTCGCTCGGCATCGTCTTCGTGCGCGCGGGGATAGCCGAAATAGGCCAATATCCCGTCGCCCCGGAAATCGCCGAGGAAGCCGTCATAGGCTTGCACGATGCGGGCGCAGGCGGCGTGATAGGCATCCATCACAGCACGCATGTCTTCCGGATCGAGTCGGGCCGACAGGGCAGTCGAGCCCACGAGATCGCAGATCATCACGGTGAGGTGACGGCGCTCGGCGCCGGCCATGCCGGCTTGCCCGCTTTGCGCATTCCCCCCAACTGCGCTCGTGGTGAACGCACTGGGAGAGCCGGCGGTTATCGCTTTGATAGCCTTAACGAGGCGCTTCCTGTCCCCCAACGGTATCCCGAGCTTCTTGAGATCGCCCTCTGTCAACTCCGGCAGCACATCGCTGTCGATCGCATTCTCGATGAACGCCGGCTCATAACGCCCGAGGCCGAGGGCTCGCAGCCAGCTGCCAACGTCCATAGCAGCGCCCTATCCGTTCCAGCCTCATCACGGTGACAAAGCGTGCCCAGTATATTCGTTGAGGCGGTGCCGTGGACACCCAAAACATCGCGCAAAAATTGCGTTCAGGCAGCCCGCGATGGTCGAAACAAGACCGTCCCATACGGTCGAGTTCCGCCGACGAATGGTCGGGTTGGTGCACGCTGGACGCCCGCCGCAGGAGCTGGCGCGGGAGTCCGAGGATTTCCCGGTCCGGGCGCCACGCGGGTCGTCGCGGCGACGGGCGGCGAAATTCTGCGTGAGCAGATCAAGCGCCTCGTCCTCAGGTGGGCTTGTCGCCGCACTTCGTGAGGCACTTCACACCCGTTGCGACCAATGGCAGGTACAACATCGCTGCCTTTTTCCTGATGCTTGGTGCCACATTCAACAGCCGGAGAGACACTGAACATCTGTCTGCAAAAGGTTCGCCGGCGGCTTGCGCGTTCAGCGGCTCGGCCATGGCTGTCGCTGCCGGCAGGCGCGCTTGTCGCGCAACAGCACCCCGGTCCGCTAAGCACCCCGATGGACGGGATAGTTTAATGGAGGCGATGATGCAAACTGACGCGGCGTCTCGGGAGATCCACCACTTGATCGCAAGCGATCGCGTCGAAGGGACGCAGGTGCGCAGTACGGATGGCAGCACGATCGGCACAATCGAGCGAGTGATGATCGACAAGATCACCGGCAATGTCGCTTACGCGGTTCTGAGCTTCAACGGCCCTGTGGGAGTGGGGCAGAGGCGTTTACCTATCCCTTGGCCTCAGCTCACTTACGATCGAAAGCTGGCGGCCTATCACCTCGACCTCACCGAAAAGGAACTCAGCGCGATGCCCGGGGGCATCGACTGGGGCCAGCGCAGCCGCAAAATGGAGCACGATGACAGGTTGAAAGCCTATTGGGGAATTGCCGAAAGATGGTGAACCTCGGCGGGATCAAGCGGTAGCTCGGTGTTGACCTGTGGTGGTCGGCCTCGATGCCGTGTGAGCTCGGAATAGGCACGCGCCATTCCATGCGAAAACGCAACAATGCTATAGTTGACTCCTATCGTAGTGCGAGCGGCGGGGAAAGAAGAGTATTGTGCGGACGATAGCAGAGTGGCTCGCATCGCTCGGACTGTCCGAGTACGCTCAGCGCTTTGCCGAGAACTACGTCGATGCCAGCGTGCTCCCTGATCTCACAGATCAGGATCTAGCGGACCTCGGCGTTCCGCTTGGGCATCGCCGGAAGATCCTGCGTGCCATCGCGGAGCTTGATGGGGCCGCTCCGGCCGAAGTAGCGACCGAACCGGTGCTGCGAGACGAAGCCGAGCGACGCCACCTGACGGTGATGTTTTGCGAACTGGCCGGCTCGGCTGCCCTTTCGGCGCGGTTGGACCCGGAAGAGATGTGGCGGGTGATCGGGTCCTATCATGCTTGCATCGGTGAGGTCGTCGACCGCCACCACGGCATGATCGCCCGCTACATGGACGATGGCGTGCTCGCCTATTTCGGCTATCCGCGCGCGCAAGAGGATGATGCCGAACAGGCGGTGCGCGCCGCGCTCGCACTTGTCGATGCGGTGGCGAATCTCGAGACAAATGTCGACGCGGCGCTGCAGGTTCGCATTGGCATTGCGACGGGCACGGTCGTCGTGAGCGAGCTCCTGGTCGATGAAACCCCGGCGGAGCAGGCCGTCGTTGGCGAGACGCCGAACCTCGCCGCGCGCCTGCAAACGCTGGCGGAGGCAGGGACAGTGTTGATCTGTCCGCAGACGCATCGGCTCACGGGAGGGCACTTCGATTACCGCGATCTCGGCGCGCTCGCGCTGAAAGGATGGGCGGAACCGGTACAGGTTTGGCAGGTGCTGGGACCGAGCGGCGTGGAGAGCCGCTTCGAGGCGATGCACAAGACCAAGCTGCAGCCGCTGTTCGGGCGTGAAGAGGAGATCGAACTGCTGCTGCGCCGGTGGCGGCACGCCACGCAGGGGGAAGGCCGGGTGGTGCTCCTGACGGGGGAGCCAGGTATCGGCAAGTCGCACATCGCGCTCGCGCTTGGCGAGCGGCTCCAGGGTGAGCCGCACATCGCGTTGCGCTATTTCTGCTCGGCACATCACACCAACAGTGCTCTCTTCCCATTCATTGGCCAAATCGAACGTGCTGGCGGGTTTGAGCGCAGCGACTCGGTCACGGAGAAGCTGTCCAAACTTGACGCTCTCGTTGCACAATCGACGATCGACCCGGAACGCGTCGCGGTTCTGGCCAACCTTTTGGCGTTGCCGGCTAGCGATCACTTCCGACTACAGGAGCTGAGTCCACAAAAACGCAAGGAGAAGACGTTTGCGGCGTTATTGGCTCAGCTCGATGGGTTGGCGGCACGGCGGCCGGTTTTTATGATTTTCGAAGACATCCACTGGATCGACCCAACCTCGCTGGAGCTGCTCGCCGCTACCGTGGAGCACGTGCCGCAGCTTCGGGTCCTGCTGCTCATCACTACCAGGTCCGAATTCACGCCACCTTGGCCGAGTTACCCGCATACGACAACGATCCCGCTCACGCGTCTCGACCGACGCGCAGGCGCGGCATTGGTCGAGCGGGTGACAAGCGGCAAGAAACTGCCGAAGGAGGTGACGGACGAGATTCTCGCTCGCACCGACGGCGTACCTTTGTTCATCGAGGAGCTGACCAAGACGGTGCTGGAAAGCGGGCTGTTGCAGGAACGGGATGGCCAATATGTTCTCGAACGTCCGCTACCGCCTTTGGCCATTCCGACAACGTTGCACGCGTCGCTGATGGCGCGCCTTGATCGGCTGGCACCAGTGCGGGAGGTGGCACAGATCGGCGCCGTTGCGGGTCGTGAGTTCCATTACGAATTGCTCCATGCCGTGGCCAGAATGCCAAGGGAGAAACTCGAAGAGGCGCTTGGGCAGCTGGTGCGGTCGGAATTGATTTTCCGTCGGGGCGAGAGCCCACACGCGGTTTACACCTTCAAGCACACGCTGGTACGGGACGCCGCATATGCCAGCCTCCTGAAAAGCCGCCGCGCGCATCTGCACGCCGCTATTGCGAATGCGCTCGAGCAACAGTTCCCCGATATTGCGCAAACCCAGCCCGAAACTTTGGCGCACCATCTCACCGAAGCCGGACTGATCGAGAAGGCGATCGGATACTGGCTCCCGGCCGGCAAGAACGCGGCCCAGCGCTCGGCCAATCTCGAGGCCATCGCACACCTGCAGCGAGGGATCGAGCTGACGGGCCGGTTGCCGCTCGACGCGGGCCGGGACAGGTCCGAGCTTGATTTTCAGCTGGTCTTGGGGCCGTGCCTCATCGCAACGCATGGGCCGGCCGCGAGCACGGCAGTGGCCACCTTCACGCGTGCCCGTGAGCTATGCGAGCGGCTCGGAGAGCCGCCTGAGTATCTTCAGGTGATGTTCTGGCTCGCGACTGTGAACGTCGTGCGGGGCGAGCTGCCGCAGGCGCTCGAAGCCGTCGATGGTATGCCGAGCGCTGCCGAAACGCGCGGCAACCGGGGGGCATTGCTCAATGTGATCCGCGGGCGGGCGATGATTCTCATGTTTATGGGACGCATCGTGGAGGCCCGAGAGCAACTCGAACGCGCCGTCGAGATGTTCGGCACAAGCGAGGAGGCCGACAGATTGGCCGCGCGGGCCGCCGGTCAGGACGCCGGCGTGGCTATGCTGGTACTCAAAGCGTGGGTGTTCTGGCTTCTCGGCCAGGTCGACGAAGCGGTCGCGTACATGGCTGCCGCGCTTGAACGCGCCGACGCGGTCCAGCACGCGCACACCTACGCTTACGCCTGGTACTATGCCTCCGTTCTGCACGCTCTACGCGGGGAGCCGGCGATTGCTCAGGGCTACGCGGAGCGTTGTCTCGCCATATCGGAGCAACACGGTTTCCGTCAGTGGCTCGGACTGGCGCACGCGATCCGAGGCATTTGCGCGGCCGTGCTGAATGCCTCAGCCGGCCGGCTCGACGAGGTGACGACTGCGCTGGACCAATACCAACGCGCAGGTTATCAGCTCGGCGTCACGGCGCAGTTCGTGCTCCTGTGCCCGGCCTTACTGCTCCGCAACGAACCCGAGGCGGCGCTAGAGCTGATCGATCATGGGCTCTCGATCGTCAGCCGCAACAGCGAGCGGTTTTTTGAAGCCGAACTGTATCGACTAAAGGCCCGCGCGCTGCTCGTGCGGGGCGCACCAAACGCGGAGGTGGAGTCCCTGCTCGACCAAGCTTTGCAAACCGCACGCAGCCAACAGGCGCGATCGCTCGAGCTTCGTGCAGCAACCGATCTGGCCATGCTTTGGAAGAAGCAAGGCAAGCGTGCGCAGGCGCACGACATCCTTTCATCCATCTATGGCCGCTTCACGGAGGGATTCGAAACGCTGGATCTCAGGGAAGCTAAGGGCACGCTCGCCCAGCTGCAAGCCGGTCTCTGAGGTGTTCTCTAAGACCTTCTCTCCTTTTTTGCATTCTTTCTTCTCTGTGCGGCGCTTCTATTATTCTCGGCCTCGTTGGATCTTTCGGTTTTGCCATTTCTTCGTCGTATCGCTTCTTCGTGTGGTCCGCCGCAAGGGCGCCCATCTTTATTCCAAGCTCGAGATTGGAGTGCGACCAGTCGAAATTGATGTGCCTGTCTACGGGGATTTCGACAATTGTGAGATGGTTAAACTCACCTTCGGCTTCGCCGCACGTGATATGATACTTGAATAGCTTGACGTCATCTTCGCCAACGGTTGCGGCGAACTGCTCGCATAGATTTGCCATCGAATCATACAAATTTCTGGGCGGGAGAATTTGGTCCGCGTCGACAATCCTGTTGATCCAGATCTCATCCAAGTCTGGGTGGTCGCGCAATAAGTTCTTGAAATTCACGGTATCGACCAGAGCTCCTTCACAATAGACATCGCCGTCGATTTCTACCGTTTGCTCGATGTAAGGTAGAGCCGAACAGGCACATAAACTCGCCGCATCGATGGGCCTATAACCGTCAACCTGATAACCGTTAATGGCGTTGGCCTGGAAATCTTTTCTGTTGGCAAACAACACGAGCTCCTGCTTGGATAGGTTCCAGGCATTGTGAAAGATAAATGGTTTATTGTCCTCGTATAGTCTGTCGAACTTTATGTTGTCTAAGAACTTGCTGTTAGGATAGTAAAGCCTGGATAAGCCGTCGATTTTCGACTTATACATCATGGCGGTCAAAAAACGCACGACCGGGTTCACCGCCAAGACATGATTCAGCGTCCACCGGTTAAAGTCTCCTTCGCTAAACTCTGCAAACTCTCTAACTTCTTCAAATTCTCTATCGTTAAGTGGGCGCCAGCGCCGTCTTGTAGCCGACATCCGCCCGAGAGCCGAGATAGTGTGCATGAAAGATTTCATGATTTCTCTCGGCAACAAAGCATTCTTGTAATTGCGCGGCTCGAGCAGAAAATCCCACATGGCCTCCGCGTTGCTGGCCCAGTCTGGCGCAAATATGGTATTCATCGGAAAACTTTTGAAAGACTTATCGTTGCGAAACACGTCGCGGAAAAATTTCTTGGTCTCTTCAATCTCGTCGCCTTGTCTCGCCTGGTTGTAGACGACCCCAACCCAAGCACCGATGCATGACAGTGCCCATACGTCAAAATCTATTCCGTTCTTCTTGAGACTTTCCAGAACGCCAATATGCAGTCCTGCTGCCGGTCCGCCGCCCGCGAGGCAAATCGCTCGCTTCGGCTTGCGACCGGCCTGCCCGCCGCCGCCCTGTTTGGCCACGCGCCGTTTCGCCATTATGACACCCCTGCTCTGGACCTATGAGATTCGATATTTCCTGCTAAAGCCCTGGTTTCCTGCAGTCTATGAGCTCGACTGCGCGATCCGGCCCGACTCATCTTGCGATTGTTCAAGGCGCTCCCACAACCTCCAATAATATCTTGATAAGCGCTCGGGTCAACGATCCTCATTAAGCACCTCCAGCTAGCGTCAGGCGAAAGCGAGCTTTTGGCTCGGCCCGTCACCATGCAACCTCGGCCCCCTGCTCGCGTGCCGATCCCGAGTAGCCCCGTAGCTCCTGATTGATGACATCGTGGATGAACGCCGCATCGTCCACGACTGCAAAATGGGCACCTTCGCGGATATGCACCTGCAGACGCGAATTGGTGAAACGTCCCCAGCCCAGCGCGTGGTGGCGCGAAACGTATGGATCGCCTTTTGCCGCGAAACACGTGATCGGAATGTCCCACGGCGGCTCGCGTACGAATTGGTAGTTGGTCGCCATTTGAAATTCGGCGCGCACGACCGGCAACATCAGACGCCGCAGTTCGGGGTCACTGAGAAGCTGCTCCGTCGCCTGAATATTGAAATGGCGAATAAGCTCGGCGAACACATCGTCCGGCTGTGCGTAGGCGGGAAGACTGATGCGGAATTCCGCCAGCTTCAGCAAATCATGCATCACACGTTCTTCGAATGAACCCTGGTCGGTGATCCGGTCGGG
>Ga0209647_1001571_pt1 | contig 19209 bp, 20 predicted proteins | sample GraSoi_2013_60cm_FD_185827 | JGI IMG/M metagenome (GOLD analysis project Ga0209647, IMG submission 185827) | Grasslands soil microbial communities from the Angelo Coastal Reserve, California, USA - Sample 9_17_2013_60cm (SPAdes) (version 2) | ecosystem: Environmental > Terrestrial > Soil >... | reverse complement strand
TCAGCCAGCAATTCGTCGCGCTGCATGCGCATGCGGCTGCCATGCGCCTCAAGCCGCGCGATCTGCGCCGCGTTCAGGTGCGGAAAGGCCTGGGCGCTGCGCCCCTCCAGCGGCCCCTTGAAAGCGCTCTCCGCACTCTGCGCGCTCATTCGAATTCCATCGCCAGTTCATCGACATAACACCAGCTCCAGGTTTCACCTGGCTCCAGCGAGGACATGATGGGGTGCCCGGTCTTGTGAAAATGCCTGGTGGCGTGCTTGTTTTTCGAGTCGTCGCAGCAGCCGACATGGCCGCAGGCGCGGCACAGGCGCAGGTGCACCCAGGTATCGCCGGTGGCGAGACATTCCTCGCAACCATCGGTATTGGGCTGGTCGGTTTTCACGAAACCCAGATGGGTACATTGCGTGGACATGGCGGCTCCTTGTTCGCGGCTGAGTCGGGCTGGTTGCAGCCCAATGCTACCACCGCAATTTGCAGCGACTGAAAAAGGAATCGCTGCAAGCAAGCGGCAATGCTGGCATGGTCCGGCCGCCTTGTCTGGAAGAAAGTTGCTGTCCTGAAACTAACGGATGCTTATTTTGGCGATGAACTCAAAACTTGAGTTGTCATCCCGGATTTAGTCCGGGATCCAATTTTTCGACCACGCGAGTGTGGAATAAATTGGGCCCCGGACTAAATCCGGGGCGACACTTTTCCATTAAGAATCGTTCATCTCCATGGTCGAGGAGTCAGCCGCGCGGCGCCGGAGATAATTAAACCTGGAAATCGCCGCCGCCTACTTCTCCTGCAAGCGATCGCGTTTCGCCAGCGCCGGGAACCAGCGCATCCACAGCGCCGCCACCAGCAGGGTGCCGATCCCGCCCGCCACCACCGAGCCCACCGGCCCCAGCAGGGCGGCGGTGGCGCCGGACTCGAATTCGCCGAGCTGGTTGGAAGCGCCGATGAAAATCGAATTGACGGCGCTGACACGGCCGCGCATTTCATTCGGCGTATCGAGCTGTACCAGGGACTGGCGCACCACCACGCTGACCATATCGGCCATGCCGCTGACCATCAGGGCGGCGAAGGAAATGACGAGCGACGTCGAGAAGCCGAACACGATCATGCAGAGGCCGAACACCGCCACCGCCTGGAACATGCGCCGCCCGGCGCGGCGCTCGATCGGCCGGCGCGACAGCGCGACCGACATCAGCAACGCGCCGACCGCCGGCGCCGCCCGCAGCAGGCCCAGGCCCCAGGGGCCGACATGCAGAATATCCTTGGCATAGATCGGCAGCAGGGCGACGGCGCCGCCCAGCAGCACCGCGAACAGATCGAGCGAGATCGCGCCCAGCACCTGCTCGCGCTGCCAGATGAAGCGAAAGCCGGCGAACACGGTGTGCATCAACACCGACTCGGCGGGCGGCGGCATGTGCACATGGCGCACCGCCAGAAAAAATCCCCCGGCGAGCGCGAACAGCGCGGCGCATACCGCATAAACCACGCTGTCGCCGGCCACATAGAGGATGCCGCCCAGCGCCGGGCCGCCGATGATCGCCACCTGCATGCTGCTGGCCGACAGGGCCATCGCCCGCGACAGCATCGATACCGGCACCAGCAGGGGCACCAGCGCCTGCTGTGCCGGATTCTGGAAAGCTTTGGCAGCGCCCAGCGCGATCGACAACAGCAACAGCAGATTGCGGTCCGCCCATTGCGTGTGCGCGGCGACGGTGAGCAGCAGGGCGACCGTCGTCTGCGCCGCCATCGACAGGGCGAGGATATGGCCGCGGTGTCCGCGATCCGCTGCATGGCCGGCCGGCAAGGTCAGGACCACGCTGGGCAGGAACTGGCACAGCCCGACCAGACCCAGGTCCCAGGCACTGCCGGTCAGGGAATACATCTGCCAGCCGATCGCCACCAACATCATCTGGTTGCCGGCGGCACTGGTCGCGCGACCGCACAGGAAGCGGGCGAAGCGCGGGAGCTGCAATGGCGATCGGGCGTCGGCGCGGACGGTCATGAATTGTCGGTAGGGCGTCGGTTGCTTGCGTTTTTTGCGTTTTTTTCTGGCCTGCCCGCAAGCCTAGCGGTTTTTGACCCTGGCCCCAAAAATGAATGGGCATTATTTTCGACTGTTCCGACGGACAGAGCCCGCGACGCAGGCGCAGGGCAGGGCGCTACAGTGAATGCGCAGTAACAAATATGCAGTAACAAATCATTGCAAGCGTTGATCCGCTCACGCCGCTGCCGCGAGCGCGTTGCGGATTGGTGGCAGGCCCGGAAGCGCCGCCGGACGCGACAAATGCGCGGTCGCCGATCACATTGCGCGGGCAGGAGCGGCGCCCGATCGCTTTACGCTTTGTCACAATTGGCGGCGGCGCGGAAAACTTTGATTTACATCTCGCTGCTACGTTGGGCGCATGAATGAAAACGATGCGACAAGCGCGCCCGAAGTCAGCGTGATCGTGCCGGCCTGGAACGCGGCCCGCTACCTGCGCGCCAGCCTCGACAGCCTGCTCGCGCAGACGCTGCCGGCGCTGGAAATCATCGTGGTCAATGATGGCTCGACCGACGAGACGGCGCAGATTGCCGATGAATACGCGTCGCGGTGCGCCAATATCCGCGTCCTGCACCAGGCCAATCAGGGCGTGTCGGTGGCGCGCAACGCCGGCCTTGACCTGGCGCGCGGCGAGCATGTGGCCTTCATGGATGCCGACGATGTGGTCGAGCCCGCGCTGTACGCCGAGCTGCTGGCGCGCGCGCGCCGCGATACCCTCGATATCGCCGTCTGCAATGCCTGGGCTTACCGCCTCGACGGCGAACGGCAGCTGGTGTTTCCGGCGCAGATGAGCGCCGCGATCATGAACGGCCCGGCCTGGCTGGTGCGCAGCGTGGCCGAGCGCACCCTGCGCCATTACATCTGGTGCCATCTGTACCGGCGCGAGTTCCTGCAGCAACATCAATTGCGATTCGCCATCGGCATCAGTCATCAGGATATCGTCTGGACCAATGAAGCCTTCCTGGCCGCCCGCCGCATCGCCTTCCTCGACCGGCCGCTGTACCACTATCTGCAACACCCCGGTTCCCTGTCCGCCCCGCAGTGCAGCGCCGGCCGCCTCGCCGCGGCACTTCACTATGTGCGCGTGGCCATGCTGCTGGACCGGCTGGCGCGCCGCCACCAGCGCGACAAGGCCACCTGCGATGCGCTGCGCCAGCAGGTGATCGGCGAAGGCATCGTCGTGTTCAATTTTGCCCGCCGCCTACCCGCGTCTTATCGCAACGCGCTCTACAACGATCTGCGCGAAACCCGCTTTTTCGGCCTGCTGCTGCGCAATGCCTGCCATCGCGGCGATACGCGCCGCTTGCTGATGCGCAGCCTGCGTTACGGCCTGTCCTGCGCGGGACAGCGCCTGCGCTTCCAGCCGGCGCAGGCGGAGCATGATCTGCTGGAAGCAGAGCGGCAAACACGCTTTTAGTGCAGGGACTGATGCCGGAAAATGCAGGTGTTGCTCGCAGGCATCGGCGCTGGGGTAATCTAGCAGCTGCACACCTTTCCGCCGGCCGAATGAACACCGTCAACTCGCACACCGTTTCAACGCCCCTGATTTCCGGTTCCGTCACTGTATTGCGCCGAACGCTTGTCTCCAGCGCGCTGTTTCTCTGTGCAGCGCTGCTGGCCGCTTGCGGTGGCGGTGGTGGAGGCGGGGGTGGCGGGGTTGCACTCGCACCGGCAGCCACGCCGATTCCGCCTTCGTCGCAATTCCAGGGCGCGCTGCTCAGTACCGCGACGGCCGGCGGCGCGCTGACCGGCGATTGGAATGCCGCCACCTGTACCGACAGCCGCCAGAAAAACTGGGTGCGTTCCTTCCTCAACGAGAAATACCTGTTCTATCGCGACGCCCCCCTGACCAGCATCGACCCGAATACCTATTCAGGCGCGGTGGAAAGCCTGTTTGATGCCTACACCATCAATGGCGTACCGGCCAAGGACCGCTTCAGCTTTGTGCTCACCCAGGCCGAGGCCGACGGCACTTTCGTCAGCGGCACGCCGACCGATGCCGGTTTTGTGCTGCGCCGCGACAACAATAACGGCGGCATCATCCGCATCGCCTATGTCGATCCGGGCAGCAGCGCCGCCGCCGCCGGTTTCATGCGCGGACAGGTGCTGGCGACCGTCGACGGCGCCTCAACCGCATTCAGCATCACCCAGGCGCAATTCGACAAGCTGTTCAACAGCCCGACCGGCACCACCTCGGTGGTCGGCGTGCAGGACTCGATCAACGCGCCGATCCACAATCTGACCGCCACCACGGCCGCTTATTCTTCCTCGCCGCTGTTGACGAGTTTCATCACTCCCGCGACCTCGATCACGCCGGCCACCGGCTATATTGCCTTCAGCAGTTTCGCCACGCCCATCGGCGAGGTGCAATTGGCCGACACCTTCAAGACCTTCGCCAACGCAGGCGTGACCTCGCTGATCGTCGACCTGCGCTACAACGGCGGCGGCTATATCGATATCGCCTCGCAGATGGGCTATATGGTGGCCGGCCAGGCCCGCACCAGCAATCGCGCCTTCGAGACCCTGATCTACAACGACAAGCGCACCGCCGAGAATGGCAGTATCCCCTTCACCAATATCATCACCAATTTCTTCGGCAACGATGCGCGTGCCAACGAGCCCCTGGCGGCCCTGAACCTGAACACCATCTATGTGCTCGCCACCGGCAGCACCTGCTCGGCCAGCGAAGCCTTCGTCAGCGGCCTGCGCGGCGTCAATGTGCAGGTGGTGATCATCGGCAGCGGCAACACCTGTGGCAAGCCCTATGGTTTTTCGCAGGTCAACAACTGCACCCTGGCGTACTTCGCGCTCGAGTTCCAGGGCCAGAACGATCAGGGTGCCGTGGTGCCGGTGAGCGGTCTCGCACCCACCTGCCAACTCAGCGACGATTTCGATCATCAGCTGGGCGACCCGAACGAACGCATGTTGAGCGGTGCGTTCTTCCATCGCTTTGTCCACAGCTGCCCTGCGGTATCGGTGGCGCCGACCGCGCCGCTGTTTACCCAGGCGAGCCAGGCCGCCGACAGCAGCACTTTCTCCGGACTGCTGAATGCCGGCGGCGCCCGCCGCAGCCTGCTGAATACGGAGATGGAGTTCGCCATTCGTCCCGGCCAGACCAACAAGCTGTACCGGAGCCGGCCATGAGAGCTCCCGCCCTGGTGTTGCTGCTGACGATGCCGATGATAGCCGTCGCCCAAACCGACCCGGCGCCATCGCCGCGAGCATTGCTGCTGGCGCCGGATCTGCAGTGCCGCACTCAGCTTAAAGCCGCCGCCGGCGAACCCGCCGGCGGCCGCATGCAACCGCCGACCATGATCCTGCGCCTGCGCTACGGCGCGGAAGGCTGCCAACTGATGATGGACGGCGGCAAGAAGACGATTGCCCTGAAGGACTGTACATGCGGGGGGCTGTCGACCAAGCTGGAGTATTGATCATTGCTGTCATCCCGGATCGAGTCCGGGATCCAATTTGGCATCCACGCGAGCGCAGAATAAATTGGGCCCCGGACTGAATCCGGGGCGACATGTTGTGGAGGAATAATCATCGCCTCCAAGCTTGGTCTCGGGAAACCGATTGGTAACTATTAAGGTGCGCGCCAAATCTTCACTGTCATCCCGGATTTAGTCCGGGATCCAATTCTGTCTCCATGCGAATACAGGCAGAAATTGGGCCCCGGACTGAATCCGGGGTGACATATTTCCTCATTGTTAATTGAGGTGAAGTCGCTGGCAATGGGGGCACAATTCGCAGAACGCCATTTGGTGCGGTTCTTCAAGCAAAAATGCTTCAAACGCCGCGCCAGTGCTTGAGTTTGAAAGCCTGATTCGCGCAATGCGAATCATCCGCACGCCGCGACAAAAATAAAAATCTCCGCAGCATCAAGCCTGCGTACCATATCGCTCCTTACAAATATCGCACTTCACATCGCATCCGCGCCCAACCAAGAGATTCCCATGCCGACCAAAGAAACCTTCATCCCCAGCAAGGATGCCTCCCTCGAATCGTCCATCGCCACTTTGCTGGGCAAGCTCGATGCCATCGGCTTTCATGTCGAAGAGCGCTCCTGGCTCAACGAGATCGAGAACATCTGGTCGGTGCATGTCACCGATCGCGATTGCACGCGGCTGTTCAGCAATGGCAAGGGTGGTTCCGAACTGGCCGCGCGGGCGAGCGCGCTGGGCGAATTTTTCGAGCGCCTCGGCACCAATTATTTCTGGACGCATTTTTATCTCGGCGAAACCATCGCCAACGACAAGTTCGTGCATTACCCGAATGAGCAATGGTTTCCCGTCAAAGGCAATGCCTGGCCGAAAGGAATCCTCAATGCCGGGCTGCAGGCGTTCTACAACCCCGACAAAGCGGTGCGCGCCGACCAGCTGATCGATCTCAACGCCGGCAATGCCGCGCGCGGGATTTGCGCCATTCCCTACACGCGTTTGCGCGACGGCGAAACGGCGCTGTTCCCGGTCAATGTGATCGGCAATATCTACGTCAGCAACGGTATGTCCGCCGGCAACACCATGATGGAAGCGCGCACCCAGGCGCTATCGGAAATTTTCGAGCGGGACATCAAGTTCCGCATCATCCGCGACGGCATCTGCCTGCCCGATGTGCCCGGGGCGGTGATCGACCGTTACCCGCGCATTGCCGCCGGCATTCGCGGCCTGCGCGCGGCGGGCTTCGGCATCCTGGTCAAGGATGCCTCGCTGGGCGGCGAGTATCCGGTGATGAACGTGACCCTGTTGCATCCCAAGGACCAGGGCATTTTCGCCAGTTTCGGCGCGCATCCGCGCTTTGAGGTCGCGCTGGAACGCGCGCTCACCGAATTGCTGCAGGGCCGCGCCCTCGACTCCCTCGGCGATTTCCCGGCGCCCGGTTTCGATATGGACGAGATCGCCGACGCGCAAAACCTCGAAATCCATTTCGTCGATTCCAGCGGCGTCATCAGCTGGGAATTCCTGCGCGATACGCCGGACTTCGAATTCGTCGACTGGAATTTCGGCACCACCACCGAGGAAGACTACAACTGGTCGGTGGCGCGCATTCACGCCAGCGGCCACGATATCTACGTCGCCGACTTCACCCATCTTGGCGTATACAGCTGCCGCATTTTTGTTCCCGGCATGTCGGAGATTTACCCGATCGAGGAACTGCAATGGGAAAACAACACCGTCGGCAACTTGGTGCGCCCCGGCATCCTGCGCCTGCCCGAACTGAGCCAGGCCGAGAGCGCCGAATTGCTCGCGGTGCTCGATGAGCTCGACCTTGCCGAAAACCTGCCCATCACCACCCTTATCGGCCTCGCCGCCGATGCCGGCACCGCCTGGGTGGATTTGCGCGTCGGCGAATTGAAGGCGCTGCTCGGCCTCGCCGCCGGCGATGTCGATGCCGCGCTCGATGGCTGCGCCTGGATCAGCCAGTTCGGGCAATTGAGCGAAGCGCGCGGCCGCGTCTATCGCTGCATCGAAAACATCCTGCAACTGGAAGACAGCCGGCGCTACGACAAAAATCTCTCTCTGCTATTCGGCGCCGACACGCTCAAACAGGCCTATGCCCTGGTCAATCGCGAGCAGCAGTTCTTCGGCCTGAATACCCTGGGACCGAATATGGAGGGCAGCGAGATGCACCGGCAATTGTTGATCGCCTATCAGAAGGTGCAGAAGCCGAAGATGGGTCGAAGCGGATCGGCAACTATCGCGTAGGTCGGGTTAGCAAAGCGTAACCCGACATCCATGGAAGCGCTGACGCTAGCGGAAGGCGAGCTTCAGCCTGGTTGCCACAGCAAGCAATCGTTTATCCCGCGTAAAGAGCGTGCATGCGTCCAGCAGCACGGATGCGATCAAATGTGCATCGATCAGGCCGATGCCGAGCCCCATCATCTTCCGGCTTTCAACAATATGCAGCAGCTCTTTTTCGTCGGCTACCGTTGCCTGCGGGAGGTCTGACAAAAGTTGCAGAATTTCGGCGCGCGGTTTGAGATTTCCCAATGCAAGCTCGCCCCTGACGAAGGGATGCATCACGACATGTCCGCTCGACAGCAACTCAACGAGCGTCTGATCGCCATGCCGGAAATGGTCCACCCAGATCGAGGTGTCGACAAGAATCATTTCGCCGCACGGCGGCGGGGGGGCACTCCCAGCGACTTTTGTGTCCCGCCAAGGCGGGCGAGGCGTTTTGCGCTCTCGCGCTGAATCAGGGCCTGCAAGCCTTCGTGGATCAGAAATGTGCGTTCCGTGAATCCGGTGATGCGTGATGCCTGGGCAAGCAGTTTTTCATCAATATTGATCGTTGTGCGCATGAAAGCTCCTTCATAAGGCGGCGGTTATCATGAAAATATAGCATCAAAACAGGCATCAAAACAGGCATCAAATGATGTTATTTCAGAATCGCGCCGCCTTGCCACCGCTCAGCCGCCCAAGCGCACCTTGATCGCCGGCCACTCGCTGTCGATGATCGAAAAATAAACCGTATCGCGCACCCGCCCCGAGGCCGTGATCAGGTGGCGGCGGAAGATGCCTTCTTGCGTCGCGCCGATGCGCGCGATCGCCTTGCGCGATTTGTCGTTGAGCGCATCGGTTTTCAATTCCACGCGGTGCATGCCCAGGGTTTCAAAGGCATGCGTCAGCAGCAGGCGCTTGGCCTCGGTATTGGCCGGGCCGCGCTGGAAGGCCGGCGTCAGCCAGGTCCAGCCGATCTCCAGACGGCGATGCGCGAGCTCGATATTGCCGTAACGCGTACTGCCGATCACCTCGCCTCCGGCCTGATCGACGATCGCAAACGGCAGCGAGACGCCGCGCCGCTGCTCGTCCAACGCCAGCTCCACATAGGCGCGCATCTCCTCGGCATTGGTGACCGGCGAAGGAATCCAGCGCCACAGCTCCGGCGCCAGGCCGACGTGCACCAGGGCCGGCACATGCGCCATGCGCAAAGGTTCGAGGCGCACGGCCTTGCCGGTGAGAGTGACGGGCTGCAGGGGAGCGGGGGGCATAGGGGGCCTGGCAAATTGGGAGGGAGTGCGAATTATTGCCGGGAAATGGGGGCTGCGCTACGGGCGCATTGGCGGCGCAGCGAAAATTGAAAAGCCAAATGCAAGCACCGGCGCGGCCTGCGGGCCGAAAACGCCTCGAACGTCGCACCAGTGTCCGGGTTTATTCAAAATGAATCCCCTGGTTATCGCTTGCCCTTCGCCAGCTCGCCCTCGACGCGCTTGAGTCCGTCTTCCATGATGCCGATCTCGGCCCCGACGAAGGTGTAGTCGATGCCGGCATACAGAAACAACTCGTAGTAGCGCTTGGCCTGCGCCCAGTTCTGCGCCTCGTCATAGGCAAGCGCAAGGTCCATGTACACATGTACGTACCAGGGCGCGGCATTCGCGGCGCGTTTGAGCAGGGCGATGGCTTTTTCCGAATCGCCCGGCTGCTTCCGATCCTGCAGCGCTGCCGCAGTCTCGAGCATCTTGTAGAAATTGTCCGAAGGATTTTTCATCGTGCGCCCGTGTGGCCGCAATAAATCGATTAGCTCCTTGCGCAGCGTGTCGTTCTCCGGGTCCTTGCGGATTTCGGCGGTGAGTCGCGCCGTTTCCTCTTTTGGGAACGGCGGGCGTTCGGATTGGGCAAGGGCGGGCAGGCCCGCGAAGACGGCAAGGAGCACAACGGCGAATGCCCCGCGCAACAGTTGCCGGCGCGATGCGGGCATGCGTGATTGGTTCGGGCCGGCACAGTTCATCATGGAGCCTCCATCGTTGTGAATCACCATTTACCCGCGGCATGCGTTTCTTGTTTCTGATCACCATGCCCAGAAAAGCATAGGAATAAACGGGCCTGATTTGCAAGATACGCCGATATTTAAAGCCTATGCAGGACATATCGGGCTCGGATTGCCATCGCGCTGCCGACCCTTTGGATCTCACACGTGACTGCGTAACAAATTGTTCATTGTCAGAACCGAGTCAGTATCGGCGTCTACAAAGGGTCTATTGGCTGCCCCTGCAGCCATCCACTGAGGACCCAGATCATGAGCAAGAAAGCCGCCGATTCGAAAACCCCCGATTCAACACCGAAAGCAGCAAAACCCGTTACCGGCCTCTACGTTCTGAAAGTTGTGGTTTGCTTTCTGACCTTTGGCTTCGTGTTTTCCGATGCGCTGAACGGCTAGGCTGAAAAACGAAGAACAAGCACTGGCGCGCTTCTTGAACCATTTATGGCCGGGAAGGCGCGCCGGTGTTGGAGTTTGTAAATAAAATCTGAAGAAAACCTGTCGCCCCGGATTCAGTCCGGGGCCCAATTTCACGCATCAGGGCCATAGCGCCCGCCGGGATCACCTAGTAAGTATCCCCCGGCTCTGCCGGGGGATACTTACAAAATTGACACTGACCCTTGGGGGCTGGTGCTATCCCGCCGCATGCTGCTACTTTCCCCGGCCGGCAGCGGCCAGGATCAAGTCGGTGATCTCTTGTGGGTGGGAGACCAGAGAAAGGTGACCTGCCTCCAGCTCCACGGTTTGCGCTTTCATGCGCGCCGCCAGAAATCGCTCCAGGTCGGGCGAGATCGTCTGATCGAGTTTCGATACCGCATACCAGCTCGGCTTGGAGTGCCAGGCGGCCACCGTGGTTCGCCCGCCAAACAGAGAGGCGGCGGTGGGTTCTTGTTCGGCATAGAGGACTTCTGCCTTTTTGGGTTCGACACCGTTCGCAAAATATTTGATATAAGCCTCCTCGGAAAGTAAGGTGAAGCCATCTCGCTCCTGAACGCCTGCCCGCACCGGCATGGTGGGGAACTTTCCGGATAGGGCGACGAAATCCTCCCCGGCATCGGGTGCTCGCGCTGCTACATAGACCAGCGCGGTGACCTTCGGATCCACTCCGGTTTCGCTGATGACGGTGCCGCTCCAGGAATGGGCGACCAGCACGGTCGGTCCGTCCTGCAGCGCCAATGCGCGGCGTGTCGCGGCGACGGAATCGGCAAGCGATGTGAGTGGGTTTTGCACCGCAGTTACGTGCAGGCCGGCCGCCTGGAGGCGCAAGATAACCTCGCTCCAACTGGAGCCGTCCGCCCATGCGCCGTGCACCAGCACCACATTGCGCGCTTCCGGGGGCTTGGCGGTCTGCGCTAATGCCCCCGCTGCAAATAGTGCCGCCGAAAGCATACCGATGGCGCTCACTGCGAATTTATGTAATGTGTTCATTTTCCTGACTCCTTTGTCAATCGTTCATGGTTACTTTAGGTTCATCCGTTGCGCTGGTGCCTTTGAGTCGATCGTCACCGGGCGGGTCGAGCTTCACGGCCATGGCCACGCCGGTACCGTAGGCGGGATCGCACTTGGCGAACAGCGCGATCTGCCTGCGCTTGATCTCATCCGGCACGCCTTGCATCGCCGCGGCGATGTTGTCGAACGGGCGCTGCTTCTGCTCTAGGGGCACTTTTTCATGTTTCGCTAAGTGCATGCTCCCGTTTTTTCCGATGCAAGAAGGGCGGCGCAACCGACAGCGCCCTGACCATCAAGGCCGGCATAGGCGCTCAGCTGTTATAGGTCGGATTGGCCGCAACGTAGACGTGAGTGTGTTGAAGTGCCAGCCGAAGGTTTTACCGCCGACATCAAACTGCACCGTCTCGCCGTCATGGACATTTACCCATTTGGTTTGAGCGGAGATCGTAATTTTGCGGTCATAAGGGTTAGCTGCGACGCTGGTTCCATAGTCAGCGGCAGTCCCCGTCGGGTTTGCAGCGTGAGCGTTGGAAGCCAGCACGGCGGACGAAAAGGCTGCGAAGGCCAATAGCTTGGTGACACGGTTAATTTTCAACATAATTTTCTCCATAAGGATTAGATGGTGGATAACAACAGATCGACGTGTGGTGCTGTCGATGAAGGGCAGTGTAGATATCCGGCACTGACAAAAAAATGGCCCCGTAATTACATTTCCCTGACAATCCACGCAAACAGGCATTGACGTTTGGCCCACGACAGTTTGGTGTTCTCCGCCCGTGCGCAATAGCAGGGCTGGCCTGCCGACGAAATATCGCACCGCGCTCGCAAGGAAGTGCCTATTGGTTTCGCGCCTGATGCGCAGGGCGATTGTCATCAAATGTATGTTGCGTCGCCGCGAAACCCATAGAATGCGAGGCGCATCCGGATGGCAGTCTGAAACTGGCGCTGTGTGCTCGTCGCCGCCGCTTAGGGCTAAACGCAGAACGCCGCTGGTACGGGCGACAGCGGTATGGGGAAATGTCCGCAGATGGGAGCATGAGCGGTGAAACGGAACGCAGACGGCTAAAAAAGTTGCAGAATCATCGGAAATGAATCAAAGGTGCTCGGCTATCAATTTACTGATATGGCAATCATTACATTTCTGTCATTTCCGCTTCAGAATTTTGTTAGCACCGCTGGGCTATTGTAGTTCTCTGGATGAAACAAACGCAGCGGGGAGCACGAACGAAATTCAGGCACGCACGTTGGGACGTGAGGGAATCACAATAGTTCGTGAACATCCGTATCAGCGACAATCAGGCGGCCGTTGCGCACCAATGATAGGGACATCGAAGTGAGAATTCTTGTTATCGAAGACGAACCCAAGGCGGGAGAATATATGCGCAGTGGGCTGACCGAATCCGGCTATGTGGTCGATTTGGCGAGCAATGGCAGGGACGGTTTGCATATGGCGCAAGAACTGCACTATGACCTGATCCTGCTCGATGTGATGATGCCCGAAATGGACGGCTGGGAAGTGATCAAGAAGCTGGACAAGCAAGCAAACACGCCGGTGCTGTTCCTGACTGCGCGCGGCCAGCTCGAAGATCGTCTCAAAGGGCTGGAGTTGGGTGCCGACGACTATTTGGTCAAGCCATTTTCATTCGCAGAACTTTTGGCGCGCATCCGGGTGGCATTGCGCCGCGGCAACCAGGTGCGACAAGAAGACGTGCTGGAAATTGCCGATTTGCAGATCGACGTCCCGAAACGGCGTGTCGTCCGTGCCGGCACTCGCGTCGCGCTGACCAACAAGGAATTCAACCTGCTGCATTTATTTGCACTCCACAAAGGACAGGTATTGTCCCGTTCGTTGATCGCATCGCGGGTATGGGACATGAATTTCGATAGCGATACCAATGTCGTGGACGTGGCCGTTCGGCGCTTGCGCCAGAAGATAGACGAACCTTTTGCTTCGCATCTGATTCACACTGTGCACGGCGTGGGCTATCGCTTCGACGTTGAGACATGATTCGTCAATCCCTGCTTGCGCGTCTCGCGCTCCTGTTCGCCCTGTTGTCATTTATCACCCTGGCGACGGTCGGCTACGCCCTGTATCGCGGGCTCGAAGCGCAACTGATATTGCGTGACGATGCCGCGCTAATTACCCGCGTTGACCAGATACGCACATTGATGCGTGACGTGGATGTGCTGGAGTTGATACACCAAAAACCGCAACTATTTGCCAATATGTTGGGCAACCGCGAGGCCTTGTTGGTGCTGAAATTTCCTGGTCAGGCGCCGTTGATTGAGGTCAATCCCGGTCACACGGCGGTGCCGGATGTGACGCCTGTCGCTGCCAATGCGGTGCTGTCGCTCGCGGCCGTTCACCACTCGCTGGAGAAAGACGGCACGCCTTTTGTCGTGGTCTCTGCCACGGCCCTCACTGCGGATCCGCAACGCGAGTTGCAAATAATTACCGGGCGCCTGATGACCGAGCGGACCCGAATGCTGCAGGACTATCGTAAACGGATCCTGATTCTGGCGTCGGGAGCCGCACTGCTAACTGCGCTGCTGGCGTATTGGATTGCACGCCGTGGGCTGCTGCCCTTGCATCGACTGGCTTCCCAAACCGCATCGATCGGTATTCGCAATCTATCCGTTCGTATCGACAATACGCATGCGCCACGCGAAGTGCTACCGCTGATCGACGCATTTAATGGAATGCTGGATCGCCTGGAAATAAGCTTTATGCAATTGAGCCAGGTATCGACCGACATGGCGCATGACCTGCGTACGCCGATTGGCAACATGCTTGGACAAACCGAAGTAGCGCTTGGCCAACGACGTAACGTCGAATATTACGAGAACCTGCTGGGGTCGAACTTCGAGGAATTGCAGCGCCTTTCCAAGATGACCGACAATATGCTGTTCCTGGCACGCGCTGAGCATGCCGACAACGCCATTGAACGTAAGCCGCTGGATGTCGCCGATGAGTTGCAGCGCATCGGCGAATATTTCGAAGGGCCGGCCGGTGAGCGTGATATCCGGCTGGTTTTTCGTGGCGGTGGCGAGGTTTGGGCCGATCCAACATTGTTGCGTAGGGCGCTGGCGAATTTGCTTGCCAATGCGGTCCGCTATGCGGACCCGGGAACGGAGATCATCTTGTTCTCGGAACAGGGCGAATCCGGAACGACCATGATCGTCGAGAACACCGGGCCCACCATCGAAGCGCACCACCTGGCTCGCTTGTTCGACCGATTCTATCGGGCTGACGCTTCGCGCAGGGGGTCGTCTGACGCAAGCGGCCTCGGCTTATCGATCGTGCGCAGCATCATGTCCCTGCATCAGGGCACGTGGAATGCCAGCAGCAGCGATAGAACAACGCGCTTCACCATTTTTTTCCCGATCCGAACCGGCGCCTGAAGATACCTTCGGGTAGCCGCTCAGACGATCAGCGCCCGATGCATCTGTTGGCTCCTTGTCCTCCCAGCCACAGGAGACTGGCAGCTTGATCTTGGCGGTTGCTGGCCGTTGAAAGTAACAACAAACGGAAGGCACGACCCGATGGCAGAACGTGCGCCGCCGCCCTCCTGGACCCCGAGCTATCCATCCTCAGCAAGATCGCGTGTCGCAGCGACCACCGAGTCGGCTCCCTAGCGAGATGGAGATCACCAACTCGAGCTTTTGCAACTGGCCAATGAAATACGGCAACCGGAACCCGTTCGAATTTCAGGGGCCGCGGCAGCTGGAGAACGAGAGCGTCAGGTTGAAGCTGACCTGGCGGCCGATCTGTCGCTGGATAAGGCGATGCTGCAGGACGTTCTCTCAAAAAACTCTAAAGCTTTCCCGCAATCGCGAGCCGGCCCAGGATCGGATCTTGTTACGCCTTGTTACCCCTTGTTACTAGCACCCGGGTTCGACTTATATCTACCCAATCGGAATGAATCTGAGCTTAAGCGTTACCCGTACAGCGTAAGCATTGATCAAACAACTTAACCAAGGAGACGGACGTGCAAAAACTTTCAACCATTGTGTTCCGCGCATTACTATTTGCTGGAATCGCCGGGGCTGTTGCCGCTTGCGGCGGCGGCGGCGGTTATGGCGGTTCTGGCGGTGGCGGGAGCAGTTATATGCCACCCCCTGTGCAAGCGGCAAGCTCGGAAGGCGTCTATGTCGGCACCGCGTCGAACGGCACGTTGAATGGCCTGTTTATAGAAAGTCTCGTGCTTGAAAACGGGCAGACCTATGCGATGTATGGAACGCAGAGCAGCACCGCTTTCTTCGTTACCGGAGTGATTGAAGGGACAGGCGTTACGTCCGGAACGAATTTTTCAATTGCCAATTTGAAAGATTTTTCGTCCGGCGGCGCGGTCGTGTCCGGGTCGCTCGTCGCCACCGTCAATCCTGGTGTGAGCCTCACCGGAACCTTGGTTGAGCCCAGCGGCCAAATTACGTTCCCCGGCCTTGCGCCTGCCGGCTCCTCATACGTTTATGCATCTGCACCTAATTTGTCGCTTATCACCGGGGCCTGGTCGGGCAATTTGCTGAGTGGCGGTGAGGCGGTTAATTTCACCATCGGTACAACGGGAAGCATCACGGGATTATCAGCCAGCAATTGCAGCTTCACTGGCAACCTTGTCCCGCGCGCTTCCGGCAAAAACGTATTCGATTTCAACCTCACCTACGGTGCAGCCCCTTGTGCACTTCCCAACCAGACGGCAACCGGTTCCGTCATCAGTTATTTGCTGAGCAATGCGCAAAGACAGATTATTTTGGCTGGGGCGGACGCTACGGCAACGCACGCCGCAGTTATTTTTGCTGTCCGCTAGTTTTTAGCAGTAACTTGCAGGCCCCACCCGGACGGGTGGGGCTGCCGAGTGTGTAAACCCAGGGTCGGATTGCTGAATGTCTATTTGTAGTCCTACGAAATTAACCGCTTGCTTTCGGTTAGTCGGGACGGTGAAGACAAAATCTCTTTTGGGACATCATTAGCCGCTATTAAACAATAGCGCTAGGTCGTCCGCCTTGAGATGGGTATACGGCTTGAGCATTTGTATCGCTTATATCCAGTAATTGCTACCGCCTGCATTGGGTTAGGGCCTCGCTCAAATAACCTGTTCGCGGCCTCATGACTGCGGTAATGGAAGCGAAAATCAGCAAGATTGGACGCGGAGGGATTCTTCTCCGCGCCCATCGCTAGGCACCTACGCAAATGTCATTGCAAACACGATCCGCATGCATAAGACGTTCAATGGCGGATGACGACCTTGCCAGTGACTTTGCGGCCCGCATAATGCTTCAACCCGGCCTTTGCGTCGTCGAAGGAAAACACGCTGTCGATGACCGGCCGGATCTTATGTTGCTCCATAACCGGACACAGGTCCTCGAGATCACGACGACTGCCGGTCGCGATCGGTTGGAACCTCGCCCAGCTCGTGAACATGGACCAGAAGTCCATGCCGCCCTCGCCCTCGGCGGCGGCCAGCGCCCCCACCAAGGAGACTTGGCCGCCATAGGCGACGGCTTTGGTCGACTGCGCCAGCGTACCGGGTCCGCCGACGTCCACGACCCGATCTACGCCACGGCCCCCCGTGAGCGCGCGCACCTTGTCGCCCCAATTCGGGGAGTCGCGATTGTCGATCACTTCATCGGCGCCCAGCTCACGCAGACGGGCCGCGCTTTCCGGATTGGTCGTCGTCGCGATCACCCGCGTGCCGAGTGCCTTAGCCAGTTGAAGCGCAAACAGCGAAACCCCGCCTTTACCTTGGGTGAGGACGGTGTCTCCGGCCCTCACCCCCGATAATGCGGACCACGCCGTCACGGCTGCGCAAGGCAGCGTCGCCGCCTCCTCAAAGGTCAGATACTCCGGCATCCGGACAAGCGCTTCGGCGCTGATGGCTTTGTATTCGGTCAGCCAGCCATCGTGATCGACAACCCACTGCTCGGGCATCGCTTTGAACGATCCGCCGAACCAATTCGGGAAAAAGGAATTGATGACCCGGTCGCCGATTCTGAAGCGTGTCACGCCCGCGCCGACCGCTACCACCTCGCCAGCGCCATCCGAGAGCGGAACCCGGCCGGGCGGGACCGGCATCGGATATCCGCCATTGACAATCATCAAGTCGCGGAAGTTGAGCGAACTCGCGCGCACTCGGACGAGCACTTCACCAACACCGGGCGATGGAATGTCTCGCTCGGCAAGGACGAGGCCATCCAAACTGCCAAGTTGCTCAAGTTGATATACCCGCATCCGCGAGCCGCCTCGATTGCTTGCAGATTTCTCTAGCGCGCCATTTCGAGTTTCTATGATGCTTGCCCCCGCGCCCCCGGCGCCGCGGCCAAGCCCACTTTCATTTTCGAGTTTCATGATGTTTCCCTTCTTGAGTTTCGGAAACGAAAGATTGCGGCATGTGGTACTGTTCCACAATTAGCTATATTTAGAACAGACTGTGTATATGTACTTACCAATAGAAAGGACGCACCTTGATGGGTTAGTTACGTTTCTAGCCGTCGCGGAGCTTCGGGGTTTTCGTGCCGCCGCGCGGCGTCTCGGTGTGACAGCCTCAGCGGTAAGTCAGGCGATACGTAGCCTCGAGGCAAGAGTTGGTGCACCGCTTTTTTCCCGAACAACCAGGAGCGTCGGTCTGACGGAGGCGGGAGAGCGCCTCTTGGCTCACGCGCGTCCGGCAGTAGAAATGTTGACAGCGGGCTTGGACGCGGCAAGCGGATTAGGCGGGGAAATCAGTGGTCGACTGCGCATCAACGCGCCGCGACCGAGTCTGCCCTTACTGGTGAATCGCTTACTGCCGGACTTCCTGGATCTGTACCCCAACGTCCAACTGGACCTCGTAGGCGAGGATCGGCTGATCGACATCGTCGAGGAAGGGTTCGATGCGGGAATTCGACTTGGCCATGTTGTTCAAAAAGACATGGTCGCTGTCTGGCTGACACCACCCGAGCAATTTGTCGTCGTCGGGGCGCCCGCTTTCTTCCGTAGATACGGCCGACCAATCTATCCCCATGATCTCCAGCGTTTCCGCTGCATCCTGTTGCGGCAATCCGCGCACACGCTCGACCATTGGCAGTTCATCGTCGACGGTCAACGCATTATGGTTGGAATAGAGGGACCGTTGATCGTCAACGACGTCGAAATCTGTATCCGCTCGGCATTGAGAGACACCGGACTTTTTTGCCTACCTCGTTCGCTTGTGATGCATTATCTCGAGCGCGGTGAGTTGGAGACCGTGCTCGATTCTTACAGCGTCGAAGTCCCCGGCCTTTCGCTTTATTACCCAAGTAGAAGCCAGTCGCTGCCGAAGCTTCGAGCGTTTATCGAGTTAGCGACCAAAAGAATGCGCAGAGACTTTCAGGCCGATGACTACCTTGCAACTCCGAATGCTCGCGTTAGCGGGAGACCCCCCGGCTCTGCCGGGGAGGCAGTTGGCGTTTGACAAATACGGGAGCCCATCGGGGGAATCTCCCGGTCGTGAGCCGTCAAAGCACACGATAAGGAGTTTCACGATGGACAAGCACGAAAGCCAAAGCCATACGAAGTGGGAGTGCAAATTAAAGCTCCCCTCTGCCGGGAAATGCTTACTGCGGGGCCCAAGTTCAATTCGCAGAATCGCAGCAACGGCCGGGGTCACATTTGATTATTAAAATCACCCGCAATCAACAATCTCAACCACAGCCCGACACACATTTCGCGCTGCCATCGAACTCCATCGTCCTGCCGCTCAGCGTGAGATAAACCGGCGCGTTCTTCACCAGATCGATAAACGCCCTGGTGCGCGTGTTCGGCAGCAGCTTGCCCTTGGCCGTCACCGCTTCATTGGCATGCGAGACGATCACTGCCGCCGGCTGCACCAGCTCATTGATCGCGAACGCCGCCGATTCGGGCGATACCGCATTCGGGCCGAGGTTCAGCACGGTGAGATTGGCGTGGTAAAAATCATGCACGATGGTTTTCATATCGGCGTGAATGCCGG
>Ga0209647_1001569_pt1 | contig 19216 bp, 13 predicted proteins | sample GraSoi_2013_60cm_FD_185827 | JGI IMG/M metagenome (GOLD analysis project Ga0209647, IMG submission 185827) | Grasslands soil microbial communities from the Angelo Coastal Reserve, California, USA - Sample 9_17_2013_60cm (SPAdes) (version 2) | ecosystem: Environmental > Terrestrial > Soil >... | reverse complement strand
CGCTTGTTGGCAGCAGAATTGGGGCCACATGGCGTTCGTACCGTCTGCCTTCACTCGGCTGGTTCGGAAGGCGCGGCCGACAAGACGCTCGCCCATACCAACCCTGAGCTTGATAAACGCGCCGAAGCATGGGGCCAACGCTGGATGAGCCGCAATCTTTTGGGCAAGGGTCCTACTTTGGAAGAAGTTGGTAATATGGCGGCCTTTATGGCATCCGATCTAGCAGGCGCAACGACTGGAACGACAGTAAGCCTGACCGTCGGCATGGTAAATCATTAGGGCGTAGAAAATCAGAGCTACTGGTGGAAACCGACCTAAAGGATTTACACCATCTTCCCTTATATCGTGCGGAAATCGCGTGTCTTTCTTTAACCGATAAATGACACCCACCTCCTACATCATTAAACTACTGCCGTGCCATGACCTCCTCGCGTCTCCAGGTGGCCGCGCTCAGCACAATCAGCAGTGCATCAACGATATAGATGCCGATCACTGCGCCAGCAAATGCCCATAGACCCCAGGAACCTGCCAGGAAGAAGAGGGCGCCAAGACCCAACCAGATCACGACCAGTATAAGGGAACTGTAGTTCTGGGCCGACTGAAAAGTGCTCACACGCGAGGAGATCGTGCTCGCTAGCGCTGCACCAAAGAGAACTATAGCAGGAATGAGAAGCACTATCAGTACCGATAACCCGACCGGCAGCAGCCCCAGCTTGTCCGGACCGAAAAGCAGCATAATCTCGGCGAAGTAGACAACGATGCCCATGACCGCGTAAACGAGCGCTGGTAATATAGCTCCCACTACCTTGCCGGCAAAGATGGCCGTATTAGATGCGGGTGTAACCAGCAGCGGCGTCAGGCTTCCCCGCTCTTTATCCCCGGCAAAGACTCCCGATGCAATACCAATGGCCGGTGTGGCAGGTAAAAGCCCTACAAACAAAAGGTAAAATGCCATCAAGACACCTGCTCTGCTCAAGCCCTGTTGGGTGTGATCCCCCAGAGTTGGCCCGACAGAAATCCATACCAGTACTATCTGGAACAACAGGAAGAAGCCAGACATGATCAGCGTTGAGCGGTCTCGTATCGCATCGACAATCTGGCGCCGGGCAATCAACCACGTAATGCGCATCGTGCCGGGCACTTTATATGTTGTCTGTGGCCTGGTGTTTTGTGTTTCAGCAATCATGGTCTTACCTCTCCTGTTGAACGAGAACTGGCGCCCCGTTTGCTGTGGTCAGCTTGCTCATTTGTATCTCGTTTGCATCTCCCATGGCCGAGGCGTACACATCCTCAAGGGAGCTTGTCTCGCAAGTGACGGAGACGACCTGTGCACCTGCTGTAATCAACCGGGATAATAGCTGGGGATTGACCACCTTTGGCAGCGTGGTAGTGTATTCTAACACTTGCGGCTCATTGCCTTCTGCACTTTGCCTGGAAGTTTCAATATCGTTACCGCCCCGTATGAAACGAGGGGTATGTACATCGGGAAGGACTGCCAGCGCTTCTAATGCCAGCGGGCAGCTATCTGCAAATTCCACCCGTACTCGTGTCTCACCGGTTGCCTGCCTGCGGAGCACAGCAGGCGTATCATGCGCCACAATTCGCCCCTGCCGTATAATCGCCACTTCATCGGCCAGGCGCTCTGCTTCGTCGAGATCATGTGTGCACAGGATAATGCTCCTGCTCGAGTGCTTCAGCCCGACAATCAATTCACGGACAGCCCTTGCCGCGAGTGGGTCGAGACCAGCGGTCGGTTCATCTAAAAAGAGCACGGCAGGCTCATGCATCAGCGCGCGAGCCAGTGCTACCTTCTGCTTCATCCCTTTGGAGAATCCGGCCATCTTCTCATTGCGGTGCTCCACCAGGTCGAAAAATTCCAGCAGTTCGTCGATGCGCCTGGTGCGTTCAGCAGCAGGCATACCATAGATGCTGCCGAAGAAATCCAGGTAGGCCGGAACTTTCATCTGCTCAAACAAACCCGGTGTATCTGTCACCAGGCCAACGCGGGCCCGCACCGCGTCAGGTTCGCGCCGTATATCGTAGCCTGCGATGGTAGCATTGCCCTCCGTCGGGGCAAGCAAGCCCGCCAGCATACGCACCGTCGTAGTTTTGCCCGCCCCATTTGGGCCAAGCAGCGCCAGGATCGTTCCATCAGGAACTCGTAGGGAAACTTGCGAGACGGCGGTAAACGTCCCGAAACGCCTGGTTAGGCTGTGCGTCTCAATCATAATTAAACTCGCTTCCTGTTATCAATACGCTACTTAAAATCTATCTCACCTGGCTCAAAAACACATCGTTAGAATAGCCTATTGACCCCGCCTATTTTTAGTGCTCATGTGCGTATTTTTCCCGATGGCAAACCCTCGCGACCTGCGGTCGCTCGCGTGGTGAGGTGGTGTGCTTATACAAGGTGTTGGTCAACTGCATAACGGGTAACTGCGGTGCGCGATGAGATCTCTAACTTATTGTATATAGATCGCATGTCAAATACCCCAGCCCTAAAGGGCGAGGCTTGTGTCTAGACTCCACCGCAACTCGGCATACCGGCGAAGGCGTGCCGCTTTGGCTTCGACGTCCGACACATCGGGGGCAAGTGACAACTGCCCCGTCCTCACCCAGTCTTGCCGAGCGAGGAGCGTTCGCATCGTGACATTCCTGGCACCGACCAGGTCAGCATGGAGGGTATACTGGCAGTTCTGGCAGACGAACAGCAGGCCCTTGTGAGGGCGATTGGCATCACACGTATGCCCACACATCGGGCATGCCTTGCTCGTGTAGTGGGCATCGACTTTGATCGCCATCGAAGCGTGCAAGAGGGCTTTATAGGCAATCATGCTGTGCAGTTCAGCAAAGGCCCATGTGGAGTAGGCGGCATTGGCCTTTCTCTGCTTCTTGCTCGCCTGTTTGCCTTTCTTGCGGCGCAGTCGCTCGCGGATGTCTTTCAAATCCTCCAAACCGATGATCGCATGCTGGTGCCTGGTCACGATGCGTTTAGAGACCACATGATTGGCGTCTTGCTTCAACCGTCTCTCTCGCCCCGAAATCACGACGGCACGCCGTGTAGCAGCGCGAGTGCCTTTCTTTTGCAGACGCTTCCTCAGTCTCGCATAATGGTTGGCTTTGGGAACAATGCGCTTCCCAGAATGGAAAGCATGCTCTCCTCTGGTGGTAGCAGTTACAGCCAGGTAGCGAACTCCTACGTCCACCCCTGCTACGCCCGTATGGCTTTCGGGTGTCGGATCGGCTACTTCCACGTCTAGGGAGACCAACAGGTAGAATCGCTTCTTGGGCTTATCGTACCAGAGTTTAGCTGCTCCAATATGTGCGCCCGAGTGGAGAAGAGCCATATGCTCGCTATAGCCGGAGTAGGGCACAACCACGCGCCCCTCCAACGTCAGGATGCTCACCCGCTGCGCCGTCTTGAACCCATAATCATGCCCGAGCTGATAGGTCAGCGTGGGAGAGACATACGTGGGGGGCTGATCCAGGCCCTTGTAGCGTTTCTTGGTATGCCCGGCTTTGCGTGCAGCGGCGTTCTGTTTGACTTTGGTCCACAGGGCTTTATAGGTGGCTCCTACCTGGCGGGGGATGGAACAAGCCATTTGAGCCGGGATCTTGAAGCGAGCACGCACCTCAGCATAGGTGCCGTCTTGCAAGCCCACTTTGTTGCTCATCTTGCCGTGCGCAAAGGCATACTGACTGACGTAGTTCAACGCGTCCCGGTAGGCCAGTTGCGTATGCCGCAATGCTTGGAACTGGGCAGGATCGGTCTGCAATTTGAGCTTGGCGGTTAAGGTTGTTTTCATCACTTTTGTAAGATAGCATGGTTGGTGAACGTTGTCAACAGGCATGGGTGCCCGGTGCCCATGCCCCAGCTAAGGACTCGCCATTCCTCCCCAGCTCTAAAGAGTGGGGCCTCCTGGCTCGGAATGGTGATATATTCACCCTGCTTTAGCTTCAATTGCCCTAAGAGACTGAGCGTGCGTGCCTGCCCCTCCTTATTGCTTATCGCGCTAAAGAGCGTCAGGCTTTCTTCGAGCAGCGAATTCGCCCTGGCAGTATCGCTACCAGGGAAGAGTGCCAGAGCGAGCATGAAAAGCGACCATGCCATACCCTCCTTGTTGTTTATCTCCCCGAGGGTACCAGGCTCTCCTCGAGCAGCGAGTGAGCCTTAGCGTTCTCGCTATGGCGTATATTGACAGCTCCCAAAGACATAAGCGAATAGGCGAGACCTCCCTTATCGCCTGCTTTCCTGTAAAGTACCAGGCTTTCCTCGAGCGCCGAGCAAGCTGCTGTATAATTGCTTATGGAGTAGGCTCCTCCCAGCCTATGGAGAGCTAAAGCCATGCCTCTCTCGTCTCCCAGTTTTTGGAAGAGCATGAGGCTCTCGTTGCACAACGCTTCTGCCTGTTCATAATTCCCTTGCTCCGTGGCAAGCCACCCGGCGCCACTGAGGGCCTTTGCCAGTACGGGTGAAGAGGCTCCTTCTCTCAGCGCGAATGCTCTCTCCAGCCATTGACGCGCCTCGCGCATGTACCCGCGTACTCCCCAGAACCGCACCAGTGAGCCGCTTAACTTCAAGGCCATTTCTGACTCTTCCGATTCTATGAACCATTGCAACGCTGCCCGGAGATTATCGTGGTCTTGCTCCAGCCTTTCAAACCATGCCATCTCCTTTGCATCGAACACGTTTGGCTCTGTTGCCTCCACCATTGCCTGAAAGTATCCGGCGTGTGCACTACAGATGATCTCGTACTCTCCACTGTTGTGCAGGCACTCAAGCCCGAACTCACGGATTGTCTCGAGCATCAGCAGGCGCGATTCACCGTCGCTCTGCTCTCGCTGCAGCACCAGGTGCTTATCCAGCAGTGAAGTAGCAGCATCGAGCACATTCATTGCCTCATCGCCAACGGCCTGGCACATGGCATCGCTCACAGACTCCGCTGCCTCTATCGAACAACCCTGTACGAAGATCGCCAGCCTGCGGAAAAGTTGCTGTTCCTCGGCGTTGAGCAAGTCATAACTCCATTTGATGGTGTTGCGCAGCGTCTGCTGGCGCTCCGGTAGATCTCGCGCCCCACCGGTGAGTACCTGCAGACTCTGTCCGAGCCGTGCCAGTAACTGTTGAGGTGAGAGCAGCCTCATCCGAGCCGCTGCCAGTTCAATGGCCAGTGGCAGTCCATCGAGATGCACGCAGATATCAACCACGGCGCGCGCACTGGCTTCGGTAATACGGAAGCCAGGTTTAACCGCCTGGGTACGCTGGATGAAAAGAGCAACTGCTGCATACTGTGGCAAAGACTCTGTAGCTGGAAGTTGTTTCACATCCGGCAGAGCTAGAGATGATAGGAGATATGAGTGTTCCTCGCGTAGTTGCAGCAATTCGCGGCTGGCCACCAGCAGTTTTAGCTGCAGGCAGTCCCGCATCAATTCCGCCAGGAGCGGTGCTGCTGTCACCACTTGCTCAAAGTTATCCAGTACTAGCAAAAGGTGTCGTAAGTGCAAATACGCTTTGAGCTGGTCGTGCAAGGATCGCTTGCTACCCTCCCTCACTCCAAGTGCTTGGGCAATAGCTGAAACAACGAGTGCCGGGTCGCTGATGGGGGCTAGTGAAACAAAATAGATGCCATCAGGAAATTCGTTTAGTAATTCAGTAGCTGTGCGCAACGCCAGGCTTGTTTTGCCTATGCCGCCAGTTCCAACCAGGGTCAAGAGGCGTACATTGTCCTCCTTGAGAAGTATACACACCGCCTCCATGTCCTGTTCGCGCCCAATGAGCGGCGCAAGATGTGTAGGAATGTTGGAGTGACGCGCTTTTACGCTGCCCAGGGTTTGGGTCGGATGTGCTGCAGTGATTCGAGTAAGCTTACCCGATCCTGGCTTCTTGTTGACTTCGTTCTCTCCAGCCAATACTGCCGCGACCTCATTCAGTCGTTCAAGCGTCAGCGTCTCCGACTTACCCAGGTAGGCACGACGCAGCTTTCCCCGCTGCATGCGGTATGCTTTCCAGTACTCTCCACCGCGCCTGTTCCCCGGTTGCTCTTTGCGTGCCGTGAATGAGCCATGCTCACTGCTAAAGGCAAAAGTCGAGACGGTTTTCAACCACGTATACCAGTCTGGCGTTCCAATCGTTAAAGTATGTTCTTGCCCATTCATAAAGAAGGACAATGTGTTATTGCGCAAGATAGGAGTTTGACGTGCCATGTTTCTCGATACCGTTAGTATATCTCTCATAAAGCAGAATTCCCGAACAGTATAGCACACGTTCGGGAATACTTGTGTTTGGCATCGCTATTTATTTGATCATTTGTAACTATTCAGCAGGGGGTTCCAAGGGGCCTGCAAGGCCCTTTGGCGGGGTGCGGGGACACCCCGCCCTTCTCCCTCACCCCGCCGCCGCAGGCGGCGCAAGAGAAAGGAGACCTGAATAGTTACCGTTTTTCATAACTGGCCTCTCACTGAGTGGAAAAAATCGTGTAAGAATATGGCAGCTATTATACAATGAGGAAGGCAGGTAATTATATTATAGAGATCGAGCGACAGGAAATTATAACGTGCGAGAACTTTTTCAGGAGATCATACGCGAACTGCAATCCGGTGAAACCGTCGCCATGGCGACCATTGTCAAGCGCAAAGGCTCCGTTCCGCGTGAGGTAGGAGCAAAGATGCTGGTGCATCGCGGCGGTAAGATCAGCGGCACCGTCGGTGGCGGCTGCGGTGAGGCCGAAGTATGGCGCAGCGCTCTGAACGTGATCGACACGCAGCGTCCCACCATTGTGCAGGTTGATCTTACCGAGGAGATTGCTATGGAAAGCCAGGGCGTCTGCGGCGGTATCTTTGATGTGTTTGTACAGCCGTGGCATAGCATGGCGATGCCAGGACAGCCAGGTATGCAGGACTTCGCCCAGGCTATAAACGATGGCCTGGAAGGCGAAAAGGCGATTGTTTTAGTTACCGTCATTGCTGCTGGTGGAGTGTGGCGTCCCTGCATTGGTCAACAGTTGCTCGTGCATGAAAATAGTGAAACATTTGGTACCCTCGCGCTTCCTGGTGGGAGCACCAGCCTTCAGCTTATTGAGGCCTCCCAGAAAGCCATCGCAGCAGGCAAACCGCACGTTGAAAAGGTGACTGGCCCTGCAAATGCCTGGGCAGAGGTGTTTATCGAGCCTTTTGTCCCCAACCCGGTATTACTGATTGCGGGTGCAGGACATATTGCAGGGCCGCTTGCTACGCTTGCTCACCTGATGAACTTCTCCGTGAGTGTGACCGATGACCGTGCATCTTTTGCCAGCCGCGAACGCTTCTCCACTGCGAAACAATTACTGGTAGGTGATATCGAGTCAATCCTCAGGAATTATCCCATTACACCGCGCACCCACATTGTGCTTGTCACACGTGCCCATGCGCACGATGTTCAGGGATTACGCGCCATTATAGATTCGCCTGCTGCCTACATCGGTATGATTGGCAGCCAACGGCGTGTCTGGGCCGTCTTCAAACTGCTTCACGATGAAGGCATGCCTGCCGAAAAACTGGCTCGTGTACGCGCTCCCATCGGCCTGGACTTTGGTGGTAGCACACCTGAGGAAATAGCCTTGTCCATTATGGCTGAAATCATCATGCTGCGTCATGGAGGTACAGGCATAGCCATGTCCGAGCCCTTGCGCGGTCGCTTTATGGAGCGATTGAAACACATGGATGAAGATCAATAATTAGACCGGCAAAGTAGCCTTGTTCTGACCCCCCAAATATCTAACAAATACCAGCAGCTCTTTTGCTCATCCAGCATGTTAAAATTTGCCATTGAATTGGTATTAATCGCCATCTTCATCGACTCATTTCAAGGCTAATATAGTATTATTTGCTATAGAGTTAATCAAAAGCACCAAAATGATAATAGAAACTCTTGACAAAAGTAGTTTCTCCACCTTATACTATGTCTTAGTAACATGTTATATAGACGTGTTATAGTGACCGGTCATAGTGACTTATAAAAATGCCAGACGTACTGGAAAGGATAATGATGTACGAGCTGATCATACTTTCACAATTGATGCGGCACCCGGCGCATGGCTATTTGATAGCCAGAATCATTAATGACATGATCGGACCGTACGCCAGGATCAGCAACGGAAGGCTCTATCCCTTGCTCTCCAAATTGGAACAATCGGGGCTGATTGTTCCTTACGATGAAGGTAGTGCTGGTCGGCAGGGCGACCGGCAGCTCCGCCCCTACAAGATTACAGAAGACGGACGGAGGCGCTTTCGTGAGCTGATGATGGATACTACATCGAATCCTGGAGACTACCAAAAGCTTTTCTTACATAAAGCCCCTCTGCTTGACCTTCTGAAGCCTTCAGAGCGGTTACGCCTGATTGATCACTATATCAACTATTGTCAATCCCACGTGCTGCACATTATGGGGGAAGCAGATGACCTTATACAAGAGTGGCCTAACTGGGGCCCTGAGTGGGGACCTTCCCAGTCTGAGGCTGTCTTGAACGTAATGCAGCACATGATTGACCAGTGGCAATTAGAACTGGAGTGGGCCAAAAGTTTGCGTGAGAAAGAAGTGGGGAAGGCTGAAAGCCCAGGAGTAAAACAACAAGTCGAACAGTAATCACAGGACATGTCCTCGCGGGTGTCCTCCAGTTTTTTCAGGAGATGTGATCAATGGACATAGAAACAACTTCCACTGCCGCTGCACAACAGCCCCGCCCACCGCAGGGCAATGGCAGGCGCATCCGTGGCATGGCACTGATCAGTGTGCTGACCGCATTGATGCTCACCCTTTTGCTCGAGGCGCTGGATCAGACAATTGTCGGCACGGCGCTGCCCAGGATCGTTGCCGATCTGCAGGGCTTTGACCGCTATACCTGGGTTGTGACGGCCTACCTGCTCGCCTCGACTACGATGGTCCCTATCGTGGGCAAGCTCTCCGATCAGTTTGGTCGCAAATGGTTTTTTGTGGCTGGCGTTGTGATCTTCCTCGTAGGCTCTGCACTCTCCGGCGCCTCACAGACCATGGATCAATTGATCGCTTTCCGCGCCTTGCAGGGGTTGGGCGCAGGTACGGGCATTGCCCTCGTCTTCACCGTCGTGGGTGACATTTTCCCGCCAGCCGAACGCGCACGCTGGCAAGGGATTTTTTCTGCCGTCTATGGCTTCTCAAGCGTGGTTGGTCCCACCATTGGTGGCTGGCTCACCGATCATGGCCCGCTTCTGGGAAATCTGATCACCGACCAGACGCGCTGGCGCTGGGTCTTTTACATCAATCTCCCGATAGGCATCATAGCGTTGATTGCACTACTCGTCTACCTTCCCACCACCATCTCGGTCCGCAGCCGCCGCTACACTGGCTGGGCTGCCGTGCGCCGCATCGACTTCCTGGGTGCGGTACTGGCTTCGGGTGCGACGATTTGTCTGCTACTCGGGCTCACCTGGGGTGGCAACCAGACCTTTGATTGGGCCTCTCCGCAGGTCATCGGTGTGCTGGTTGCTGCTGCTGTCCTCTATAGTGCTTTCTTCGTAGCCGAGCGCTTCGCTCTTGAACCGATTCTGCCATTAGACCTGTTCCGCAACCAGGTCTTTGCGGCTGATTCGCTGCTTGCACTGACCACGGGCATGGTTCTGCTGGGACTGATAATCTACCTGCCGTATTACCTGCAGGGCGTGCTGGGGCAATCGGCGACGAATTCAGGCGTGCTCATCACGCCGCTGACGGTGAGTCTGGTGATCGGCGCAGCGCTCTCCGGCTTTGTGATTGCCATGCTCAAACGCTACCAGGTAGCGACGATCGTGGGGGCAGTCATCCTGATCGCCGGTGTATTCCTGATGACGCAGATGACGGCCTCGACCAGCCTGTTTGAAGCGACCCGCAACATGGTGATTGCAGGTATCGGCATAGGTATCTTCTTCTCCGTGGTAACGTTAGCAGTACAGAATGCACTTCCTCGTACCATGCTAGGCGTCGGTACCGGTGCAATGACCTACCTGCGTGCACTCGGCCAGACCCTGGGCGTGGCCATCGTTGGGACGGTAGTCAACCATGTCATCTCCAGCGAGCTGGCCAATCGCCTACCCACCAACACTGGTAAACAACTGACACCCGCAGGGCTGAAGTTCGCCACGGATCCCCAGGTGCTTTTAAATCCCACCTATCATGATACTGTCGTGCAGACCGCTGAGGGATTTGCGAAGAGGAGTGCAGCAGCGAAGGCAGCTGCTAGCGTCCCCCCCGGCCCGAACCATGATCAGGTTGTTGCATCAATCACTCCACACGCGCTGGCCCAAGCTGTACAACAGACGCAACATCTGCTCAACCAGGTCTTTGAAGCTCTCAGGCTTTCGCTTGCCGTTGCTATCCAAAGGGGCTTCGTGGCAGTGCTGGTTTTCTCTGGGGGCGTCTTACTGGCAGCGCTCTTCTTGAAAGATGTGCCATTGGCAAAGGAATTCCGCGATGAACCGGGCGAAGCAGAAGAGGCAACCGCAAGTGAGGCGGATGTTTCGACGCATATAATGTAGCAGACCAACAGGGGTCAAGTGGGCGGTAGTCCCCTTGAGGTGAGCGGGACGAAAGCCTACCAGGCTTTTGTCCCATTGACCTATGGCAGGCACGCGCTGGGGATGGCGATTTTCTATAGCTCGTCCGAGCAATTTGGCCTCGATATGGCTGTGCTTGCTATCTCGGCTTTGGTGGCTGTGGGTCTTGGTATTCTAGCTATGCGCCGGGGGATTGCCGGTTAGATCGTCAATTCATCAACCCCCAGGGTTTAGCGCGTTTGCGAGCTTTCTGCGCCTCCTGCCGGTTGCCCAGCGCTTCATGGACATCCGCTTTGAGTACCCAGGCGGGTGTGTAGTTGCGGTCCAGCTCGGTTGCTTCATTCAGTGCGTCCAGCGCAGCCCGGTTATGACCATAGCGCACCAGCGCCTCTGCTTTGTTGCACCAGGCTACAGCGCTGCGCGGGTTGATCAGTAGAGCACGACTATAAGCGTTGACAGCGCCAGGGTAATCGCGTAAAAAAGAACGCGCATTGCCCAGGCCGTTCCAGGCCTGGAAGCTGTTTGGATCATAGTGCAGCGCTTGCTCATAGGAAGCAATGGCCGCTTCTGGCAGGTTCATATCCATTTCCGTATCGGCCTTGCCAATCCAGGCGGCTATATACTGGGGATCTATGGTCAGCGCCCGCTCAAAGTGAACGAGCGCCTGTTGGTATCGCTGCAGGCGTTTCAATGCAAGTCCCGCACTTACCCATACTACAGGGTTCTCCGGTTCGATTTCGATTGCCCGCTGGTAGGCCTCGTAGGCCTTCTTGTAATTGCCCTGGCTATAGAGCGCGGTTCCCTTGCCATTCCAGGCATAAAAGTTGCGTGGTGCAATACCTAACGCTTCTTCATAGGCACGTAACGCTTGAGAGTAATGCTGCTGCTTGAGATACTGATCCCCCTCCTGGCATTTTTCACGCACACCTCCACTCGTATTCACTTTGACTGCTTGTTGGCGACCTGAAGACTCTCCTCGCTCGATCCCAAGCTGTATAGCCGGCGCGGAGGGACTTATGGCACCAGGTGGAATGGGTGAGTTCCAGGCGTCGGGTTGCGCCATTTGCGTTGTAATTTGCTGAAAACCTGAACTTGGACGGGTAGCCTGGTCGAACGCGTACAAAAACTCAAGCATATCGGCATAGCGATCTGCAGGACGCCCTGCTAAAGCTCGCAATAACACTGTATCCAGGGCCGAAGGCAGTATCTTATTAAATGCAGAAGGAGGAGGGATCGGCCCACCATTCGCATCGAAAGGGTTATAGCCTGTGAGCATCTCATACAGCACTACAGCGCAGCCAAATTGGTCGCTGCGTGGGTCTACTACCCCGCTGGTCTGCTCAGGTGCCATGTATCCTACCGTGCCCCGTACTGTTATCGTTTTTCCGACACGCGCTCCAGGTTCTAGTGAGCGGGCAATGCCAAAGTCGGTGATAACCAGGCGACGATCTTCCTGGTGGATGAGTATATTCTCAGGTTTAATATCGCGATGAATTACCGGGCGCGGTCGTGTATGCGCATAGTGGAGTGCGCTCACAAGCTGGTGGAAGTTATTGACCGTCTCAGCCGCTGGCAGCGCTCCGTTGACGAATGCTAACCTGGTGCGTAAGGACCCTGCGGTGTACAAAGGCATGACGAGGAAAACGCTAGGGCCGTCTTTGCCATAGTCGAGGATTGGCGCAATGTTGGGGTGATCGAGTGTGGCCGCGATACGCGCCTCGCGTATGAAATGTTCTTGTTCGTTGGGCGTGGTCTTACTTGGCAAGAGTACCTTGATTGCAATGCGACGTGAAAGGTTCTGATCGACACCACGAAAGACTGCTGCGTAGCCGCCCTTACTGATCAGCGCTTCTACCACGTAGCGCCCGGCCAGCGCAGTACCTAGTAAAGGTAGTGCGCAGGCACGGCAGAACAGATCACTGTCCCGATTTTCATGTCCGCAATCAACCAGGTCGGCGCAGCGTCGCATCGCTTCTCCTCTATAGGTGCCTCTATGCATCCCGCTGCATTTGGGGATGTTCAGGCGCTGGGTGCGGTAGTCAGCAAGTAGTGCCCGATTCATTATGCCAATTTGATATGGCCACGCTGTCTGATAAATCAGGCATTAAGGATTATATATCAGGGCATCCCGGAGATGCAAAAATGCTAATATGACCATCTACTGCTCCAGCGAGCATACTCGTTCCTGGCACGCGAGCGCCTCTTCTGATCTCCCGAGCTTTTCAAGCACGATAGCCTTATTATGCCATGCGTCGGCTTGCTCAGGCGCCAGCGATGTGGCCTGGTCGAAAGCCGCCAGAGCCTCATCCAGGTGTCCAAGGGTAAAGAGTGAAAGTCCCTTATTGTTCCAGGCAGCGATATAGTGAGCATCGAGCGCCAGGGCACAATCGAAGGCGGTTAATGCCTCTTCATCCTGCCCCAACTCGTGCAGCAGGCTACCCTTATTATACCAGGCTGATATCAACCCATCGTCATATTGTAGCGCCTGGTCGTAGGAATCCAGGGCATCCTCGTACATGCGCATGGCTGCTAAAACGTTGCCTCGATTATACCATGCGCCCGCCAGCGTTGGATCAAGTAAGAGCGCCTGGTCGTAATCCGCTAGAGCCTCAGGGTAGCGTTTTAGATCACGTAGATCATTCGCTTTATCAAACCATGCCGTGGCGCTGCCAGGGGCAAGTGAAATCGCCTGTTCATGAACGAGCGCTGCCTGGTCAGGGCTGTGCATCCGGCGTAGAATGTTGCCTTTAATATCCCACATGGCGGCATTGCCCGGCTCAAGGTCAAGGGCCCAGTTAATGGCAAGCAGGGCGTCATCATACCGCTGCAAGCTGTAGAGGGTATCGCTCATTGCCTGCCAGATCACCCCTTGTGTTGCATCCAATACAAGCGCCTGGTCGAATGCCAGCAAAGCCTCTTCAGGGCGATTCAGTTCCACCAGGGTCATGCCACGACCGCTCCAGGCAAACACATAATTTGCATCTAAAGCCAGTGCCCGGTCATAACATTGCATTTCTTCGTCGTAGCGATGCAGCTCATGCAGCACGTTTGCTCGTGAATTCCACAGTTCAGGATCGTCTGAACGTAGCGAGAGTGCTTGATCGTATGCTAAAAGAGCCTCTCCAGCGTACCCCAGGTGCAGCAACGTTGCTCCTTTGCCACTCCACGCCTCCACAGATACGGCGTTATCGGCTAACGCTGCTTCATAGGCGGCGAGCGCCTCATCATAGTTCCCTAGTTCATAGGCCTGGTCACCGTCGGCCAACCAATCATGCCGGGGTTGTGGTTTGACCGCTTCTTGAGGAACCGGCGGTGGCGTAGCTGTGGACGGTATATCGGACGCTTTAGGTACAACTGGCCGTAACATGGTTTGCATGTCACCGTCTTCTAAATCGTCATAAGCCGATTGCTTTGGTTGGAAAACATCTCTGCCGACACGCATTGTCATGCGCAGCTTAACAGAATGCTTCACGGTCGTAGAATCGTTCAACTCAGACTTCACCAGAAACGCTACCGGCCCATCTTGTCCGTAATCGGTGACACGGATACTGCCAGCTTCATTGATGCGACTTGAAAACGCAGCGGCCAGTTCTGCATCCTGCAGAAAGATCTCGCGTGTTTCCTCACTGCACTTATTAGGGATGAGAGCACGCACAATCACAGGTAGTCCTTCATGACGATCAATAGCCCGCAATGTTACAGTGCTATGATCCTTGCTTATCAGATATTGGATTTCATAGCGTCCCTGCAATAATGCGCCCTGTGTTGGTATGCCACATTTAGCACAGAAGCGAGCTTTGTCTCGATTTTGAAACCTGCAATCTTCTGTATCCAGGCACATCCCCATAAAACCCTATCCCCCTTCAAACCTGCACATTGATATATAGGTGTTTAGCCTCTTTAGAGTCTACCGTCTCTACTGTAGCGAAAATAGATGTAACTTGTCAATGCTTTTGGCACCGCAGAATCGCCTGACTACTCAGAAATTGGAACACAGCTATAAATTCCTTCCGGGACATGAGGCTTGCCCCTAAAAGTAAGAGCGTGGCATAATGACTAAGCATGCATACTGTAGTAATGTTTCTCTCGTTATATTATAGTGGAAATGTAGGGGTGGGCTTTGCTACCTGGGGTCCATGGAAGCACCGTTGCCCCTTTCCGGCCTCTGAGAGAGCGAGAATGGAAATGGAATACAACATGTTAGATCAACCATCAAGACAACGCGACGAAACCACTATGACCACCCTGGTTGTCCAGAATGCGGGCAATGGCGAACAGGAAAACAGTCGTCTGATCCGCGTACTGCTCGCTGATGACCACGCCCTTGTACGTGAGGGAACGCGCCGCCTGTTGGAGGCCGAAGACGATGTTGAAGTTGTGGCGGAGGCTGCCAGCGGCGAGGAAGCTATTGCCGCTGCTCAAAAACTGCACCCGGATATCGCCATCATGGATATCGCTATGCCTGGTATAGGGGGAATTGAGGCCACACGCGCCATCAAAGCCAGGTGTCCCGAAACCGCTGTACTTGTATTGTCGGCCTATGATGATGAACCCTACTTGATCGCTTTACTCGAGGTAGGTGCCGCGGGCTTTCTACTCAAAAATGTGCATGGACAGGAACTGATCAATGCCATCCGAGCCGTTTCCCGTGGTGAGTCCATTTTACAGCCCACCTTGGCCGAGAAAATCATGCGGCGGCTTTCCGCCCGTGTTGATACTATCGAACGTTCGACTGATCTACTGAGTGAACGAGAATTTGAGGTGTTGCGCCTGGCGGCACGTGGACTGCCGAACAAGGAAATTGCGCGCAGGTTGGGGGTAAGTATCCGTACAGTTCATAGTCACCTCGCCAACATTTTTACAAAAATGCACGTAGGTTCTCGCACTGAAGCCGTCTTGCTGGCACTACGCGGCGGCATGATCTCCTTGCAGGATACCTATGATTCACAGTAATACCAGGACTAGCAAACTGAATGAGTTTCCGCGGTTAAAGCCCATAGTAGCAATCCTCTCACTGTGTATTGCACTGGGTTTATTGGTTTGGGCGCTCAACAACTACCAGCCGGCCTCCAATTTCTACGGCCCTCGCGCGATCTATAGCTTGATACTTCTTTCGGTTTCACTTGCATTGCTAGGGCGCCTCCTGCTTTTGCGCCAGTTTAAAATAGAGGCAGAAGGAATGTATCTTCCTCTACGAACGGCAATGCAGCCTCTTTTTCTCTTTGATATTACGGCCCCACTTTATCTTGCCGCCGGCGTATTAATTGGCTCTCCTGCCGCAGTACTACTCGCTTTGATAACTCAGGCATCATTACAAGGCTTCACACTCTTGCGGGGATTTGTGAGTTGGACGCAAGCCTGCTATCGCATCGCAAGCACTGCGCTGCTCACACTAATTTCCAGCGTGGTCTATGCCTGGGTTGCCGGACCGCCCCTGAACCATTTTATCAGTCACATTGGCCCCATTGCTGAATCCAAAGAGTTTTTCGGCTCCATCCTGGCTGCCGTAGTCATGATGCTATTGATCCTGCTGGTTTCACTTCCTATCATGGCGCAAGCGAACCATGCTGGTCTGAGGGCAGCCTGGCATGAATATCTGCACTCATCTGTGCTGCGCTTCCAACTGCTCGTGCTGAGTGTGGGACCACTCTTACCAGTTGTAGATATCTTTGACGATATCACCGGCGAGCTCGCGTGGCTCTTCTTTCTGGTGCCGCTCTTCGCTATTTACTACCTTGCTTTGATTAGTACCCGCTTGAGCATTCGCACTTATACGTTGCAGCGTACCCTGCAAGATCTCAGTAGTGCCCGGCGCCGGCAGGATCAATTGCGTGACTATGCCTCTTTGATTACTCGTGTTCAAGAAGAGGAGCGGCGGCGTCTGGCACGGGAGTTGCATGATGACACTGCTCAAGCGCTGATTGCGTTGTCCCTTGGGCTGGATGGCCTTGGTCGCGCAATAGGCAAACTTGATCTTCCAGAAAAAGATGCACAGTGGCTTACCAATCTGCAAGAACTAGCCGATCATACACTGGAAGGGGTGCGTCGTGCATGTCGCGACCTGCGCCCATCGATACTTGATGATCTTGGCCTGCGAGCTGCTTTAGAATGGCTGAGCGATAGCTCCTCCACACGCGGCGTCCCCTGTACGTTTACCTGTACTGGGGTGCCTCGCTCTACTGTTCCTGAAGCCGAGATTGCTATTTTCCGGATTGTTCAAGAAGCTTTATCGAATATCTGGCGCCATTCTCAAGCCACCCAGGCGAGTGTAGAACTCGCTTACTACTCTTCATTGTTACAGGTGTCAGTGCACGACAACGGGAAGGGATTTTCTGCCGCAGAGCCCCTTGATATCAGCCATAATTCGCAAAGTGGTTTAGGCCTTGTAGGCATGCGTGAACGTGCCATGCTGATCGGCGCGACGCTAACGATTACCTCGGCATTGGGCGAAGGTTGTAAAGTGAAATTGTCTTTGCCGCTGCCGGAAAGCTAGAAACATAAAGTGTATTAAGCATTTTTACTGATGTATTCTCCTCATAGATAGTGCAAAGTATAGGGGGCAGGTCTCACAAGCAGTATGCCATACTAGAAGTTACCTTGGATGATGATAGGCCGGTACACTCATGGAATGGAACCGGGACCGGACTGTGAGTAAAAAAGATCGGCCTGGATATCTATCATCTTCCGAGCCAGAAAGAGAAACACCTTTGTCTCTCCGTGCGGTCTTTCTCTTATGGAAAGTCAGCTCCTGGCGGCAATCTTGCTGCCGTGAGGCCTGCCCCGACCATTTTCTCACTACTTAGTCCTCTCCAACCTCTTACCAGGCAGTTCCCCGTGGTCCAAAGCCAAAGTGTTATATAATAATGAAGAGGATAACATTTTCTACTGGGGTTCACATGTATTTGTCAGGGGATGAAGCAATGACTGCTTATAACGATGTATTTAGCGCTCGCGCTACATTGAAAAGTGCCGGAGGCACAATTAGCTACTATCAATTAGAAGCGCTTGCAAAAAGAGGCGTGCAAGGTCTTGACCGGTTACCTTTTACCGTCAAAATTCTCTTGGAGAACGCATTACGCCATGCGGGTGGCGAACTTGTATCTGAAGATGATGTCTTGTCCCTTGCTCGTTGGGTTCCAGGCCATGCTTCGCAATCCGCGGCGGAGTACCCTTTCATGCCTGCTCGTGTCCTGTTGCAAGACTTTACAGGCGTGCCTGCCGTAGCAGACCTCGCGGCGATGCGCTCAGCCGTTGCCCGTATGGGAGGCAACCCGCATAAGATCAATCCGCTCGTGCCAGCCGACCTGGTGATAGACCACTCCGTGCAGGTAGACATGTTTGGCTCAACCCTCGCATTCGCCCGCAACGTCGAGCGAGAGTATGAACGCAATAGCGAGCGCTATGGACTCTTGCGCTGGGGCCAGCAGGCATTCAGTAACTTCCGTGTCGTGCCGCCGGGCACCGGCATTGTTCACCAGGTGAATCTCGAATATCTGGCCTCCGTGGTAATGACGAAACAGGAAAATGGCGAAACGCTTGCATTCCCCGATACACTCGTGGGTACCGATTCTCATACCACCATGATCAATGGCCTCGGTGTACTCGGTTGGGGCGTTGGTGGTATTGAGGCAGAGGCTGTTTTGCTCGGCCAGCCGCTTTACCTGCTTACGCCGGAAGTCATAGGTGTGCGCCTGACAGGCTCGCTGCCGAGTGGCTCGACCGCTACAGACCTGGTGCTGACCGTTACACAGATGTTGCGCAAGCGAGGCGTCGTCGGCAAGTTTGTAGAGTTTACCGGTTCCGGCCTCAGCTATCTGACGCTCGCGGATCGTGCCACCATCTCGAATATGTCACCTGAATTTGGCGCGACCGCGACACTCTTTCCCGTTGACAACGAAACTTTGCACTACCTGCGCAGTACTGGGCGCAGCCCGGACCTGGTTGACCTCGTCGAACGTTACACGAAGGCTCAGGGACTCTTCCGCACCGACGAAGCGCCTGAACCACAATTCGATGACTCGCTCGAACTTGATCTCGGCACCATAGAGCCGAGCCTTGCCGGACCACGTCGTCCCCAGGACCGCGTCCCAATGCAAAACCTTGGCCGCGTTTTCCGCGAGGCCTTCGCAGACCGCTTCAAGGAATTACAGGAAAACGATGTAACGGAGCATTCGCTGATTCGTCTTGCTACCGAGGGTGGGCAAGCCAACCCTGATCCTGTTGCTCAGAAAGAAGATAACGATAGAGCGCTGGCCGAAGCGAAGAACCAGGGTTCTGCCAGCGGCAATGGGCACAACGGGCATCGCAAAGACGTGCTCGTCACAATGGGGAACACGCAGGCACACATGACAGATGGCTCGGTTGCCATCGCTGCTATTACGAGTTGCACCAACACCTCAAATCCCTCGGTGATGGTGGCGGCTGGTCTGCTGGCGAAGCACGCTGTTGAGCGTGGTCTCTCCGTCAACCCGACAGTAAAAACCAGCCTGGCTCCAGGTTCGCGCGCTGTTATCGATTACCTGCAGAACGCCGATCTGCTGCCATATCTTGAAGCCCTGCGCTTCCACCTGGTTGGCTATGGCTGCACAACCTGTATTGGAAATAGCGGCCCATTGCCTGATCCGGTCGCCGAGGCCGTACAGGACAACGACCTTGTCGTTGCGGCAGTGCTGAG
>Ga0209647_1001568_pt1 | contig 19220 bp, 13 predicted proteins | sample GraSoi_2013_60cm_FD_185827 | JGI IMG/M metagenome (GOLD analysis project Ga0209647, IMG submission 185827) | Grasslands soil microbial communities from the Angelo Coastal Reserve, California, USA - Sample 9_17_2013_60cm (SPAdes) (version 2) | ecosystem: Environmental > Terrestrial > Soil >... | reverse complement strand
GCCGCTATTGGACGGTTCCGCTCGATGCCTACCCCACGCTGAACCAGGCAGCTGTTGTGCTCTCGCGATCAAGGCAAGGAGATGCGGCCCGCCGATTCCTGGATTTCTTGCGTAGCCCCGGGGCCACTTCCCTGCTCAACAGTTACGGTTTTAGTCTGCCTGCGGAGAAGCATTAATGAACTGGGAGGCGTTCTGGTTGACGGTGCGTCTCGCGGCTATCGTCTCGACGCTGCTGATCGCCGTCGGAATTCCCATCGCGTACTGGCTGACTTATTCCCGCTGGCGCTGGAAATTTCTGGTCGAGGCTGCGGTTGCGCTTCCTATCGTACTGCCGCCGACTGTGCTCGGCTTTTATGTCCTGGTGGCACTTGGTTCGCGGAGCCCGCTCGGCCGCTGGTGGGAGTCGCTCACCGGCCACACCCTGGCCTTCACGTTCGAAGGGCTCGTGATCGGATCTTTGCTATACAGTCTGCCATTCGCCGTACAACCGTTCGCGGCATCCTTCGGTGCCGTCGATGCCAACCTGCTTCGCGCCTCGGCATCGCTTGGCCATTCACCGCTGCAAACCTTTCGCCGGATCGTGCTTCCCCTCTCAAAAGCGGGGCTGGTCACGGGATTTGCGCTCAGCTTCGCGCACACGCTGGGCGAGTTTGGAGTGGTGCTCATGGTGGGCGGCAACATCCCGGGCGTCACGCGGACCATCTCGATTGATATTTACGATCAGGTGCAGACAGCAAATTATTCCAGTGCGAACCAGACGGCACTCGTGCTGCTGATCATCTCGTTCGTCGCATTGTCGATCGTGTACGGCTTGAATCGTCGGCCATGGGCGGTGGGTCCGTGGCGGTAAAAGCAAAAGCAAAAACGAAGACTGCTCCCGCGCCACAAACTGCGCCGCCAGTTTCGACCCATCCAATCTCTTCCGATCTCGAAGTCCGAATCCGCAAACGTTTTCCTAGTCCCGAAGGTACCTTCAACCTGAATGTCAGCTTCCGCGCGCTTGCCGGTTTTACGATTCTGTTCGGCGCATCGGGCGCGGGAAAAAGCACGCTGCTCGATTGCATCGCCGGGTTGAGCGATCCCGACGAAGGGCGCATTGTTGTGGGCGGTGAAGACCTCTACGACTCGGAGAAGAAGCGGGACGTTGCGGCGTGGAAGCGGCGCATCGGGTACGTCCAACAGGACCTGGCCCTTTTCCCTCACCTGACCGCCGAGGAGAACGTCGCTTACGGGCTGCGCACGCTCAGCGCGACGGAGCGAACATCACGTAGCCGCGAAATTCTAGCGCGCTTCCGCCTCGATCGTCTGCGCGACCGGCGACCGGCACAAATCTCCGGAGGCGAGCGCCAACGTGTCGCCCTGGCGCGCGCGCTCGTAACCGAACCGCGCGCCTTGCTGCTCGATGAGCCATTGGCGGCGCTGGACCGGCCAACGAAGTCGTCTCTCGTCGCGGATCTTCGTAAGTGGAACCAGAATCACCGTATCCCGATTCTCTTCGTTACTCACAATGGCGAAGAAGTGTTTGCCCTCGGCGACGAAGTCATTATGCTTGATTGGGGAAGAATCGTGGCGCAGGGGCAGCCGCATCAAGTCATGCGCGCTCCGCGACTGGAGACAGTCGCGCATCTCTCAGGATTCGAAAACATCTTCGACGCCACGGTAGTGGCACTTCACGAAGATCGCGGCACCATGACTTGCCAGCTAGGAAAAGATGCGGTGGAATTGGAAACTCCATTGGTTCGAGCAGAGATTGGCTCGCGCCTGCGCGTGGGCGTTCGCGCCGGCGATCTGCTGCTGGCAACGGAAAAACCGCGCGGACTGAGCGCGCGCAATGTCTTGCCGGGAACTATTCAGCGGCTGGAGCAGAGAGACGTCATCATCGCGGCGATGGTGGATTGCGGCGGCACCGAAGTCGAAGTTCACTTAACGTTGGCGGCGCGCGACGCTCTCCAACTTGCCCCGGGCAAGAGCGTTTGGGTCGTGGCCAAGACGCATTCGTGCCATTTGATGGGGATGTAAATACGATAGTCGCTGCCAAGGAACATTTCCGTAACAGCTCTCGTACCCTGTTGCATGTTCCCCCTTTCCGACCGCTCAAGCTCGGCGCTTGTGTCCATAACAATTGTTGCGTGCCTTCTCTTTACAGTCCCGACGTTGGCGGCTGGGCAAACCGCAACCGACAAGCCCGACCACCGGCTTTCCCCGCAGGATTGGCGCGAAGATCTCCGCTTCCTGGCCGCGCAGATGCGCCTGAAACATAAGTCTCTGTTTCACACCATGACCGAGGCGGAGTTCAATCGGGCCGTGGAAAAACTAGATGCAGACATTCCGCAATTGAATGACGATCAAATTTTCATTCGCTTCCTGCAGATCATGGCGATGGTTCAGGACGGGCACAGCGGCTTCGATACTCGCCCCATACCGCCTCCCGATCTGAAGGACCGCATCCCCGTACGTTTCGTTCGTTATGCCGACGGAATTTACGTTCGAGCCGCCGGACCGGAGTACGCCGATATGGTCGCAGGCAAGGTAGTCAAGGTGGGCTCCTTGGGCTGGCAGGAGGCCATTCAGCGTTTGGATTCGATCGAGTCCCACGATCCCGGCAACAACGGCGAACAGCTTGCCTGGAGTGCGAAGACATCCCTGAACTGTCCACGTCTGTTGTACGGATTGGGTCTCACCCAATCGCGGGATAGCACGGAATTCGTGATTGAGAAAAATGGGCAGAGCCATAGCTTTATCATGAAAGCTTCAGTTCCCATCGGGGAGTGGTACTTGAACTCCGTGCCCGCGGGGTGGGTGGACGCGCGGCCCGAATCTGTGCCCGTGCCGCTAGCGAGGCAGCATGAAGACAAACACTATTGGTTTACCTATCTACCCGAGCATCGTGTCGTATATTTCCAGTTCAACCTGGTGATCAATCAGGACGGAGAAACGCTTGCGGACTTCGCGGGACGGCTGGCGACCGCGCTTGAACAGCCTGGTGTCGAGCGACTCGTGATTGACCTGCGAAACAACACGGGCGGCGACAACACGCTGCTGCGGCCTCTGCTGGTCGCTCTTGTCCGTTCAAAGGTCAACCGACGCGGAGGGATTCTCGCGATTACAGGACCGACGACGTTTTCGGCAGCTCAGAATTTCGTGAATCGGCTGGAGAACTACACAGAAGCGATCTATGTCGGGGAACCAACCGCCGAAAATGTCAATTTCTACGGAGACCCCGCTGGAATCACGCTGCCGCATAGCCACCTCGAGGCAGCAGTCTCCCAGCTCTGGTGGCAGGACAAGGATCCGCGCGATAAGAGGGCAGCGACATTTCCCGAGATCGCCATCGAGCCGACATTCCGCGATTACGTAGCGGGCAATGATCCGGCGCTGCAATATGCTTTGACGGCACCCAAGCCAGAGACGATCCAGGAAGCCCTGGAAAGTAGTCTATCGGCAGGCATAGACGCTGTGCTCGCGCGCTACAAGGCCTATGTAAGCGATCCGGCGCACAAGTTTCTTCCGGACCCCGAATCGCGCGTAAACACCCTGGGCTACAGCCTATTGTCCGCAAAGCGCATCTCAGAAGCGATCGTCATTTTCGAGGTGAATGCGCGGACCCACCCGAACTCCTGGAACGCTTACGATAGCCTGGGCGAAGCCTACGTGAACGCGCGAGATAAACAGCATGCGCTCGATGCCTATCGGAAATCGGTGGAGCTCAACCCAGATAATACAAACGCCAAGCGGACGATTGAACAAATCGAAAGCGCTAAGTGAACGGGGCGATAGGCTCACTGTTCCAGTGCAATGACCGCGATCCACTGCCCGTTTCGCTCCTGGTGATACACAATCGTTCCGCCCAGACGCGGCGCGATATCCTCGGGCAGCAAATCGCGATGGTAGCCGAAGAATTTTTCCTTGATACGCCGCCATGCATCCCAATTCTCTAACAACGCATGTGGGGGCTGGTATTTGGTGGAGAAGACCAGAGCGACGTCATAGCGGTCGCGAGCCCGGGCAGCCGCGTCCATCTGCGAGACGGAGAAGTCCTCGATGCGCAGCGCGCGGAAAGGCTGACTGGCGTTGGTACTCACGTAGCCGAGCCATGGCCGGGTAAGTTCGTCCGAGGCGGGCCACGCGGTTAGTACGCGCTCGCCCGGATGCCGCATCGCGAGGAATCGGCTGGCCTCGGCATGCATCACGATGTAGTCGCGATAGGCCAGGTTGTCCTCCAGAGAGAATCCATACGGCGGATTGCTGAACAGTCCTGCAGCAAATGCAATTGCGACCGCTGCCACAATCAGTCTCCAATACCGCACGCGCCGCCAGAGAGTCGAAACCAACGCCAGAATCACGAGCGGGACGACCGGTAACATATAGCGAGCCAGCACTGCGCCGCCCACTACTGACATGAAACCCAGGTAGGCGAGCAACACGGAAGAAAACGCCGCCTGTATCCAGAACGGAATTCGCGGACGGGTAACGCCGTTCTCTCTGCGCGGCGGACGAAGCATGGCCAGCAATCCCGTTAGCGTAAGCAGATACAGGCCGAAATATCCAAAGAGTTGCCACAGCCTCATTCCGAGCGCGAGCGGGATGCGCAGAGGATTGAACGTAGCGGCGACGTTGTAACGAAAGAATTCGGGATTGCCCAGCAGGAAGCCCGTCTTCGCGTAGTGGTAGGCGTACCAGCCCGCCAGCGGCACGACCGGAAGCACTAGATAAAAGAATCGATTGCGTTTGTCCTCAGGTGGAAGAATTTCCTTCCATCGACTTTCTTTCGACCGAATTTCGTTCGAACGCTGCCGAACGAAATAACCGAGCAACTCCCAGCCAAACAGCGCCAGCGGAGCCAGAATTGCGGTCTCTTTCGCGAGCGCCGCCAGTGAAAACCAGAGCACTTGTTTCCACGGACGGTGTTCTTCGTGAGCCGGGGTGCGAGCGGCGATGTAAGCGGACAGCCCCCAGAACGTAAATCCGGCAGCTGGCAAGTCAACCTGCGCCATGGAATTCTGCGTGAAGTACACCGGATAGAGCGCCGCTAACGCGATGGTCGCCCATGCCACGGGCAGATTGGAAGCGATTCGAGAGAGTCGAAACAGTCCGAGGAGCGAGAACGCTGACACCGCCAGCATGGCTGTGCGCGTGACTAACGTGGAGTATCCGAAGACGTGCCAGGCCAGCGCGAGCCACGCCATGACCAGTGGGGGATGGGCGTTCGACGGCGTGGAGTGCGGGATGAGCGTGCCGGTCAGATATAAATCACGCGCGGCTGGAACGTAATAGCCTGCCTCATCCCAGAAATAAGGAAGGCGGAGAAGCGGCGCATGAAGAAGCATCAATCCGGCGAAGAAGAGCGCAAAAAGAAGAAACTGCTGTACCCATGCGGCGGATGCCGGTTGAGATTTTGCCTTCGGATCGGAGCTCGCCGCTGGCCACGCCGCCATCAGTGGACGGGTCCACCTGGGGCTCGTGGATCCAGCTTGATCTCGCCGAACGCGGACTCGTAGTTGGTCACGTTCTGCTGCAAGAGCGCCATCAGTGCTTTAGCCTGTTGCGGGCTGAGATAAATTCCCTGAAAGTTTCGTAATTCCACCTGCGTCTCCGAGCTTTGCTGCATGGTCCCGAAAACGAGGAAGAAATCCCAGACATTCACTCGGATCTGCACGCTGTTGGAGTAGGCCTCGCGGTAATCGGGGGTTTGCACGAACTTCACATTCGGTTGGTTCCCTGTATTCATGTCTGGCAGTGTAACGCGGGGAGAGAGCGCAGAGCAAAGTGCAGAGAATGCTATCCTAGAAACCTTCGCCAAAGTGAGGGACGCCATGAAAACCAAGTCATCGGCTTTAATGCTCGCATTGTTGTTCGCGATTTCCGCCGCGGCCCAGACCGCTCCTCATTTCGACGGCCAGACCTGGTGGAATCACATCAAAGTCTTCGCCGACGACAAACTCGAAGGCCGCGATACCGGCAGCCGCGGCGAGCGCGCCGCGCAAGCCTACGCCATCGAGCAACTCAAGAGCGCAGGCGCGGAGCCCGCGGGCGTAAACGGCTTCTATCAGCCCGTCAAGTTTGTCTCCCGCCAGATCGTCGAAAAGGATTGCAGCCTCACCCTCATCCACGACGGCAAACGCGAACCGCTGACGCTCGGTGAAGATGCCATCATCAGCACGCGCGTGATGCCCGCGCCCGAGGTCGAAGCGCCGCTTGTCTTCGTCGGCTACGGCCTCAAAGTTCCCGAGAAGAATTATGACGACTTCGCCGGCGTTGACATCCGGGGCAAGATCATCGTGATCTTTTCCGGATCGCCATCCGAGATTCCGGGCGCGCTCGCTTCGCATTACCAGACCGCGGCCGAACGCTGGAAAGTGCTGCGCGCCGCGGGCGCCGTCGGCATCGTTTCGTTGATCAACCCCGCCTCGATGGACATCCCCTGGTCCCGCATCGCGCTCAACCGCGCTCATCCCAGCATGGATCTCGACTATCCCGAGTTCAACGAAACCGAAGGCGCGAAGCTCGCGGTCACGGTAAATCCCGCCAGTGCCGAGAAATTCTTTGCGGGCTCGGGCCACACTTTTGAAGAAATCGCGGCTCTCGGTAAAGATCGCAAGCCGCTGCCGCACTTTCCGCTCACCATTTCGCTGGCGGCGAAAACTAGGGTCGACATCACCAAAATAGAGTCGGCCAACCTCGTTGCCAAACTCCCCGGCAGCGATCCCGCTCTGAAAGATGAATACGTTGTGCTCTCGGCCCATCTCGATCACATAGGCATCGGAGAACCCATCAACGGCGACCGCATTTACAACGGAGCCATGGACGACGGCTCTGGCAGTGCCCTGATCCTCGACATGGCCGCCAGCTTCAAGAAAAATCCGGAAAAGCTGCGCCGGTCGATCCTCCTGGTCCTGGTCACCGGCGAAGAAAAGGGCCTGCTCGGCTCAAAGTATTTCGCCGCTCATCCCACGGTCGCGCCGAAATCCATTGTCGCCGACGTCAACGTCGACATGTTCTTGCCCATCGTGCCCCTGAAACTGCTTACCGTGCTCGGTCTCGACGACTCCGATGTGGGTGATCGCACACGCGAGATCGCGCAAACGCTCGGTGTAAAAGTTCAGTCTGACCCCGAGCCGCTGCGCAATCTTTTCGTCCGCAGCGATCAGTACAACTTCATACGGCACGGTGTGCCGTCGGTAATCATGAGCGTCGCTCCCGAACCCGGCTCGCCTGAGGTGAAGATCTTCAAAGACTGGCTGACGCAGCGCTATCACGCGCCTTCCGACGACGTCGACCAACCTGTGGACCTCGCCGCCGCCGCTAAGTACGAAGAGATCGTCAGAGCCTTGCTGATTAGCATTGCCAATGACGACCACCGCCCGCAGTGGAAGCCAGACAGCTTCTTCCGGCGTTACGCACAATAGGGCCTCCCCTGTGGACCTCTTTGCCACTGTGGTTAAGAATCAAAAACTTGAACCACAGGGGACACAGAGGTCCACAGGGAAGAGGCCAAGATTCGGTAACATTGGAGAGAACACTTGAACGATTATCTTTTATCGGTGCTGCTCGGAATTGTGGAAGGCCTCACCGAATTTCTGCCGGTCAGTTCCACGGCACATCTCCGCATTGCCGAACAACTGATGCACGTGCCACTATCGAGCGGCTATTGGAAGATGTATTCCATCGTCATCCAGTTGGGCGCGATCTTAGTGTTGCCAATCTACTTCCGCAGCCACATCGCTAAGCTGCTCTCAACCTTTCCCGAAGGCGAAAAGAAAGACTGCACCGTGCTGACGCATCCGCTCAGCCTGGTTATGATTGCGTTCGTCGTGACCGCGATCCCGTCTTTTCTGCTGACCAAAGTGATTGGCAAGAACCTCGAGAGTCTCTATGTGATGGGCGCGGCGCTGCTGATCGGCGGCATCGTTATGTGGGTTATCGACGCTATGAAGGCGCCTTGGGAACATGCTGGCCCGGGTGCGACTGGTTCTCCCATCCGCACCTGGAAAATGGACGACATCCATGGCGGCCAGGCCCTCTGGATCGGCGCCTGCCAGATTCTCTCCGCCGTTTTCCCAGGAACGTCACGGTCGATGTCCACGATCGCCGCCGGGCAATTGGTCGGAATGTCGCGCGCTGCGGCGCTTGAGTTCTCTTTCTTCCTCTCCATACCAACCATGACGGTGGCCACGCTCTACACGCTGTTAAAGTCGCTCCGCGGGAAAGATGAAAATCCCATTGGCGTTGCCGAAATCACCTCTCACGAATGGGTCATCCTTGGCATCGGCTTCGTCGTCTCCTTCATCGTCGCCTACGGAGCGGTTGCCTGGTTCATGGCCTGGGTGCGGAAGCGCGGGTTTGCGCCGTTTGCGATGTATCGGATCGTGATTGGAATTGCCGTGCTGGCTTGGGCGGCTGGAATGATCGGAAAGTAGCCAAATCAGCGCGGCGGTTGCGCTCGTTCAGCCAGGGGAGTTAGCACGATCAGCAACTTAGGGATGATTGCCGCCACATATCCGAATCCAACTCGCCAACCTGTCCCTCTTCCCACATTGCACGAGCGGTCCCTTCTTGCCATAATTATCAGGCTCTGGCCTTGTAACGGCGCTCCGGGTATCATTTACCTGACGCCGTCGCTGCCACATGACATTTCTCGGGAAGATTTTTACGCCAACCAGGAACCGGCGGCTGAATGAGCTCGTCGGGTTCCTGTTGTGTGTCTCCGCGCTCCTTCTTTTCCTCGCGCTGGCGTCTTATTCGCCGCTCGATCCATCGCTGAACAGCGCCTCCATCCTCACCGGGTCGCATGCTGCGCGCAACTGGATCGGCATCTTTGGCGCGTATCTCTCGGACATCATCCTGCAATTCTGGGGCCTGGGGTCATTTTTGCTGCCCATCTTCATCGGTATGCTCGGCATGCGCTGGTTCCGCTCACGGGCGGTACAGACCCCGATTGCGAAGACGCTCGGCGGAATCTGGCTGCTCATGTTCGTGCCCGCGTTGCTCGCCATCCTGCCGGTGCAAATCCGTTGGATGGGCGCCATCCCCATCGAAGGCCTGGTTGGCCGCATTGTGGGCGATGTCTTAATCCGGTACCTTAACGTTGCCGGCGCATACATTGTCTGCACTACCATTCTGGCGGTTGCGCTTTACCTCACCACCGCTTTCTCGTTCTCGGCGTTTGAGGTCTGGGCGCCAACCCGCTTCGCCTTCGCGCTGGCGCTCCGAGATCGCTTTAAGGACTGGCAGCAGGATCGCGAACGGAAGCGCCAACAGAAGGAGCTCGACAAGCGCCGCGCCGAGAGGCCAAACGTAACGACACAACTCGTGCCGGCCCGTCCTTCGGGTCACCATAACGAAGCCGCGCGTCAAGATGCCGCCCGCTACGAATCAGCAGGAGCTGCGCACGCCGGCCTCGCACGCACCGGCATCGAACGCATGGCCGAGGAAGAGGACTCCGCCTTCGGTCCACTGCCACAGACTTCGCAAACCGCGTCTGGAATCGAAGTCAGAGTCACGGACCGCGCCGATACCGAGCACAAGGCGAAAACGACCCTTCCGAAAATTGCTGGCAGTTATAAGCTGCCACCTTCGAGCCTGCTGCACCGTCCCGACGAGCAGCAATCCGTCAATGAAGAAGAACTGAAACTCGTCGCCCAGGTTCTGACCGCGAAGTACGCGGAATTTGAAGTCCACGGCCAGGTCACTCAGATCAACCCTGGTCCGGTGGTCACGACTTTCGAATTCAAACCGGAAGCGGGCATCAAGTACAGCCGCATCATCGGACTCACCGACGATCTCTGCCTTGCCTTGCGCGCCGAAAGCATCCTCGTCGAACGCATGCCGGGCAAGAGCACGGTCGGCATCCAGGTACCGAACCGGGAGCGCGAAATCATCTGGCTGCGAGAGAACATCGAGTCACAGGAATTTCTCGGCACCAAATCCAAACTCACGATCGCCATGGGCAAGGACATCAACGGGCGCATAGCCGCCGCCGATCTGGCCGGCATGCCTCACCTGCTGATCGCCGGCTCGACCGGCACGGGCAAGAGCGTGGCCATCAACGCCATGATCATGTCGATCTTGTACAAGTCCACTCCTGACGAAGTGCGCCTCGTGCTAGTCGACCCGAAGCGTCTCGAACTAGGCAATTACGAAGGCGTCCCGCACCTCTACACGCCCATCATCACCGAGCCCAAACTCGCCGCCAACGCGCTGCGCAACGCCGTCCGCGAAATGGAGCGCCGTCTCAAACTGCTCGCCGCCAAGGGCGTCCGCAACATTGACAGCTACAACCGCCTGTTCGACGACACGCCCAGCCTGTTCAGCGAGGAAGCAACCGCGGAAGAAGGTCCGCTTCCAAAAATCGTCATCATCATTGATGAACTGGCTGATCTGATGATGCTCGACGGCAACAACGTCGAGGAATCCATCACGCGCCTGGCGCAGATGGCCCGAGCCGTCGGAATTCATCTTGTACTCGCTACACAACGTCCGTCGGTGGATGTCATCACCGGCCTCATCAAGGCCAACTTCCCTGCGCGCGTCTCATTCCGCGTAGCAACCAAAGTCGACTCGCGCACCATTCTCGACGCCAACGGCGCTGAATCACTTCTAGGCCGCGGCGACATGCTCTATCTCCCTGCCGGCTCCGCGCGCGTCCATCGCCTGCACGCTCCGTATGTAACCGAAAAAGAAATCGCAGGCGTCGTGGAATTCTGGAAGGCGCAGGGGCAGGCGCAGTATCAAGAGAAATTCCTGGAGACGCCGAAAGAAGATCGCGAGGGCATGGCCGCGGACGGCGACGATTCGGGGGAAGTTTCCGCCGAAGACAACGATCCGCTCTACAACGATGCCGTTCGCCTCGTGATCGAGTTCGGCAAAGCCTCCACTTCCCTGCTGCAGCGCCGCCTGCGCGTCGGCTACGGACGCGCCGCCCACCTCATCGACCTCATGGAACGCGATGGCATTGTAGGCGCCGCCGACGGGCCTAAGCCCCGCGAAGTGCTGAAGCGGCCTGATTGGATCTCAGAAATCGAAGAGTCGATGCGCTAAGGTCGTGTGGGGACAGGCTCCCGTCCGAGCCGAGCAAAGCTCGGCAGCCGCCGGTAGCCGAAGCAACTTTCGAGTCGAACGGGATAACCCAAAAACTTAGGTTGGCCGAAGCTTTTGATCTCGCCGGCACAACCAGCCCGCAAGTGATACTCATCGCTAAGATTTGCACCCGCAGTGGGCTCATCCGGCGAAAAATTCCAGTTCCCAGACAACCCTAGTACTACTGCCAGCATCTTTGCAGCGGCCAACAATACGCTGGTCGCAGGTGGACTGTGATCGGTTCCGCGAAACTGGCTTTCTTATCGCTTCATACGCAAATTGGCTTATTGCAACCCCTGGGAACGAATTGTGTTGAACCTATTCCACATCCACTTTGGCGTAGTCAGAGCATAAGGAGAAACGATGAAAAAGCTGCCGCTGTTGTCCTTCTGGGGAGCCATATTGCTGCTTGGCGTGGCCCCTCTCGCCGCTCAGAACACCGTCGATGTGATTGGCGGACCACAGCCCACGAACACCGCCGGCTGCGCCGTGAACCCAAACTGTATACCGGCGGTTTGGTCCACGACCTCCAACGCGGGCTCGGATATTAGCGCGGCGATGACCGCGAACTTCGTTTTCGTCCCCCATGGCGGGGCTACGCTTACCGACTTTCCGGCCACAACCAGCGGGCGAATCTGCCTGGCCGATACCCGCGACCTTACCGGGACTACGCTATTCGCCCAAATCGCCACGAACTGTCAGGCCGCCGGAGGCATCGCTCTCCTCCTCATACGTGACAGTGCAGTCACCGCCCCATCGGCGATCCCGGTATTTGTTATATCCACGGCCAACGGGGACTTTTTGAGGAACGCCTCCGGATTCAACGTGACAACCGGAGTTTCCAACTACCCGGTTCGAATCAATGTGGCTAAGGCTACTCCACCTCCCAACCCGACCGGTCAGCACAACTGCCCGAACGGTCAGGCTGTCACGGCATATGTTGGCCCAGGGACCGCGAAGTACACCCCCAATGAGAGTCTCTGTCTGCCCGCGGGAGCAGGACAGGCCGTCGAGCCCAGCATGACGGTGGACTCGCAGGGCACTATCTACGTCGAGTCCATCCGCGGAGTCCCCGGCGGTCTTGACATGTGGCGCTGGTATAAGACTGCGGACGCCGGGCCGAATGCTGACGGAACGCTGCCGTTCAAGTACGAGGGTCAGCCCGATTGCGGCATGTTCGTAACCCCGTTTTGCAGTGCGAGCGGGTTCGCGCCGGGCGGAGGCGATGGCGACGTCGCAGTGAACAGTCCCGACCCCTCGAACTCGAACACTCCCAATGTAGCTGTGGTCAGCCTCCCCGCAGCGGAAATTACAGGCAGCCACTCCACCAACCGTGCGGACGTGTTCAGTACTCCGAATCCGACCACCGCCGCGGTTCCCTTCGACGATCGCATGTGGCTCGATGGGCTCAACGATGCTTCACACGTCTACATGGAGTACCACGATTTTGGCACCACGTCCCAGATCTTCGTGCAACGCTCAAGCGATGGAGGCGAGACCTATAGCGGCGCCCTGGGAGCGGCAGTTGATGCTGCGACAATGCCGAGCGTCGGCCCTCCCACTGGCAACATCGCGGGGCAAATCAAGGTCGACAACAGCAGTTGTTCAAGCCACGGCAATCTGTACCAAATCTTTGTGGGCCCCGACAATCCCATGGACAATTCACAGAACAGCAGCCTCTTTATGAATGCTGCCTACGTGGGCGTGGCCACGGGCGTTAGTCTCACCAATCCCACCCTGACGTTCACTGACCATAAGATTTTCAGTTGTGGTGCGGGTTCCACGTGTCCTTCAGGGGCCGGTCTTGGCAACCTGTTCCCCGCGCTCGCGGTGGATAACTTCGGGTACGTGTATGCCACGTGGTCGGATAACACTGACGTCTATTACTCGTTCTCGAACAATCACGGGACGCGCTGGTCTCCGGCCATCAAAGTAACTCGGAACACGTCCCAAGCCGGAAAGTCGAACGTCTTCCCCTGGATCGCAGCCGATGCCAACGGCCATGTGGCCGTTGCGTGGTATGGCGCCGATCAAGCCGGCAATTCCAACACGGTCTCGGCCACCAACACACACTGGAACGTGTTCGTTGCGGAGAGCGTCAATGGTCATGCGATCTCGCCGGCTTTCACGTTCACCCAAGCCACCGACCACTCCAACCACACCGGCCAGATCTCAACCGGAGGCCTGTTGGGCAGTTCCGACCGCAGTCTCGCCGACTTCTTCCAGATTGGGATTGACCCGAAGCATCTCGTCAACATCGCCTATGCGGACAACCATGCGGGTCCGTCTGTCAGTTACTTCACGCGGGAAAAGACGGCGGCCGGGGGCATCGCCATTACAGGCAAGTGTGCCGGCACCTCCCACGAAGCTGGCGGTAGCGGCCACATAAGCGGCAAGAAAGCCGGCCAGGCCCCGTTCAGCTTCAATTATGACGATTCCAAGCAGCCAACTGGAAGCGCGTCGTTCAGCGATTCCGGCTCAGGCGTCAATTTTCAATCCACGCAGGTCACTGCAGCCACCTTTGACGCAGTTGCGCACACCGTGACCCTGACCGGATCCGGGACTGACAACGGCTCGCCAGTAGCATTCACCATTGTCGCTGCGGACAGTTCGCTGGCGGCTCCGGGGCTTTTCGGCATTACCCTCAGCGACGGCTACAACAACAGCGGCAATCTGCTGGACGGGAGCATTACCGTCTACTGATTCCGAACATTTAATTCCGAACAATGCGAGGCCGACTTACGGCCTCGCAGATTTTTTTGAAAGGTTCGCTTGTCAAGAAGTGGCTTCCATCGCATGCCGTTTGGGAGGGGCGGAAACTTTTCCTCCATGCCAATCCTCCTCGTGATAAATGTGGAAGCATGAAATTCCACACCGAATATCTGACTTTGCACACAAAAACAAAGCGAGCCTACGTCCACCTGACGCCGCAGGTAGAAAGCGCTCTAAAGAAGTCGGGAATCAAAGACGGTATGATCCTCGTCTCCGCCATGCACATCACTGCCGGAGTCTACGTTAACGACAACGAGAGCGGACTCATCAAAGACATCGATCAATGGCTGGAAACGCTGGCGCCCTTCCGGCAGAACTACCAGCATCACCAGACCGGCGAAGACAACGGAGACGCGCACCTCAAATCACTGATCATTCACCACGAGGTCATCGTCCCGGTCACCAGCGGGAAACTTGATTTTGGTCCGTGGCAGCAGATTTTCTACGCCGAATTCGACGGCGAGCGGGATAAGAGAGTGATCATTAAGGTGATGGGAGAATAGGCAAGTTGGTTTATCCTCATAACCCATAGGGTTCTCAGTTCTCGGCTCTCAGTTCTCAGAAAAGGCAACGGCGACGCCGAGAACGAAGAACTGAGAACTCTCCAGGAGCCGATAACATGTCCGAAGAACTTACCGAATTGCAGGAGCACGCCGAACACGGCCGGGAGCATCCCGATCTCGCGCCGGTGAGTCTGACTATGGCGGTTCTTGCGGTGCTGGTGGCTACGGTCTCATTGCTTGGACATCGCACCCATACCGAAGAGATCATTTTGCAGAATAAGGTGACCGACCAGTGGGCCTTCTACCAGGCCAAGAATATCCGCCGTCACAATGACGAAATGTTCGCCGACCTGACTAGCATGGTGGCCGCCAAAGATGCGCAGGCCACGACGAAACTGCAGGAGAAATACCGCGCCGAAGCGGACCGTTACAAAGAGGAGCAGAAGGAACTTGAAAAAGAAGCTCACGCTACGGAAGACGAAACCAAACTTACCCGCCGCAAAGCCGACCGTTTCGATTTGGGAGAAGTCTTCCTCGAGATCGCCCTGGTGGTGACGTCGATCACGCTGCTCTCGGGTCGCCGGATATTCTGGCATCTCGGCCTGTTGATGGCGGCTGCCGGAGTTCTGGTTGCCGCGTCTACGTGGATTGTGAGGTAGTCGTCCGTGGCGAAACTCGAATGTGGAAAAGAAGCGCCTGAAGGCGGCATTGATGCCGATGCGCTCGTGGCATGGCTGAAGGCATGCCTGGCACGAATCTCACGTGCACCACGGGCCGCGGGCGGGTTTGCTGGCTCCTGAATGGTCATTCGGGTTTGATGGATGTGAGAATTATGCGAGAGTTCATAGAGCTCGCACTCAAGTTGATCTTTTTAAACAAAGGCACGGACAGCGTTGCCAATCGGTGACGGTCTTTCGTCGGCCGTGACTCCTCTTCGTCAGCAGCACTCAGCGGAGGCGTGATCGAGACCTTTCCTTCGCCCTGTAAACCACTGGAACCAAAGGTAAACTACTTCTAATGTTTTTCGGCCTCCGGCGTGCAATGTGGGAGGAATCTCTCTGGCCAAGCTTCCGCAGATGAGAAGATTGGACACAGTCATGCTTCATAAATGTGCAAACCCAGCCTGCACAGTCCCCTTCCGGTCGCTGCGGGAGGGCAAGCTCTTCCTGGCCGAAACGTTCGCTTCTGACTTGAGTGCCGCTTTCGACGGCAACCGGCGAAGGCTCCGCCGACGGGAACATTTCTGGCTATGCGACGCCTGCTCCTCTCACTTCACGCTCCGTTTTGACCCTACCCACGGGATGCTAACCGTCCCACTCAGCGAGCGCGCGAATCTGCGCTTCCTGACACGTGCCACGGTCAACGCCTGACCGAGAGTCAAAAGGACTGATGGATAAACTGATCACAAAACGCTCGCCTTGCTCCGTTTGCGGCCTCGATACTTTTCGCCGCACGGGATGGTTCCTGGTGGTCGAGAACCGCTGGCTCGACCGTCTCAAGATTCTTTCCTGGCATGCCTCGCTCGCCTCGCAGAAAGACATGAAGAGCGTCTGCTGCAGGCAGCATCTCAAAACACTGATCGCCCATTGGCTGAATCAGGCCAGCCTCCGCCTCCCCCCGACCTACAACCCTCCGCTGCCTATCGGCAGCGATCCGACTCTGACCGATGTCGATCTCGGCCCCCAGTCGGTTGGCCACCTGGTCGGCGAACTGGCAGTTCATCGCGAGTCCTTTTCCCGGGTCTGGTCGGGATCCCCCGAGGCCCTGGAAAGCATTCTCGACGCTCTTATTACCGTCGGCGCCGAAAATAAACCCCACGCGCTGGAAGTCCAGCTCTTCGATCGACCCGAGTCCTCTCACCGACTCTCACTCCAATAAAGCGCTGGCAGAGTCTAGCTCTGCCAGCGCTCCCTCCACACTCGCCAGTCTTTCTCTATCGCGTCGGCCATGGCCTGCGCGGCGCTCAGCAGCCAGTTCCCTTTTCGCCTGCGCAAGTCCTTCAGGATTGCCCGCCGCTTTTCTTCCGTTCCCACATGTATATTCGCCGTCTCTTTTCCCATCGCCTCCAGCAGCCGCAGTTCCCCGCGGCTGGTTCGAAGGGCATCTAATTCGATGCGCGAACAGTGCGGTGACAAGCGGCGCACGATCCAATGTCCCCGCATCTGCACATACGGATCGGGACAGCGCGCGGCCCGCCTCAAGATTGCTGCATACAGAATCTCGGCCGGGGCTCTCTTGGGATTCAGCCACTGCAAGGCTGATGCCGTCAATGCCTTCGCTTCCCGCGCCACGCGGCCACCATTCCAGTCTGCGATCGCGACCAGCCGTACCCGACCGAGGCTTCCCAGACCGGCCCTCCGCCGAGCCAGCCGGTATCGCATGCCGCGCTCCGGCAGCAGATGTTCAATCGCCTCTTTCGCGCTTTCGGGGATTTCTCCCCTCACCGTGGGAAGACGATCCATTTTTTGCCAGAACACTACCGGATCCCGCAGCTTGCTCTCGGCAATCGCACGCAACCATTCGTGGCTCTCCTCCAAAACAAACGGACGCCCGCCCTCCTCCATGGCACTCTGGTATCCCGCCAAAATCGCCGCCGCCGATTCTTTCGGCTTCATCGTCAGACGATTCTCGCGTATTGCCAGCAATGTACTTGTCGCCAGCCGCACCAGATCCATCGTGTAGGGATATACACACGCTTCATCAAAATCATTTACCCCCCAAATCAGCCGCCCATCTGTATCTCGCCAGGTGCCAAAGTTCTCTACGTGCAGATCGCCCACCGACAAAATATGCGGCACTCGACCCAATTCCTCACACTCCTCTGGCCACACTTGCAACCAGCGATAGAAAGTCGCGCGAAAGAAGGGAAAGAGGGCCACCGCCATCTGCTCGTGCTTGAATTGCAAATCGGGCTCAACGATTCGGAGGCGCAGCCGCAGCCAATCCTCATACTGCTTCGTAGCCTTAACAATGTTCATGCCGGTTAGCAACGATAGGAAGATAGCTATACGCTGTCAAGGCAGGTTAAAGCAGCCTTACCCTAAGGCACGAGTGCCTGTTATGATTTGCCCGTCCCATGTTGTTAAGTTCTTATCTAATGCGAGTCCAGAGTTGGTGTGACCGCACGCAGCTGCCGAGCTTCGCTTGGCATGGACGGGCGAGGGCGCCCGTCCCCATACTGGCATTGGCTATCCCGACGATCCTTGCGCTTTCCGCCGGTCTCGGCGCGCTCCCGTCATCTGCGCTCTACACCGTCCACAAGGTCCAGCAGTCGATTCCGATGGCCGACGGCGTCCGGCTCTCCGCAACTCTCTACATGCCCGACAACGCCAAGCCCGGCGAAAAATTCCCTGCGCTCCTCGAATACCTCCCCTATCGCAAAGACGATGCCACGGCCGCCCGCGACTATCCGATCCACACCTGGTTCGCCGCCCGCGGATACGTGAGCGTCCGCGTCGATATTCGCGGCTTCGGAGCCAGCGAGGGCACACCCACGGATCGCGAATATTCCGAGCAGGAACAACTTGATGGCGAGCAAGTCATCGCCTGGTTAGCCGCGCAACCATGGTCGACCGGCAAAGTTGGGATGTTCGGGATCTCCTGGGGAGGCTTCAACTCCATACAGCTGGCGATGCGCCATCCGCCCGCGCTCAAAGCCATCCTCGCCGTCGATGCCACCGAACAACTCTTCCACGACGACGTCCACTACATCGACGGGATGATGCATTTCGACGAGTTCGAGCTCAATATGGACCTCGCCCCCTCCATGACCGGAGCCCCCGATTATTCGCTGGACGAAAAAATTCTGGGCCCGCGCTTCGACTCGACGCCCTGGTCGCTGATATATCTCAAGCACCAGCGCGATGGCCAGTTCTGGCACGCTCCGGTGAGGCCACTCAGTGAAATCAAGATTCCCTGCTTCCTCATTGGCGGCCTGCTCGACGGCTATCGTGATTCCATCCCGCGCATGTTCGAGCAAGTCAAAGCGCCGGTGCGGGCGATCATCGGCCCCTGGAATCACACCTTCCCCAACGACGCCGAACCCGGTCCTCAGATCGAATGGCGAGATCAGGCGCTTCGCTGGTGGGATTACTGGCTCAAGGGTCGAAACACAGGAATCATGGTCGAGCCGCCGCTTTCGATTTACATGCAGGATTGGCATGCCCCCGACCCTCACCTCAAGAACGTGCCTGGAAAATGGCGCGGCGAGATTGGCTGGCCTCCGAGGAACGTGGCGAACACAACGCTGTATTTGTACGAAGCACACGTCCTCTCAACCGAGCCTGCCAAACGTGCAGTCCATCAACTTCGCTACGTTCCGAGCGTGGGTGTCGAAGCCGGGTTCTGGTGGGGAGAACTGCACACCGACCAGCGCCCCGTCGATGCCTTCAGCCTTACCTACGATTCCGCTCCGCTCAAAACCGACCTCTCTATCCTCGGACGCCCTCACGCCCTGCTTCAGGTGAGTTCATCCGCCCCGCAAGCTGACTGGTTCGTCCGGCTCTCCGACGTAGCTCCGGACGGCGCCGTCACCCAAGTCACCGGAGCGGGACTCAATGGCGCACAGCGGGAGTCAGCTTCTGAGCCAATCGATTTGGTCCCCAACCAGACCTACTCGCTGGATATCGAAATGCACCTCGCCACCTGGACTTTCCCTGTAGGCCATCGCATCCGTCTGGCAGTTTCGAACGCGCTCTGGCCCATGGTGTGGCCAACCCCGTATGCGATGACAACGACGCTTCAACTCGGCGGTGATACCGGCTCCCGGCTAACCGTGCCGCTAGTTCCACCGTCAATGTATGCCTCACCCCAATTCGCGCCCCCGGAGCGATCGGAACAACGCAGCGACTTTCAGTCGGCGGGCCTCCC
>Ga0209647_1001567_pt1 | contig 19221 bp, 17 predicted proteins | sample GraSoi_2013_60cm_FD_185827 | JGI IMG/M metagenome (GOLD analysis project Ga0209647, IMG submission 185827) | Grasslands soil microbial communities from the Angelo Coastal Reserve, California, USA - Sample 9_17_2013_60cm (SPAdes) (version 2) | ecosystem: Environmental > Terrestrial > Soil >... | reverse complement strand
GCGCAGAATCTGCCTCTCACGGACGCGAACCGCAGCAGCGAGCCCAAGCCCGAAACCATCACCATTCCCGCCGGCACGCATCTGCTGATGAAACTGACCAGCCCGCTGCACACCACTTCCTCGACCCCTGGCTCGGGGGTCTATCTCGAGACAGCGTTTCCCGTCGTCGAGAACAATCGCGTAGTGATCCCCGAACATACTCGGGTGATGGGGGTGGTGACCGACGAGCGCAGGCCAGGCCGCATCCAGGGCCGAGCCCAGATGCGGCTCAAATTCACGCAGTTGATTCTCCCCGACAACCGCGAACTCTCCATCGCTGGAAACCTCCAAGGTCTGCCGGGATCGAGTAGGAACCGGACGGTCAACAACGAAGGCACGTTGGAACCAGTGGACCAGATCGATGCCGACGTTTATACCGTGGCCAAGACAACCGGCGCCGGCGTTCTCGTCGGATCGATCCGCCATGTCGGCATTGGCGTCGGCCCGGGTGCGCTGATTGGCGCCGGGCTTGGCCTGGCCAAGGTGCTGTTCACGCGTGGCGATGAAATTTCTCTGCCCGTGGGCACTAGGGTCGAAATGGTCCTGCAACGGCCGTTGACCGTACAGCACCCGTCCAGTCCAAAGTCTACCGATTCCGCGGACGCAAACTACAACCCCACCATCCGGAAAGAAAACAATACCAACCAGCCGAAGGATAACGCTCCCTGCCTTCGTGAAGGTGTGACCTTCCAGTGTGTCGCCCCATGAACAGTCGCAGCGCATCAAACCCAACTCTGTTTTACTGAAGGCTGACGGCTGATGGCTGACGGCTGACGGCTCCCTCTGCTACCCTACCCTCAACGTGTCCCCAAAGCTCACCGAAATCGTTCACGAAGCCTATCGGGAACTCCGTCCCCGCACGGCCGCGCCGCCCTTGCACGTTCGTTTCTATGCTTTCGTCTCCATCAATAACACCATCCGCCTGCGCCAGGGAGAGCTCTACATCCGCCTTTCCGACCTGCTCGAAGGCGCTCCCGAAACCGTGCTGCACTCGATCGCTCACATCCTGCTCGCCAAGCTTTATCGCCAGTCGGTCGAGCGCACGCACAGCGCCCGTTATCGCCGCTACATTGCCGGCCACGACGTTGCCGCCAAGGCGCGCCTCGTCCGCCAGATGCGCGGACGCAAGCATATCCGCTCCGCCCGCGGCCATCACTACCATCTGGAAGAAATCTTCGAAGACCTCAACCGCCGCTTCTTCCACGGACTCATGGGACGCCCGCAACTTACCTGGAGCCAGAATCATGCCCGCAGCAGCCTCGGCCACTACGACCCGGCGCACAATGCCATCGTCATCAGCCGCGTCTTCGACCATCCGCGCGTGCCGCGCTACGCCGTCGAATACATCCTCTACCACGAAATGCTCCACCTGAAGCACCCGGTCAAGTTGCGTGGGAGTCGGAGATGCGTGCACTCGCGGGAGTTTCAGGCGGAAGAAAACCTCTTCCCTGAACTCGCCGACGCAAAGAAGTTCTTGAGAATAATCTGACGCTACTGTTTTGGACGATTATGCCGATTCGCTTGGCGATCCCGGCCGTCATCCCACTTCCCCAAGACAACCAAGTCCAAGAACCTTCGTCATTACCAGGTTCTAATCGATATCTTTGGGGATACCAATTCCACCACACCGCGAAATCACACGCTGGAAAGCCTCGGCGATCCGATCAGCCGCCTCTATATCTCGAATGTGAACTACCACTTCAGAGCTAGAGTCGTCAGAAAACGTCGACGCGTCTTTGCTCACCTTGTCAAAGAAGTGGATGTCCTCTTTCTTGTGCACCCTGAGGGTTTGTTTGCGTGCCGTGGTCCGCAAAATCAAGGCCGCCGTCTCGCCTTTCATGGAGTCGGATTGCGTTTCTGTTTGAATTGCGGTGGGGTCCAGATCTCTGAGGTCTATGTTGCCAATGGTTTCTAAGACTCTCGATCTAGATCCCGACGTCTTGCCATTTTGAGAGTAAGGCCCCGACTGGAAGTCAAACTGTCTGCTTAGCGTAAATGAGCAGCCTTCAAGGCCTGAAACTGTATATGTCTCACGGCCTTGCCATTTCACATGATCGTCATGGAACTCCGCGGTGTGTGATGCAAGCGCAGGGTCATTTACTCTTGACTGTATCCAAGCCCAGATGTCACGGATTGTAGACGGTATTTCTTCGTGGGAAGGTCTCTTCTGAACACTGCGATTCTGCGATTTCGTTTGGTACGGAGGGGTATGGATAGGATTCTGCGCTGCGAGCGGTTGAACACCCAAGAAAATCACGTAGAGTGCGATCAAGCCCCAAATAGCCCTGTCTCTCATGTTCACTCCGATGCAGCTGTGTTTCTCGGATTTCTCTTCGATACCGTACCCATGGAGATTGGGGCTCATGTCACACAAAATCGTCAGGCATCGTCATTAGGATGCCATTCACAGCAACACAACACGCTACAGCGATTGACGGCATTATAACGCTGTTTGCCATCACTGGGCGTGGCTAGGCCATTGCATTCAGAACATCGTTAGTGAACCGAATCACAGCCACAGTAAGGGGTATGCCAGGTATCTCCGTTCAATCCCCAAATTCCCCGTGTGATGCAAATCACAACCACCGGTGACTCTGTGCGTTGACCCCGCCCGCCCTCACCCCTTATCCTATCCATATTGAAATTGAAATTCATTTTCAATTAGAAATGCCCGAAAACGAGGCCGTCTTTTAGATGCTCCAGGCATTCATCATCACCCTGCGCGAAGGCGTCGAAGCCGCACTTATCGTCGGCATCACCCTGGCTTATCTTGCCAAGATCGGCCGCAACGATCTGCGCAAATCCGTCTACGCCGCCCTGTCCGCAGCTTTTGCCGGATCGATCGCCGTGGCCGTCGTCCTCTCCCGCCTGAACTTGAACCAGGACATTTTTGAAGGCTGGGTGATGCTGGTCGCTGCCGTCTTCGTCGTCACCATGATCGTCTTCATGATGAGGACCGGCCGCAAGCTCAAAGGAGAAATCGAAAGCAAGGTCGGCTTGTTCGCCCGTGGCGACGCGGGTATCGGCCTCTTCCTCTTCGTCTTCCTCATGGTCCTGCGCGAGGGCGTCGAAACTGTTCTGATCCTCTCGGCTGTAACCCTGAACTCGAACGAGTTGATGAGCTTCATCGGCACTGTCCTGGGCGTGGTCGTGGCCATCCTGTTCGGAGTGATGTTCGTCAAGGGCAGCGTCAAGATCAATTTGCAAAAATTCTTCCGCGTCACCACCGCGATTCTTTTCCTGGTGGCCGCGCAGCTTCTGATCTCCGGCCTTCACGAGCTTTCCGAGAACGGAGTGCTACCCTCTTCCCGCCAGGAGATGGCGATCATCGGTCCCATCGTCCGAAACGACCTTTTCTTCTTTATCACCATCCTAGTATTGGCCGCGCTGATGGTGTTGTTTGAAATGAAGAGGCGCCAGCCCATGGAGCTGCCGCCCGCCGGCGCCGCCCGCCGCAAAGCGCTCTGGACCGTCCGGCGCGAGCGTCTCTGGATGGCCTCGGTTTACACCTGTTCGTTCATCTTTATCGCGATGGTCACTGCCAGCTTCATCTATGAAAAGAGCGCCAGCGCGCTATCGCCCGCCACTGAAGTTACATTCGTCGACGGCAGAGTCTCCATACCGGTGAAGGCGATTTACGATGGCGAACTCCACCGCTTCGAAGCTAGGGAAGGGGGTGTCGAAGTCCGCTTCTGGCTCTACCAGAAGCCCGACGGAAAAATCGCCACCCTCCTCGACGCCTGCCAAATCTGCGGCGGCGTCGGCTTCTACAAAGGATCACATGGAGTGATCTGCAAAAACTGCGCCTCGCCTATCAATCCACAGTCGGTGGGCATGCCCGGGGGCTGCAATCCGATTCCGCTGAGAGCCGAGGTCACAGACGACGCGGTCATCGTCTCCGAGGCCGACATCGCGGCCGGAAGACATTACTTCGAGCAGAAATAATAAGAATGTTTCCACGCATCGTCTACGAATCGTTTCGCCACCAGGCGCGCCGCAAGCTGCTCGCCGGCATCGCAATCGCGCTAGGCGTAGCGGTCGCCACTGCCATGATCGCGGTCGCGACCGACATCGGCGACAAAATCAACCGCGAATTGCGCAGCTACGGCGCGAACCTGGTCGTCACTCCGCAGGAAGACACGCTCGACGTGGAAATCGGCGGCGTCAATCTGAAGCCCCCCAGCGACGGCGCGTTCCTCAATGAAGCCGATCTTCCGAAAATTCGCGGCACCTTCTGGCACAACAACATCGTCGGCTTCTCGCCCATGCTGCCCGTCACCGTAAAACTCGGTAGCGGCAGCAGCGCGAAAGATGTCACGCTCGTAGGCACCTACTTCAATAAGCCCCTCCACTTCGGCAAGCAAGACTTCACCACCGGCGTACGGATCACGCATCCGTGGTGGAAAGTCTCGTGTGGGGACGGGCGACTCGAAGACTCGCCAGCGGCTTGCGGCTGGCCGAATGATGACTCTCAAAATATCCTCGTAGGCGAGCGCCTGGCGACAAAACTAGCCAAGAAGCCCGGTGACACACTCGATGTCGCGGGCCGCCAACTCACCATCTTCGGCATCCTCTCGACCGGCGCAGCCGAAGATGACGAGATCGTCGCTCCGCTCGCCCTCGCGCAACACATTCTCGGCAAGCCCGGCGCCGTGCGCCGCGTCTACCTCAGCGCTTTGACCAAGCCGCAGGATGCGTTCGCCACCCAGGATCCAAATACGATGACGCCCGAGGTCCGCGACCGCTGGTACTGCTCGCCCTACGTGCAATCGATCGCGTTCCAATTACAGGAAGTCATCCCGCATTCGCACGCCGAGCAGATCCGCCAGGTCGCGCAAAACGAAGGCGCAGTGCTCTCGCGCATCAAGGGACTCATGCTACTGGTCACGCTGGCCGCGCTGTTCGCATCCGCCCTCGCAGTCTCGGCCGCGATGGCTACAGCCATTTTTGAGCGCCGCGTCGAAGTCGGTCTGATGAAAGCCCTCGGCGCCGGCAGTCTTGGGGTCTCCGCGATCTTCTTTGCGGAGGCACTCCTTCTCGCGCTCGTCGGCGGCATTGCCGGATTCTCCGCCGGAGCTCTACTCGCCCGCCAGATCGGTCGCTCCATCTTCAACTCGCAGATTTCCATCGAGCCCGTGCTCTTCCCTGTCATCCTCGCCATCGCCATCTTCGTAACCTTCGCCGGAAGCGCCGCCGCCATCCGCCGCGCCGTAAAATTCGATCCCGTCTTCGCGCTGCGAGGTGAAGGATGAGCATTACCGGCACGCTTCCTCACACGCCGAAACAGGTCGCCGACCGCCGCGCGCGGGCACCGCACACTTCTATGTTTACGCGCATGCTTCTCCGCGCCGCCGTCCTCCGTCGCAGGCGCGCAGCCGCCGCATTGCTCGCCATGATCGTTGCTGCAGCCGTCGCCACCGCGATGATGAACCTTTACGTCGATGTGCAGGCCAAGCTCCGCAGCGAGTTCCGAAATTACGGCGCTAATGTTGTCGTCGTCGGAAAGGACGGCCAGTCCCTACCCGACGACGCACTCGCTAAAGTCGAATCCGCAACCGGCCCCGGCGCAAAGGCACTGGCCGTTCCTTTCTCCTACGCCGTCGCTCGCACCAATGACGGGCAATCCGTAGTAGTCGTCGGCACCGACTTCACCCGCGCTCGCCAATTGAACCACTGGTGGAAGGTGAGCCATTGGCCGCATGACCCGAACGAAGTGCTCATGGGCACTCTAGCCGCGAATATAGTCAGCCCCAATCGCCAGCCCTTCGAACTCACTTTCCAGGGCAAAGTGGTGGAACTTACTCCCGCCGGTATGCTCCAGACCGGCGCCGGGGAAGACAGCCGCATCTATCTCGATCAATCCGAATTTCAGAACTGGACCGGCGTCGCGCCCTCCACGATCGAGGTCGCAGTCAATGGCACCACCCCGGAAGTTGAAACATCGATTCACAAACTTGCCCAGCTTCTGCCGTCGGCCGACGTCCGACCCGTGCGGCAGATTATGGAAGGCGAGGCCAACGTGCTGAACAAAACGCGCGCTACTCTCTATGCTGCAGCGGCGCTGGTCATTTTGACTTCTGCTTTGTGCGTTCTCGCCACGCTGATGGGGTGGGTCTTCGATCGCCGCCGCGACTTCGCGATCATGAAGGCCCTGGGCGCTTCAGAACGTCTGGTCAATGGATTCTTCGCGGCCGAAGCCGCGGCCATGGGCGCGGTCGGCGCGATTCTCGGTTTCTTCATCGGCATCGGCATCGCCGTCTGGATCGGACGTGTCAATTTCCACGCCCCGGTGGTACCACGCTTCAGCGTCTTCCCATATGTGTTCGCCGGCAGCGTTGCCGTGGCCCTAATATCGGCCATCCTGCCCATCACTATGCTCCGACGCATCCAACCCGCTATGATTCTGAGAGGAGAGTAGGGGCAGAAGGGATCAGATCAAGATGATTCGACTCAAGAACATCACGAAGAGTTATCCCGCCAGAGCGGAAGAAAATGATGGCGGACACACTCTGATTAATGCGCTCGACGACATCTCTCTCTCCATCGCGCCCGGCGAGTGGGTCGCGGTGATGGGCCCCTCGGGCTCCGGCAAGAGCACCCTGGTCAATCTCATCGGATGCCTCGACCGTCCCACCAGCGGCGAAATCTGGCTTGACGGACGAAACGTCGCCAACCTCAGCGCGTCGGACCTCAACCATGTCCGCGCCGAGACCGTCGGCTTCATCTTCCAGCAATTCCACATGATCCCGTATCTCACCGCTGTCGAAAACGTGATGCTCGCCCAGTACTTCCACAGCATGACTGACGAACAGGAAGCCCTCGAAGCGCTCGATCGCGTCGGCCTCAAGGACCGCGCCGAACACCTGCCTTCACAGCTCTCCGGAGGCGAGCAGCAGCGCGTGTGCATCGCCCGCGCCCTAATCAACGATCCCAAGATCGTGCTCGCCGACGAGCCCACCGGCAACCTCGACGCCGCCAACGAAGAAATTGTCCTGCGCCTGCTCCGCGACCTGCATCAACAGGGACGCACCATCGTCATGGTGACGCATGATCCCGTAGTGGCGCGCCTGGCCGACCGCCGCATCGAATTGCATCACGGCAAAATCACCGCCCAGGAAGTTTTTGCCATGGCCGACGACGAGCAATTCGACGAAGTGCTGGAGGAATTATTTGCCTTGGAAGAGAACGGCCAAATTGCTGAGATTGGAAGGATGGAAGTTCACGGCGCTCTGCCCGTATCCATCGCCGTGGAAAAAATGGCTGCCATGGGACTGGTGACGACGCGCCCGCAACCTCCCGGAGCGCACGATCACAAGCCCTTCATTAATCCCTGTCACGATGCCCTGAAGCCCGCAGGCTTTTCGACCGGCGACGGCTCCGCGATCGTCGAACTCACTCCGCGTGGACACCAGCGCGCCGCCGACATCATCCGGCGTCACCGCCTGGCCGAGCGACTGTTTACCGATTCGCTCGCCATGGACAGCGAAACCGAAATCGAGCAACAGGCCTGCAAGTTCGAGCACATCCTCTCACCCGAAGCCACCGACAAGATTTGTGCCTTCCTCAACCACCCCCTCACCTGTCCCCACGGCGCCCCCATTCCGCCCGGCCCCTGCTGCGGACGCCGCGCCGAATCAAAGCAAAGCTCCGGCGCGGTGTTCCATAAACATTAGTTTGGCTTTTTTCGTGCGGTGACGGGGCTTCGCCCATCTAGGAGACCCGGCGAGCCGCATCTCTAAGGCCGACTTAGCCTTGTGAAACCTACCTCTTCCCAAAAAACTTCCCAAACCCCAGCCGCACCTGCACCGTATTGATCCCCGGATTCGGCGACGTCAGCCCCGCGTTCGAAATATGCATGTATCGGACATCCACCGACCAGGTGTGCTCCCCCAGAAAATGCATCCCGAAAGCCGCGCTTGACGTGAAGTTTATCGTCGAGGTTCCCGCCGGAACTTCGTGCGTCGTAAACAATGTCCCGCCATTCAACTCGAGGTACGGGGCAACATGGCCGCGGGTGGCGAAAATCCACTTCAAGCCCAGCGGATTCACGCCCGCCCCGTATGAAGTATTTGCCCGTTGTGACACAACGAACGCCGGCGCCGCGTCCACCGCAAATTCGAATCGTCCGTTGAGAAATCCCGGCCCATGCGGAGCCGTCAGGATCCACCCGTAGCGGACTCCAGCGTTCCACACGCTCGTATCTTTCGTTCCGCCCGCAACCGAGTGACCTCCGCCAGTCCAAACCTGGAGCTCATGACCGCCCTCCTCCGGGCGATCCTGGCCGACGGCAAGTGAAACCGCAAGAAAGAGTGTCAGAGAAAAACAGCCCGCACCCCGAGTTGAAAGCGTCATAAGTGTGGTCAAGGTCGATACGTGAACACGGCCGATACGTGAACACGAACGATACGCGAACCCGCGCCAGGAAACAAATCTACTCCCTACAGTCCCAGCCCGCCATCTACCGCCAGCACCTGCCCGGTAATAAACTGCGGAGCCGTTGCAAAGAACATCACTGCCGCGGCAATATCCGCTGCCGTCCCGCTCCGGAGCATCGGCGTCTGCTTCGCCGTCTTTTTCATGAATGAGGCCGCCGATTTCTCTCCCAAATCAATCATCCCAGGAGCCACCGCATTCACTGCAATCTCTGGCGCCAGCGCCTTCGCCATCACTTTGGTCAGCATGTGCAGCGCCGCCTTCGACGAGCAATAGTGCGCATGCGTCGCCCACGGCCGCAGCCCACCGAGCGAACCCATATTAACGATGCGCCCTCTGCGCTTTCTCAAATGCGGTAGCGCCTCTCGCGACACGAGAAACGGTCCGCGGGTGTTCGAAGCAAAAATCGCATCCCACTGCGCTACCGAAATCTTTTCAAACTCGACGGTTTCGTAATTCGCGGCATTATTCACCAGCACGTCGATTCCGCCCAGTTCTGTCGCCACTTCCTTCACCATCTCCCGGACACTCTGCTCATCGGTAACATCGCACCGCACCGCCAGTGCCTCCACGCCATGTTCCGCCAACTCTCGCACCACGGCCCCCGCCTCGCGCGCCGACTCACGATAAGTAATGGCCACGTCCGCGCCGTTTTCAGCCGCGGCCAAAGCGATCGCGCGCCCCAGTCGCTTCGCCGCTCCCGTCACCAGCATGGTCTTCCCTGAAAGTGGCAGTCCGTTCGTAATCATCTCTTGTGTCGTCATCCCGGGCGTCGTCATCTCGGAATTCTACGCCCCTCGGTGTATTGGAAACCCTGCACCGGAACTGCTACACTCCCTCGCATGAAGCAGCCTCGGGAAGTCGTCGTTTACTCCCGCAAGGGATGTCATCTCTGCGAAATTGTCAAAGAGAGCATCGTCAAGCTGCACAAGCGTGGCGGCTTCACCTGGCGGGAAATCGACGTGGACTCCGACGCCGAAATCCGGCGCCTCTATACCGACGAGGTCCCAGTAGTCTTCATCAACGGCCGCAAAGCCTTCAAGTACCGCATGGATGAGCAGGAATTCCTACGGAAACTGAGCGCCTGAGCTTCGCTCGGCAGTCCTCCGTGTCCCCTGTGTTCCCCGTGTTCTCTGTGGTAAAGGGTTCTCTTGGCGCTGGTTCATACTTCACTTCCGCCGTTTAACTTCAACTTCCCCAAACTGAGCGCCTGAGCCGCACTCTACAGTCCTCTGTGTTCCCCGTGTTCCCTGTGGTAAAGGGTTCGCTTAGCGCCGGTTCATACTGCACTTCCACCGTTTAACTTTCAACTTCCGCATTCTGCATTACAATCACCCCCAATGCTTCGCACTCAGCTCTACGCCGATCCGGCTGGCCGCTTCGTCCACAACGTTGTCCTCGAGAGTTGCCGCCAGAACGGAAGCAAGACAGCGCTGATTGACACTTCCTGCGATCGCCGCGTCACTTTCGCCGAATATGGCAGCCTCGTCGAATCCCTTGCCCGCGGCCTCATCGCCGCCGGACTCGCTCCCGGAGAAGTCGTTGCGATCTTCCTCCCCAACTCCTGGGAATTCGCCATCACTTATCATGCGGCCACGCTCGCCGGAGCTATCCCGACACTCCTCAATCCCTCGTATCGCGAGCGCGAGATCGGCTATCAACTGGAAAACTCCGGCGCCGCTTTCCTCATCACCGACGCTCCGCTTCTGGAAAACGTGAACCTCGCGAGACTCCCCTGCCTGCGTCGCGTCTTCACCACGCGAAAACAGAGCGCAGGCTGCGACAATTTCGCCACCCTGCTGCGGCCCGCGTCCGCCAAATTTCCTGACGCTATCCGGAACTCGCAAGAGACTATCGCCGCCCTTCCCTATTCCAGCGGCACCACTGGACTACCCAAGGGAGTGATGCTCTCGCACTCCAACCTGGTCGCGAATGTCTATCAGATCCTTGGCCCGAATGCCGCAATGCTCTCGCCCGACGACGTCATGCTCTGCTTCCTGCCCCTCTACCACATTTACGGACTTACCGTGGCGCTGACTCTTTCCCTGACGCTCGGTTCCACGCTCGTTCTGATGCCGCGCTTCGACGTGCAAAAGCTGTGCGCTCTTCTGATTCAGGAAGGCGTCACCATGATGCCCGTAGTCCCGCCAGCCATCAATGCGCTTTGCCAAGCCGCCGAAGCTGGCGTCTTCCCAAAGAATCACAAAGTTCGCTGGATCAAGTCCGGCGCCGCACCGCTCGCTCCCGAACTTGCCCGGCGCCTGACCAGTCTCACCGGCATTAGCGTCGTCCAGGGATACGGCATGACCGAGGCTTCGCCTGTCACCCACGTCGGATACGCCAGTCCACCACAGATGAACCGCCCCGCCTCCATCGGACAGCCGCTGGCCCTCACCGACTGCCGCATCGTGGACTCCGACGGAAAAGAGGTCGCTCAGGGCGAGCCTGGCGAACTCATCATGCGCGGCCCGCAAATCATGCTCGGATATTGGAAGGAGCCCCAAGCCTCCGCCGCTGCTCTTCGTGATGGCTGGTATTTCTCCGGCGACATCGTGCGCTCCGATACCGACGGCTTCTACTACGTACTCGACCGTAGTAAAGAGATGATCAAGTACAAAGGGTTCCCTGTCGCACCCGCCGAAGTCGAGTCCCTTCTCCTCGAACATCCCGCCGTCCGTGACTGCGGCGTGGTCGCTAAGCCTGACCTCGACGCCGGAGAAATTCCCTGCGCCTTTGTCGTTCTCCGCGAGACTTTCATGCCCTCTGACGTCCTCGCCAAAGAACTGTGCGACTTTGTCGCCGATCGTCTCGCCCGGCACAAACAGCCCCGCGAGGTTCGCTTTGTGGACGCCGTCCCGCGGACGCCATCGGGCAAGATTTTGCGGCGGGAGCTACGCAACACTTTCTCTTGATGACGAGTCATACGGTGGACCGACGGGCGTCTCGCCCGTCCAGGCACGCAGATGATTTCCCGTAGAGACGCGGCCTGCCGCGTCTCCGGCAGCAGTATGAGACGGAGCAAGCCCCGCCTCTACGGGCTAAGAAATGAGGTGTAAACTATTTTCGTCCCCGTGACCCTCACACGTTTTGTCGCCAAGTCCGCCTTTCGCAACAAGCGCCGCAGTCTGCTGACGGTGGCCAGCATCGCTTTCTCTCTGCTCCTGCTCTGCATCATGCTCTGCGTCTGGCGCAGCTTCTACATCGACAAGGGTGCGCCTGATTCCGCCCTTCGCATCATGACGCGTCACAAGGTCTCGCTAGCCAACTTCCTTCCCATTTATTATCGCGATAAGATCCGCACCGTTCCTGGCGTGGTGCATGTTGTGCCCATGACCTGGTTCGGTGGCAAGTATAAGGACGACAAGCCGGAAAACTACTTCGCCGAGTTTGCCACCGACCCCGACGAATACTTCGATGTCGCCGCGGATAAAATCATGCCCGCCGACGAGCTCGCCGCCTGGAAGCACGACCGCGCGGGCTGCGTTGTGGACGCCGAACTTGCCAGGAAACACAATTGGAAGATCGGCGACCACATCATCCTCCAGGGCAACATCTTCCCCGCCACTCTCGACCTCATCCTGCGCGGTATCTACACCATCGACCCGCCCAACAGCGCGCTCTACTTCCACGCCAAATATCTGGAAGAATCCGTCACCTGGTTCAAGGACAGCGCGGGCTTTTATTTCACTCGCGTGGACACCGCTGAAAACATGCCGCGAGCCGCCCACGCCATTGACGATCTATTCCACGCCACCCCGGTACCCACCAAGAGCGAGAGCGAACAGGCGTTCAAGCTCGATTTCATCGCCAGTCTCGGCAGCGTCAAGGTATTCATCCTCAGCATTTGCGGAGCCGTTGTCTTCACCACACTGCTCGTCTGCGCCAACACCATGGCCATGTCGATTCGCGAGCGCACCCGCGAAGTCGCCGTCCTCCGCACCCTTGGCTTCACCCGCGAAAACATCCTCAAGTTGCTCTTAAGCGAATCGATCGCCATTTCTCTGATCGGAGGATTGGTCGGCGTTCTCCTCGGAACCTTGGTCATCAAAGCCATGTCCCGCCCCGGCATCGGATTGCCCGTCTCGATGCACATGACCCCCCTCACCGCCCTCGTCGTTTTGCTGGTCGCTGCCGTTGTCGGAGTGGTCAGCGGCGTCATTCCCTCCTACCGCGCCTCGAACCTGGGCATCGTCGACGCCCTGCGCCACATCGGATGAAATCATTGAGTCATTGACTCAATGATTCAACATTTCCATGATTCAATCATTCAACTCAATGACTAAATGATTCAATGACTCAATCATTCAATGTTTTCGGTGCTAAACTCGCTTCCGCATGCGGATGGACATCCTGCCTCTCTGCGACCAGCACTACCGCACCATGGAGCCCGGGCTAGCTCCGTACAATGCCGACTATTCCATCGAATTCTTTCGCTGCACCGACAAGTTCTGCCACCGCTGCTTCGGTGAGCGCGTCGGCTATACCACTCCCAAGCGCGGAGACGCTCCCATCCTCACTCCCAATCAGCCCACCTGCGACCGCCACGGACGCCCCATGTTCATCATCAGCCTCGACCGCCAGCGCAATCACGTAACCTACGCCTGCCCCGAATCCGATTGCAACGAACGGGTAGTGCGGACGTAAACCGAGTTGTTGGTGGAGAGACGGGCGCCTCGCCCGTCCAAGCCGAGTTGTTCGTGGAGAGACGGGCGTCCTCGCCCGTCCAAGCCGAGTTGTTCGTGGAGAGACGGGCGTCCTCGCCCGTCCAAGCCGAGTTGTTCGTGTGGGGACGGGCGCCTCGCCCGTCCAAGCCGAGCGCAGCTCGGCAGGGTTTGGCTCGCGCCACCTCACTCCCCCGCCAGCCACCCGTACTGCACCGCCGTCAGCGGCACCACGCTCAATCGTCCCTGCCGCACCAGCGGAGACTCCGCAAACGCCGCTCGCGCCTTAATCTCGGCCAGCGTCTTCGGCTTCGCGATCGCCTTCCCAACCTTGATAGCCACTTTCGGAGTTTTGGGATCGCTAGGATCCACCGATACCACCGACGCCGTCCCCACCGCGCTCTTCTCGTCCCCGGTGTGGTAAATCACCAGCCGCTCGCCCGGCTTCATCTCGCGCAGGTGCTTTACCGCCGCTGGATTCGTCACCCCATCCCAAATCGTCGTCTTCTCGCGCTCAAGATCCGCGAATGAATACACCGTCGGTTCAGTTTTCAGAAGATAGTCCATGGGCAGGTATTGTAAACACAAAACGCGAAGTCAGTGCATTCCACCTGAATCCTCTAAAATATTTGTCTCGCTCATCCGTCTACAAGGGTAGATGGACGAGGCGCTGAGAAAACAGTGGATGATGGCGGAGCAAGACCAGCGGATCTCTGAAGCGATTGATCGAGACAAGACCCGGCTCCGCAACTTCATCCGGAGACGTGTCGCCGACCCGAGCGACGCGGAAGACATCCTGCAGGAGGTCTTCTACGAGCTTGTGGAAACGTACCGTCTGATGAAGCCCATCGAGCAGGTGGGCGCGTGGCTGTTCCGCGTTGCGCGCAATCGAATCACAGACCTGTTTCGCAAGCGGAAGCCCGACGCGTCCACGAACGATCCGGTAGTAGCGGACGAGGGAGAGTTTCTCACATTGGAGGACTTGCTCCCTTCCCGCGATGCTGGACCGGAGGCGGCCTACGCCCGAAGCGTGTTGCTGGCGGAGCTTGAGGATGCTTTGGAGGAACTCCCCGACGAACAACGCGAGGTTTTCCTCGCCCATGAAATCGAGGGCCGCAGCTTCAAGGACCTCGCGGTCGAAACCGGTTTGAGCGTGAATACACTGCTTTCACGCAAACACTATGCAGTGATTCATTTGCGCGAGCGGCTTCGCGCCGTTTACGACGAATTTACGAAATCAGGAGGGCATGAGATATGAAAAGGAATTGGATCCTGAAAGGACTGAAGATCGCGCTGTTCGCAATAGTGCTTGTCGCGGTACTCGGTTTTGTGGTTATGAGCCTGTGGAATTCTTTGATGCCGCCTCTGTTCGGCTTGCATCTGATCAACTTCTGGCAGGCAGTGGGCATTTTGCTTCTGAGCAAGATCCTCCTCGGCGGATTTCGGGGTGGACCGGGCAGGCACATGTACTGGCGTCACCGCATGAAGGAGCGCTGGGAGCACATGACCCCAGAGGAGCGTGAGAAGTTCCGTGAAGGCATGCGAGGTCGTTGCGGCTCATTTGGACCGCCCGCTTCCGAACCCAAGGCTTGAGCAGAGGGGAAATCCTCCCGCTGAGCCGCGCGTCCGGCTATTTTTTATATTGAATTTCGTGTTTTGTTCGCCTATAATAAATGGCTACTTGCGGGTAGCTTACGCACCCGCGAGGGCCAGTTTCGGGAGAATCCAATCATGCTTACGGTGACTGTCAAAAACTCGGATGATGGAGCGGTTCTTCAATGTCAGGGCAGAATCGTACGGGGCGATGAGACTGCCATTTTATGTGCGGCTGTTGGCCAAAGGGGGCGCCACGTGACCCTCGATCTGACGGGAGTCGATGCCATCGATGCAGCCGGAATCGGCTGTTTGGTGGCGTTGCAGGCTTCCGGTATTTATCTCAAGCTGCTGAATCCGACCGAGCCAGTCCGCGAAGTATTGAGAGTCACCCGGCTGGAGTCTGTCTTCGAGGTCTGCGAATCTCGCGCCACTGAAGACTCGCTGATGTTAGCGCGCTGTGCGACTCCTGCAAGAGCAAGCATCTAGCGGCTCTTCTCGATTCTGCGTGCCGGTCCGTTGTTACCGCGGACACTTCCCTTCTGCGCTGGTTTCGCCAACAATAGAAGCTTCTCGTGACTGAGGCCTCCATCAACCCGGGCGGAATCACCATGGCCAAGGCCATCGAGCGCTACTTCAATGTCGCGCTTTTCCTGCTCGTGCTCAGCGGCTTCGGAACTCTGGCGTCAACCGGAGGGCTGGATCTGCCGACGGTGCTGCTGGTGGGGTTGGCGCTGGCGCTGCGCGGATACCAACTTCTGACGGGACACGAGTTTGTCATCCCGGAACGCTGGACCACTGTCCTCACACTGGTCTACGTCGCAATCTACCTCGCGGACTATTTCTTCCTTTCCCGTAGTTTTCTGACAGCGACGGTTCACCTGGTCCTTTTCGCGATGGTTGTCCGGCTATTCTCGTTGCAGCGAACCCGCGACCATTACATGCTCGCGGTCCTTTCGTTTCTGATGGTGCTGGCGGCCGCCGTCCTCACTGTGGGCAGTGTGTTTCTGTTTTCTTTTGCCGGCTTCCTGCTGGTTGCGGTCATCACTTTTGTGCTGATGGAGATGCGGCATTCCGTCGCCGCCGAGCCAATGCACGCACAAGATCCTCGGCTGTCCTCTGCCGGCGTTATCCCCCCAGTCCGGCGCATGGCCTACGGCCTGCTGGCCATCGCTCCGGCGCTCATGCTGATGATTCTGGCCGGAAGTTTTTTTATCTTCTTCCTGCTCCCCCGCATTTCGTCACACTACCTGAGCGCCTACGCTCCGGCCAGCGATGTCTCCACTGGCTTCACAGATCGTGTGCAACTGGGCCGCATCGGACAGATCCAGCAGTCCAGCACTGTCGTCATGCACATCGAAATCCAAAACGATCTCGTAGGCGGATACGACCTGAAGTGGCGCGGGGTCGCGCTGAGCAATTTTGACGGCAGAACCTGGTCGAATTCGTATTCCCAAATCCAGGTGCGACCGGCGGTGGACGGAAGCTATCGGCTCGCGCCTTTGCCGCTCCCGCGTGGCGCAGCGGCGATTGCGGGCCGATCCATTCATTATCGCGTCCTCATGGAGCCGCTCGGAACCAATGTCTTTTTTCTGGCCGAGAGGCCGCAGAGTCTCGCCGGATCTTTTCGACTGGTCAGTATGGACGCCGGAGGGGCTGTTTACGACCTCGATAACGAGCGTCCCATCAATCGCTACGAGGCCGAATCGCGTTTGCCGGTCATCGACAGCGACGAGCTTCGTCTGGCGACGAACACCGCGCCCGGCAGCCTGGATGAGTACCTGAAACTGCCGCCGCTCGATATTCGGGTTTCTAAGCTAGCCGAGGAGATTACCGCGCCGGCTTCCAGCAACTATGACAAGGCGATCGCGCTCGAGCAATATCTGTCGACACACTTCGGATATACCCTGGAACTGCCCCGCACTCTGGCGCAAGACCCGCTGGCCAATTTCCTGTTTGAGAGGAAAAAAGGTCACTGCGAGTATTTCGCCAGTTCGATGGCGGTGATGCTGCGCTCTTTGCGTATCCCCTCACGAATTGTGACGGGGTTCCGCGGCGGGGAATTCAACGACCTCACAGGGCAATATGTCGTGCGAGCCAGCGACGCCCATTCGTGGGTCGAGGCTTACTTTCCCGGCTCCGGATGGATCAGCTTTGATCCGACTCCCGCGGGCAGTGTGCCGACACGGACCGGTTGGTCGCGCATGCAACTCTATATGGACGCAGCCGCCTCTTTTTGGCGCGAATGGATTATCAACTACGACGCCAGCCACCAGCGCACTTTGGGGAAGGATGCGGCTAACAACAGCCGGCGTTTCTTTGATGAGGCTCGCCGGTGGATTGGACGGCAGCATCGCGCCCTGCTGCGAACGGCACGGCGCACGCACGATCACATGATCCATTTTCCGGTGCGATGGTGGGGCGGGATATTCGGGGTCGCGGCACTCCTGCTCACGCTGCTGAATCTCCCACGTGTGATCAGAGGACTGCGTAACCACAGGCTGCGGGCTCATCCCGAGCGTGCGCCGCGCGAATCCGCCGCACTTTGGTATGACCGAATGGTCGACCGCATGGCGCGGCTTGGTTGGCGCAAGTCGCCGTCGCAAACACCGCTGGATTTCGTCGCCGCCATCCAGGAAGCGGCACTGCAGAAAAAGGTCGCCAGATTTACACGCGCTTACGAGTCTGCACGTTTTGGGAAGTCGCTGGACGACGCCCAAAGCCTGCCCGATCTCTTTCAAGACATCACGCTCGCAGAAACGGCGAAGTCCAAAAAAACGATGGACGGCGCAGCGGCCAGCTAGAAGCGGTGAACGACGCCGACACCCACGTAGTAGTTGTGCTGCCGGCTTTTCCCGGTGTCAACATTCAGGGCAGGAACTCCGGAGTAGAAGTCGCGCGCTTCGAACCGCGCGCCCCACCGCTCCCATGGCCACACATCCAAGCCCGCTCCGAATTGGACGACACCGGTGTTGCTGCCGGTTGGCCCGGGGTTCGCTCCATAGAAATTGAGACGCGGAGCTTCCCGGAAGCGACCATACCCTCCGCCTACGCTAACCCACGGTGTGACTGAGTCACCGGAAAAAATGTTCATACGCACGGATGGAGTCAGGAACAACGCCCCGATATCCTTGGGAACCTGGTCAAGGTTGTAGTTCAGATCCATTCGCGGATAGATCGCAACCGGCAATTCCGCATAGAGTCCGAAAACCTTAAAGGTCTTGAGGAGGCGACCGTAATTGAACGCCACGCTTTCCTCGTTCCCGAAGTGAACTGGCAACCCCGTGCTCTGAACCGTTTGGGTGCTGACGAAACTTCGTCCGGCCGTGATGGAAACCTCATTAACTTGTGCCAAAGCGCTGGCAACCAGAACCAAAACTGGCACAACAAGCACTGCGAGCCGTTTAGCCGACATCTCGCCTCCGGAGCATTCGGGTATGTAATTTTGTCCCATAAGATTAGCACGCCCACAACGATTGGCGGAAAAGTCTAGGATATCCTCCTTGGTGCCTGCTCTCGGCGTCCTGCACGCGCAGACACAGCCATTTTAGATGCTAGAATTGTGTAGATCTGTTTCCCGCTGATCATTATTCCTTGTGCCCTTAAAGAAAAGCATATCCGCGATTTCGACGCCGACTGTCCCGGCCAAGGTGGGCTTTGTGAGCCTCGGCTGCCCCAAGAACCTCGTCGACAGTGAGGTGATGATGGGTATGCTGACCCAGGCTGGCGCCGATCTTACTCCCAACGCCGAGGACGCTGACGTCATCGTGGTGAATACTTGCTCGTTTATCGGCAGCGCGCAGCAGGAATCCATCGACACCATCCTCGAAATGGCCCGCCACAAAACGGGCGGCAAGGCAAAAAGGCTGGTCGTTGCCGGTTGCCTGGTCGAGCGTTTTCACGATGAGATCCGAAAGAACATCCCTGAAGTAGACGCGGTCGTTGGTACCGGCGAACTGGAGAAAATCCTTGCCGCTGCCGGACTGGCGGCAACACCTCCCGCGCCGAGTCCGTTCAATATCCTAACCTCGCGGCCCGAGGGCGATCATCGCCGCGGACAGGGACGCTTCGCGCGCGATGCCTGGGACGGCGCCGTCGCCGACCTCCCCAACTACCTTTACGACGACCGCACGCCCCGCGTGCTGACCACGCCCCGATCTTCTGCATATATCAAAATCGCCGAAGGCTGCGATCATCCCTGCACCTTCTGCATCATTCCCCAGCTTCGGGGACAGTTTCGCTCGCGGCGTTTCGAATCCGTGATCGCCGAAGCCGAGCGACTGGCGCAATCCGGCGTTCGCGAAATCACGCTCATCGGACAGGACACCACCTGCTACGGCGAAGACCTCGGACTGAAAGATGGCCTGGCCGTCCTTCTGGAAAAAATCGCGCGCGTCGAAGGCCTTCAGTGGATTCGATTCCTCTACGCCTATCCCAACAAAATCACGGGGCGGCTGCTCGAGACCATCGCAGCCCATGACAATATTTGTTCGTA
>Ga0209647_1001565_pt1 | contig 19222 bp, 16 predicted proteins | sample GraSoi_2013_60cm_FD_185827 | JGI IMG/M metagenome (GOLD analysis project Ga0209647, IMG submission 185827) | Grasslands soil microbial communities from the Angelo Coastal Reserve, California, USA - Sample 9_17_2013_60cm (SPAdes) (version 2) | ecosystem: Environmental > Terrestrial > Soil >... | reverse complement strand
GCCATTGAGGCGCTCCATGTTGACCGGCAGCACGCCGAGCTTGTCGAGCGGGATCGGCTCGCCCGCGGCGAGGATACGCATCACCACGTCCTCGACGCCGCCGGCGGTGGGGATCGTCGCGACGCGCAGCTCGATGTCGAGCGGACCGAATTTCTTGAACTTGATCTTGCCGTCCTGCGGCTTCCTCTTCTCCGAGATGTCGAGGTCGCACATGATCTTCAGGCGCGTCACCAGCGGGTTGCGATAAGCCGCCGGCACCTCGATGTAGGTCCCGAGCGAACCGTCCTTGCGGAAGCGGATGCCGGTCTTCCCCTTGCCGGGCATCGGCTCGACGTGGATGTCGGAAGCGCCCTGGTTGTACGCGTCGACGATGATCTTGTTCACCAGCTTCACCAGCTCGTTGTCCGCCGCCGCCGAGACTTCGTCCGCGCCGGCCGCGGCCCCGCCGCCGTCCTCCTCCTCGTCGAGGCTCGAGAGCAGGTCGCCGATCGACTCGCTGCTTCCCATGCCGGTGTCGGCACCGAAGAAGTGATCGAGCGTGAGCTTGAAGTCCTTCTCGCTGGTGACGCGGAACACGATCTTGGAGCGCGGGAAGACGTTGTCGACCATGCGCGAGCTCTTCACGCGCTCGGGATCGGTCGACATCACCACGATGCCCGCCTTGGAGTCCTCGAGCGGCACCCAGTGGTTCGCCTCGGCGTAGTCGCGCTTGATGTTCTTCAGCAGGTCCGGCGGCTTGATGCGGTCGGCCTTGTAGGGCTCGTAGGGGACGCCGAAGAACTTGGAGAGCGCCGCGCCGATCGCCTCGGGCTTGACCTGGAATTCCTCGATGAGGATGTCCTCGACGTTCTTGTTCTTGCGCCGTGCGGCCTTGGTGGCGAGGTCGAGCTCCCCGGCGGCGATCACGTTGTCGATCACCAGGTACTCGAACTTCGACTGGATGGAGCCGGGCATCGCCTGGCGCACGCGGAAGGCTATCGCGAGCGTCTTGGAGAGCTCCATCACGCCCTCGTCGTGCAGCGAGTTGAAGGGCTGCCCGGCGAGGTTGTTGATGAGCTGGATCACGCCCATCAGGTCGGTGCCTGAATCCCCGCCCAGGATGGGCGCGATCAGCATCTGCTTGGAGCGGTAGCCGGTGCGCTGGTCGACCGCCTTGAGGAACGTCAGGTTGGCCGAGTACTGGCGCAGCTCCGAATCGTCGTAGACGTCCTTGATGTTCATGTGGCGCCTGTTGAGCGCGCAGTAGCCCGCGAGCGACGATTCCGAGATCGGCAGCTTGATGTCCTTGAACGAGTTAAGGCCCGTCTTCACCTTCGAGACGATCGAGCCGCCGTCCTCGCTCAGGATGTAGACCGTCATGCGATCGGCCTCGAACAGCTGGCAGATGTCGCGCGAGACGTCGAGGATGATCTCGTCGACGTTGGTCGTTGAGTGGATGCGGTTCGTGACGGCCTGGATCTTCTTCGAGAAGGCCAGCTTCACGCTCATGTCGGCCACGTTGCCCGACGAGGTCACTTTGGGTTCGAGGACTGCGCTCATGGTTGCACCTGCCGTCGTTGAATGCTGCCGTTGCCTGTACGCCGGGAATACCCGCCTAGAACGAGAATTCCTGGTTGTTCTCGAGCATCCGCGGCCTCCAGCGGCCCGCCGCCTCGCTCACTTCCTTCATCGTCAGCGCCCCTTCGCCCGGCTTCAGGTGCGTGATGTACACCTCCGGCGACACGCGCATCTTCTCGAGCTCCTCGGCGAGCATCCCGGGGCACAGGTGCTTGGAGGCGAGCGCGATGTCGCGCTCCTTGTTCGAAAAGGCCGTCTCGATGATCAGGTACTTCAGGTTGGGCGTGCGGTTGACCGCCTTCCACAGTGCCTCGTTGCCCGCGGTGTCGCCGCTGAAGATGAGCGCGCCGCGCGCGCTCTGCAGCGAATAGCCCACCGCAGGCACGGTGTGATTGGCCGGAATCGCCGTCACCCGCCGCCCCTGCAGCTCCACCACCTCGCCCGCCACGATCTCGCGATACACCATGAACGGGTTCTCCGCATCCGGGATCTGCGTGAAATCGGGCCAGATCTTCCAGTTGAACAGGTGCGACCTCAGGATGTCGAGGGTCTCCTTGATGCCGTAGACGACGATCGGGCTGCCGCGCATCCAGCACACCGTGTCGACCAGGAACGGGATGCTGGTCACGTGGTCGAGGTGCGAGTGGCTCACGAAGATGTGGTCGATCTTGGCGAGTTGCTCGAGCGACAAATCGCCCACTCCCGTGCCCGCGTCGATCAGCACGTCGTCGTCGAGCAGCAGCGCCGTCGTGCGAAGGCTTCCGCCGATGCCGCCGCTGCATCCGAGCACCCTGACCTTCATCGTCTGTTGCAGGGCTGCCGAGGACGCACGGCCGCGGCCTTCCGCGCCCTGGCCTCGATCCCGTTGGAGAACGGACACCCGGTCCATTATGGACAAACCATAGCATGGTGTCCGTGACCCGTTCCACAGAATAAGCCGCACCGCGCCGCGCTCCCGGCAACCCCTCGGCCGGATGGCCCGGAGCCGCCGCGGACGCTCACGGCTTGTAGAAGAACTCCATCTTCACGCCCGCGATCTCGATCAGGTCATGGTCGCCGAGCTGGTGCGCCTGGGCGCTCAGCGAGGCGCCGTTCAGCGTCGGATACGTGGCGCCCTCGACGTGGGTGATGAAGTACCCGTTGGGACGCTTGGTGATCACGGCGACCTGAAGGCCGGGCTTGCCGATGGTGGTGAGGTTCTTGGTGAGGTCGAGAGTGCGTCCGGCGGCCGCTCCCGAAAGGACCTGGATGGCGGCCTCGCGCAGCGGCCCGGAGGCCGGGGCAGCCGCATGGGCCGGGGCCGCATGGGCGGGGGCCGCGGCAGGCGGGGGCGGCGGCGCCTTGGGCGGCTCGGGCGGAGGCGGCGCCGGCTGCGGCGTCGGCGGCTTGGTCACCTCGATGGTCGGGGTGGGTGCCGGAGGCGGGGGCGGGGGCGGCGGCTTCGGTGCCGCCGGGGCGACCGGCTTGAGGTTGGTCTGGGTATCCCCACCGCCGCCGACGGCAGGGGCGGCCGCGGCAGCCGGGGGTGGCGGCGCCGCCGCCTTCGGAGAGCGGATGATCATCGTCTTCTCGAAGTCCGCCGCGCCTGCCGCCGCGGGGGCGTCGTTGAAGTACTTGAGCTTGTGCTTGCCGATCTCCACCACGTCGTTGTTCTGCAGGAAGTGCTTCTTCACCGGCTTGCCGTTGACGAGCGTGCCGTTGGTGCTGCCCAGGTCCTCGATGAAGGAGTCGTTCAGGATCGTGATGATCGCCGCATGCTCGCCGCTCACCGCCAGGTTGTCGATCTGGATGTCGTTGTGCGGCTTGCGTCCGATCAGGGTGCGCTCCTTGGAGAGCGGGTACTCCTTGAGTACCTGTCCGTCGACGCTGAGGATGAGCTTGGCCATGGTCTTTGTCCTTGCCTATTACCCGAATAATGCCTTGAACCGCGCAAGCCAGCCTCGCGGAACGCCGAAGGGCTCGGCCACCCGGATGAGCATCGCCGAAATATTGTCGCGGCCGCCGTTGTCATTGGCCGACTGGATCAGTTGCTGCACCGTAAGGTTCGGATTGGTCTTGAGGGTGATCAGCGTGAGGCGGATCTCCTCGTCCTCGACCATGTCGCTCAACCCGTCGGAGCACAGCAGGTAAATTTCGTTGGGCTGTGTCTCGTAGACGTGGACCTCGGCGTCGACCGTCGGATCGATGCCAAGCGCCCTGGTGACCAGGTTCTTGTTCTGCGAGAGCTTGGCTTCCTCGGGGGTGATGAGACCGGAATCGAGCTGCTCCTGCAGCAGCGAGTGGTCGCGGGTCACCTGCTCCATCGTGTCGTCGCCGCGCAGGCGATACAGGCGCGAATCGCCGATGTGCGCGACGGTGAGGAAGTTGTCGAAGAAGAGGCACACCACCAGGGTGGTCCCCATCCCGGCGCATTCGGGGTTGTTCTGCGAGGTGGTGAAGATGGCGCTGTTGGCGCGCGCGATCTGCTCGGCGATGAGCTTCTCCGACATCGCCTTGGCCTCGTCTCGCCCGAGGCGGGCGACCTCGCGCAGCTGCCAGGTCTCCTGCAGCCCGTCGGCGATGAGCGAAGTGGCCATGCCGCTCGCGACCTCGCCCGCGTTATATCCGCCCATGCCGTCGGCGAGCACGTAGAGCCCGATCTCCGGGCGCGACTCGATGCAATCTTCATTGTGGTCGCGAACGCGGCCCGGATCCGTGAGGCTTGCCGTCTGCAGCGTATGCGACAGGTTCATGCGCACTCCCGAGGGTCGCGCGCATCCCGAGCCTCGCCAGCCGCCGCGCGCTCTCCCCCCCGCATGCAGTGCGCCTCTTGTGTCATCCCGTTTCCGGTTGTTTTCGACGCCGCCAAGTACGTCCGCCGTGCCTGCGATGCGCTCCCTGCAGGTCGCCTGCGCACCAGCCCCCAAAAACTCGGTTTTATAATAACTTAAAAAGCTTTATTCATAAACAATCCCGCTTCGCCGCCGATGTCCCTGATTTCTAGGGAGACTTCTGGGTCCCACAGAGCCGTTCTGACCCCGGTTGCCAGTCATTATACGATTGGGTTTAATGGGGGCCTGCCTGCATTTCTCCTGGCCCGCACGCCCGCCATTGTTCCCGCATTTTCCAACTCCCGCGAGGCCGAATCATGGACCGCCTTCAAGACGCTGATCCGCTGGAGACCCGGGAATGGGTCGATTCGCTCGAGGCCGTGCTTGAAATCGAAGGCCCCGGCCGCGCCCACTTCCTGCTCGAGCAGCTGGTCGACAAGGCGCGCCGCTCGGGCGCCTACCTGCCGTACAGCGCGCAGACGGCCTACCTCAACACGATTCCGCCGCACCTCGAGGAGCGCCTGCCGGGCGACCGCGGCATCGAAAACCGCATTCGCTCGCTGGTGCGCTGGAATGCGGTGGCGATGGTGTTGCGCGCGGGACGCAAGGATCTCGAGCTCGGCGGGCACATCGCGAGCTTCGCTTCGGCGGCGACCCTCTATGACGTCGGCTTCGACCACTTCTGGAACGCTCCCGGCGACCAGCACGGCGGCGACCTGGTGTACTTCCAGGGCCATTCGGCCCCGGGAGTTTACGCGCGCGCGTTCCTCGAGGGGCGCCTCAGCGAAGCGCAGCTCGACATGTTCCGCCAGGAAGTCGACGGCAAGGGGATTCCCTCCTATCCGCATCCGTGGCTGATGCCCGACTTCTGGCAATTCCCCACCGTGTCGATGGGGCTCGGTCCGCTCCAGGCGATCTACCAGGCGCGCTTCCTTCACTATCTCGAGGATCGCGGCCTCGCCAAGACCGCTGGGCGCAAGGTCTGGGCATTCATGGGCGACGGCGAGATGGACGAGCCCGAGTCTCTCGGCGCCATCAGCATGGCCTCGCGCGAGACCCTCGATAACCTCATCTTCGTCATCAACTGCAACCTGCAGCGCCTCGACGGCCCGGTGCGCGGCAACGGCAAGATCATCCAGGAGCTCGAGGCGGTATTCCGCGGCGCCGGCTGGAACGTGATCAAGGTGATCTGGGGCAGCTACTGGGATCCGCTGATCGCCCGCGACCGCGACGGCATCCTGCTCAAGCGCATGGAAGAGGCGGTCGACGGCGAATACCAGAAGTTCAAGAGCCGCGACGGCGCCTACGTGCGCGAGCATTTCTTCGGCAAGTATCCCGAGCTCAAGGCCATGGTCTCGAGCATGTCCGACGAGGACATCTGGCGGCTCAACCGCGGCGGCCACGATCCCAACAAGGTCTACGCCGCGTACGCAGCGGCCGTGAAGCACAAGGGGCAGCCCACGGTGGTCCTCGCCAAGACGGTGAAGGGCTACGGCATGGGTGCGGTCGGCGAGGGCAAGAACATCGCTCACCAGCAGAAGAAGATGCCGATCGAGGCGCTCAAGCAGTTCCGCGATCGCTTCAACATCCCCATCGCCGACGACAAGCTCGCGGACCTTCCGTACTTCCGCCCGGCCGAGAATTCCGCCGAGATGAAGTACTTGAAGGACATCCGCGCGCAGCGCGGCGGGGCCTTCCCGCAGCGCCGGCGCAAGAGCGCCAAGCTCGAGGCGCCAAAGCTCGAGGCGTTCAAGGCGGTGCTCGATGCCACGGGCGAGGGCCGCGAGATATCCACGACGATGGCGTTCGTGCGCATCCTCACGATCCTCGCGCGCGACAAGACGATCGGGAAGAACGTCGTGCCGATCGTTCCCGACGAGTCGCGCACCTTCGGCATGGAGGGATTGTTCCGCCAGCTCGGCATCTACTCCTCCGTGGGCCAGCTCTACGAGCCCGAGGACAGCGACCAGCTGATGTTCTACAAGGAGGACAAGAACGGCCAGATCCTGCAGGAAGGGATCAACGAGCCGGGCGCGCAATGCTCGTGGATGGCGGCGGCCACGTCGTACTCGAACAACAACGTGCCGATGATCCCGTTCTACATCTTCTACTCGATGTTCGGGATGCAGCGCGTGGGCGACCTCACCTGGGCTTCGGGAGACCTGCGCGCGCGCGGCTTCCTTCTCGGCGGCACGGCCGGGCGCACGACGCTCAACGGCGAAGGCCTGCAGCACGAGGATGGCCACAGCCAGGTGCTCGCCTCGACGATCCCGAACTGCATCTCGTACGACCCCACGTTCGGCTACGAGGTCGCGGTGATCGTCCAGGACGGATTGCGGCGCATGGTCGAGAACCAGGAGGACGTGTACTACTACATCACGCTCATGAACGAGAACTACCCGCACCCCGGACTCCCGGAGGGCGCGCGGGAAGGCATTCTCAAGGGCATGTACAAGCTCATTGATGCAGGCGTGGCCAAAGCCACGCGGGTGCAGCTCCTGGGCAGCGGCACGATCCTGCGCGAAGTGATGGCCGCGGCCGAGCTGTTGCAGAAGGATTGGGAAGTCGCCGCCGATGTGTGGAGCTGCCCGAGCTTCAACGAGCTGCGCCGCAACGGCATGGCGACCGCGCCTGCTGCATCCGGCGGACAAGCCGCGCGCCTGCCACGTCGAGCAATGCCTCGGCCCCACGCAGGGTCCGGTGGTCGCCTCGACCGACTACATGCGCGCCTTCGCCGACCAGATCCGCGAGTTCGTGCCGCGACGCTACAAGGTTCTCGGCACGGACGGCTTCGGGCGCAGCGACTCGCGCGACAACCTGCGCCGCTTCTTCGAGGTGAACCGCCATTACGTGGTGCTCGCCGCGCTCAAGGCGCTCGCCGAGGAGGGCACGATTCCCCCGGCGAAGGTCGCCGAGGCGATCCGCAAGTACGGCATCGACCCGGAGAGACCCGCTCCCTGGACGGTATGAGCCCGGGGCAACGGCGAGAACAACACCAACAGGAGGCGTGACTTGGCCGCGATCGAAGTAAAGGTCCCCGACATCGGCGACTTCAAGGACGTGCCGGTGATCGAGGTGCTCGTGAAGCCGGGCGACGCCGTCAAGAAGGACGACTCGCTCATCACGCTCGAGAGCGACAAGGCGACGATGGAGGTGCCCGCGCCCTCGTCGGGCACGGTCCGCGAAATCCGCGTCAAGGTCGGCGACAAGGTGAGCGAAGGCATCGCCATCCTCACGCTCGACGGCGCCGCCGAAGGCGGCGCGAAGCCGGCGGCGGCAGCGGGGCCGGCACGGCCGACTGCGGCCGCCCCCGCGCAGGTGGGGGCCCAATTGCCTTCGGCTGCGCCCAAGGCTGCCGCACCCGCTCCCGCCGTTGCGCCCGCGTCCGCCGCTGCTCCCGCTCCTGCGGCCGCCGCCCCTGCCGCCGCAACCGCGCCACCTCAGCCGGAACGCGACGGCGTTCCGCCGCACGCGAGCCCGGGAGTGCGTCGCTTCGCTCGCGAGCTCGGCGCCGATGTCTCACTCGTGAAAGGGTCTGGACCGAAGGGCCGGATCCTCAAGGAAGACGTCCAGAACTTCATCAAGCAGGCGCTCGCGGGCGGCGGCGCGCCCGCTGCGACGCGGCCCTCCGGCGGCGGCCTCGCCGATCTCGGGCTGCCGGCGTGGCCGAAGGTGGACTTCGCCAAATTCGGACCGGTCGAGGCGCAAGCGCGCTCGCGCATCCAGAAGATCTCGGGCCCCGCGCTCGCGCGCAACTGGGTGATGATTCCGCACGTCACGCAGTTCGACGAGGCGGACGTCACCGACCTCGAAGCGTTCCGCGCGCGCGTCAACGAGGAGAACGCAAAGTCGGGCGTGAAGGTGACCCCGCTCGCCTTCCTTGTAAAAGCAGTCGTCGCGGCGCTGAAGAAGTATCCGGCGTTCAACAGCTCGCTCGACGGCGACAACCTGGTGATCAAGAAGTACTGGCACATCGGTTTCGCGGCGGACACGCCGCAGGGCCTGGTGGTGCCGGTGATCAAGGATGCCGATCGCAAGGGCGTCCTCGAGATCGCCAAGGAGTCTTCCGAGCTCGCCGCCAAGGCGCGCGAGGGCAAGCTCGGCCCCGCCGACATGCAGGGTGGCACTTTCTCCATCTCCTCGCTCGGCGGCATCGGCGGCACCGCCTTCACGCCGATCATCAACGCGCCCGAGGTCGCGATCCTCGGCGTCTCCAAGTCGGCGATGAAGCCGGTGTGGAACGGCAAGGAGTTCGCGCCGCGCCAGATCATGCCGCTCTCGCTCTCCTACGACCACCGCGTCATCGACGGTGCCTCCGCGGCGCGCTTCACCTCCTATCTCGCCCAGGTCATCGCCGACATGCGGCGGGGAATGCTCTAGGCGCCCATGGCCACCATCGAGGTCAAGGTCCCCGACATCGGGGACTTCAAGGATGTCCCCGTCATCGAGTTGCTCGTCAAGCCCGGCGACCATGTAGACAAGGAAGACTCGCTCGTCACGCTCGAGAGCGACAAGGCGACGATGGAGGTGCCCTCGACGCATTCGGGCACCGTGAAGGAGATCAAGGTCAAGGTGGGCGACAAGGTCGCGCAGGGAACCTTGATCGCGATACTGGACACGGAAGCGGCCGCCGCCACTGCGGCACCCGCGTCCGCGCCCGCAGCCGCCCCGGCACCCGCGCCCGCTTCGCCTCCACGCGGCTCCTCCGAGGACGACATCATCCCGTCCGACGTCAAGGTTCCTTCCTCCGCCGCGGCGCGCGGCGCGCTGCGCGAGGGGCTCAGCTCCACGCTCGCCAGCCTCGATGCCGACGTGCACGCCGAGGTCCTGGTGCTCGGCGCCGGGCCCGGCGGCTACACGGCGGCGTTTCGCGCCGCCGACCTGGGCAAGAAGGTCGTGCTGGTCGAGCGCTATGCCACGCTCGGCGGCGTGTGCCTCAACGTGGGATGCATTCCGTCGAAGGCGCTCCTGCATGCGGCACGCGTCATCGCCGATGCCGAGGAGATGGGCCAGTTCGGCGTCGAATTCGGAAGCCCGAAGACCAATCTCGAGAAGCTGCGCGGCTGGAAGGAAGGCGTGGTCGCCAAGCTCACCAAGGGGCTTGCCGCGCTCGCCAAGGCGCGCAAGGTGACGGTGCTCGCCGGCAAGGGGCGGTTCGCCACGGCGCATACGCTCGAGGTCGAGACCGGCGAGGGCCGCAAGATAGTCTCCTTCGACCACTGCATCATCGCCGCCGGCTCGCAGTCGGCGCGCATTCCCGGCCTTCCCTACGACGATCCGCGCCTCATGGACTCCACCGGCGCGCTCGAGCTCGCCGAGGTTCCGAAACGCCTGCTGATCATCGGCGGCGGCATCATCGGCCTCGAGATGGCCACGGTGTATGACGCGCTCGGCGCGAAGGTGTCGGTGGTGGAGTTCATGGATCGCCTCATCCCCGGAGCCGATCCCGACATCGTGAAGCCGCTCGCTAGGCGCATCGAGAAGCGCTACGAGAAGATCATGCTCAAGACGAAAGTCGCGCGCATCGAGTCGACCTCGGTGGGGCTGAAAGCGCACTTCGAGTCCGCCGACGGCGGCGCGGGGCCTGCCGCGGAGGTCTACGATCGCGTGCTGCTCGCCGTCGGCCGGCGACCCAACGGCAACAACATCGGCGCGGACAAGGCGGGCGTGCAAGTCAACGAGCGCGGCTGGATTCCCGTCGATCGCCAGATGCGCACCAACGTGGCCCACATCTTCGCCATCGGCGATATCGTCGGCGAGCCCATGCTCGCGCACAAGGCGACACACGAGGGCAAGCTCGCCGCCGAGGTGATCGCCGGCATGGCCCACCACACCTGGGAGGCGCGCACCATCCCGAGCGTCGCCTATACCGATCCCGAGGTCGCCTGGATGGGGCTCTCCGAGCCGGAGGCAAAGGAAAAAGGCGTGGCGTACGACAAGGCGGTGTTCCCCTGGGCCGCAAGCGGCCGCGCGCTCGGCATGGGCCGCGAGGAAGGCCTCACCAAGGTTCTCTACGAAAAGGGCAGCGGCAGGATCCTCGGCGCCGGAATCGTCGGCGTGAACGCGGGCGAGCTGATCGCGGAGACGGTGCTCGCGCTCGAGATGGGCGCGGATGCCGAGGACATCGGCCTCACCATCCATCCGCACCCGACGCTATCGGAGACGGTTTTCTTCAGCGCCGAGATCGCCGAGGGGACGATCACGGACATGATGCCGCCCAAGCGCTAGGGCAACACCGCCGCCGCGACGAGCGCCAAAGCAGCGAGCACCGCGAGGCGCTCGGCGCCGAAGAAGCCGCGCGGCTTGGCCTCGGCATCGATGATGCCTGCCACCTGGCGATTGTCGTCGAGGATCGGCACGCACGCCTCCGACTGCACGCCCGTGTCGCACACGTAGAAGCCGCCTCCCGCCTCGACGTGCTTCGAGACATCCTCGATCACCGTCGCGCGCCCCGTGAGTCCCACGGTGCTGTTGGTGCTGCGCTCGGCGAATTGCGACGTCAGCGGAAACTCTGCGCGGCTCGGCAGGCCGACGTAGGAAACCTTCACCAGCGCCGGCACGCCCGCGGAATTCACGCGCCGCTGGTAGATGCCCACCCAGTCGGCGCCCGTGGTCTCCTGCGTGCGCTCGACCAGCCGCTCGAGAAGCGCGAGGCGCCGGGTCGTCTGCTCCGAACGCCCCCCGAGGATCGCGGTGAGGTCGTAGGGCACGGGCGCCATCTCGCCGGCGATCGAGCACGTGCCGTCCTCGGTGAGCATGGGCACGCGATACGTGTAGAGCGAGTGGGGATCGGCGATGTGCACCTTCTCCCCCATCGCTTCCAGCAGGTCTTGAATCGCCCGTTCGACCGCGGCCTCGCGGCCGCCCAGGGATTCGAGCCCGGCCAGGCGCAGGTAGGCGGCGATGCGCTCGCGTGTCGCTTCGGCATTCATGCGCCCATTTTCTCATGGGCGGACATCGCTGCCGCTACAAGCGCTGCTCCACCCAGCCTTTCACGGACGCGAGCGCGGCCGGTAATCCAGCGGGGTTCGTCCCCCCGGCCTGCGCCATGTCGGGCCGTCCCCCGCCCTTGCCGCCCACCTGCGAGGCGACGAAGTTGACCAGCTCTCCCGCCTTCACCTTGCCGACGAGGTCCGGCGAAACGCCGGCGATGAGGCTCACCTTCTCGCCCTCGGACGAGGCGAGCACGATCGCGCTCGACTTGAGCTTGCCCCTGAGCTGGTCGAGCGTGTCGCGCAGCGTCTTCACGTCGGCGCCGTCGAGGCGCGCGGCGAGCACCTTCACGCCCTTCACGTCGACCGCGGAGCCTGCGAGGTCGTCGCCCTGGCTTGCCGCCATCTTCTGCTTGGCGCGCGCGGCTTCCTTCTCGAGCGCCTTCACGCTCTCGAGGACCTGGCCGAGCTTCGCCTCGACCTCCTGCGGCTGCGATTTGAGCAGGCCCGCGACGCGCGCGAGCCGGTCGGATTCCTGCTGCGCCTGGGCGATCGCCACCGTGCCGGCGATCGCCTCGACGCGCCGGATCCCCGCCGCGACGCCGCCCTCCGAGGTAATGCGGAAGAGGCCGATGTCGCCGGTGCGCGCGACGTGCGTGCCGCCGCAAAGCTCGCGCGAGCTGCCGATGTCGAGCACGCGCACCTCGTCGCCGTACTTCTCGCCAAAGAGCATCATCGCGCCGATCTTCTGCGCCTCCTCGATCGGCATCACGCGCGCCTGGGTCGGCTCGTTGCGAAGCACCTCTGCGTTCACAAGCCCCTCTACCCGACGAATTTCGTCGGCACTCATGGCCGCGTTGTGGCTGAAGTCGAAGCGCGTCTTGTCCTCGTCCACCAGCGAGCCCTTCTGCTGCACGTGCGTGCCGAGGACCTCGCGCAGCGCCTTGTGCATGAGGTGGGTCGCCGAGTGATGCCGCATGGTGCGCGCGCGCTTGTCGAGGTCGACCTGTGCGGCGATCGTATCGCCGAGCGCGACTTCGCCAGTCTTCACGACGCCGTGGTGGCCGAACACTTCGGGCTGGATCTTCTGCGTGTCGCGCACCTCGAAGAGCGTGAGGCACGTACCGCCCTTGGTGAGCTCGCCGCGGTCGCCGACCTGGCCGCCGGACTCGGCGTAGAACGGCGTCTTGTCGAGGACGACGATGCCCTCCTCGCCCGCGCCGAGGCGATCGACCGCGGAGCCCTCGCGATAGAGAGCGACGACTCGTCCCTCTTCCGAAAGCGTGTCGTAGCCGCGGAAGCCCGTCTTGGCGCCCTTGTACTCGAGCTGCGCGCCGCTCTTGAACTTGCTCGCGGAGCGCGAGCGCTCCTGCTGCGCCGACATCGCGCGATCAAAAGCGGGCATGTCGATGGCGAAGCCGCGCTCGCGCCCGATGTCCGCGGTGAGGTCGATCGGGAATCCGAACGTGTCGTAGAGCTTGAAGGCGACGTCACCGTCCAGGCGCGTGGGATTCTTCGCGAGCGCCGTCTCGAGAATCGCCATGCCGGTCTCGAGCGTTTCGGCGAAGCGCTCCTCCTCCTGCTTGAGGGTGGCGGTTACGCGCGCCTGCTCCCGCGTGAGCTCCGGGTAGGCGTCGCCCATCTCCTTCGCCAGGTCCGGGACCAGCTTGTAGAAGAACGGCTGCTTCTGGTCGAGCTTGTACCCATGGCGCATGGCGCGGCGCGCGATCCGGCGCAGGACGTAGCCGCGACCTTCGTTCGCCGGAATGACGCCGTCCACGACCAGGAAGGCGCAGGCGCGAATGTGATCCGCGATGACGCGCAGCGACGGTGACTCGAGATCCGTCGTCGCGGTCTCGCGCGCCGCCGCCTTGATGAGCGCCTGGAAGAGATCGATCTCGTAGTTCGAGTGCACGTGCTGCAGGACCGCCGTGAGGCGCTCGAGGCCCATCCCGGTGTCGACCGACGGCTTGGGCAGCGGATGCATAGTGCCGGCCTCGTCGCGGTTGAACTGCATGAAGACCAGGTTCCAGATCTCGATGTAGCGGTCGCCCTCGGCCCCTGCGGTTCCAGGGGGACCGCCTTCGACATCTTCGCCGTGGTCGTAGAACACTTCCGAGCAGGGGCCGCACGGCCCCGTGTCCGCCATCTGCCAGAAGTTGTCGCTCTCGAACTTGCGCGCTCCCGGCTTGTCGCCGATGCGGATGCAGCGCTCCTTCGGCACGCCGATGTCCTTCGTCCAGGCGTCGAACGCCTCATCGTCGGTCTCATAGACCGTGGTCCAGAGCTTCTCCTTCGGCAGCCCGTACTCGACCGTCAGCAGCTCCCACGCGTAGCGGATCGCGTCGCGCTTGAAGTAGTCGCCGAAGCTGAAGTTGCCGAGCATCTCGAAGAACGTGTGGTGGCGCGCGGTGTAGCCGACGTTCTCGAGGTCGTTGTGCTTGCCGCCGGCGCGCACGCAGCGCTGCGCGGTGACCGCGCGGTTATAGGGCCTCTTGTCGAAACCGAGGAAGACGTCCTTGAACTGGACCATCCCCGCGTTGGTGAAGAGCAACGTCGGATCGTTGGCCGGGACGAGCGGGCTCGAGGGGACGCGCACGTGTCCCTTCGACTCGAAGTACTCGATGAACTTGCGCCGAATCTCGTTGGTTTTCATGGATCCCGTGACCGCTTCGCGGGCCTTCGCGGGCGCGCGGAAGACAAGCTACAAGGATACCAAAGAGCTGCGTCGCCTCAGCTGCGCATGAACCGCGCGATCTCCGCCCCGGGCGAGCCGCGCTCGAGGTAACCGAAGGTGCCGTGCTCGCGCACTTCGCGAGCGGCCTCGACGAGGCCGCTCATCGCTGCTCGCCAGAGCGAAGTCGCGAGGCTCACCCGCCTCACGCCCGCGGCCTCGAGCTCGGCGAGCGTGAACGACTTGCCGCGGATGCCGACCATGAAATTCACCGGCTTCGTCACCGCCGCGCAGACGGCGCGCACTGTTGCAAGGTCGGGGAGGCCGGGGGCGAAGAGCACGTCGGCGCCGGCCTTCTCGAACGCCTGCAGCCGCCGGATGGTGTCGTCGAGGTCAGGCCTGCCATTGAGGTAATTCTCCGAACGCGCAGTGAGCACGAACGCGAACGGCAGCGAGCGCGCGGCCTCGGCCGCCGCGGCCACTCGCTCCGCAGCATGAGCGATGTCGTACACGGGCTTCGAAGCACTCCCGGACGCATCCTCGATGGAGCCGCCGGCGAGCCCGGCTTCGCCCGCGCGCCGAATGGTCTCCGCCGCGGCTTCCGGCGCATCGCCATATCCCTTTTCGAGATCCGCCGAGACCGGGACCTCGACCGCTTCCGCGATCGCCCGGCCGTGGGCGATCGCCTCTTCGCGCGTGACGCTCCCGTCAAGGCGCCCGAGAGTGCCGGCACACGCGCCGCTCGAGGTCGCGATCGCCTCGAACCCGAGGCCGGCGAGGATGCGCGCCGAACCGGCGTCCCACGCGTTGGCGATGACGAATGCCTTCGGCCTCTCGTGAAGTGCGCGGAAGCGCGCTGCCTTTTGCGCCGCGCTCAGCATGGGCGCATCACCTTGAGGGAGAAGCCAGCGCTACGGGTCCGGTGGCGCGTTGCGTGACGGCATTGCCCTCAGGTGGCACCGGCAGGCTGTTGATCAGGAATGCCGCAGCGAGCGCGACGATCGCGAAGATCTTCTGGTTTCTCCAGCTCATGGTCTGTCCTCGCGCAGGAATTTGAGGATGTCATCCAACGGGAAGCCGCGCCCCTGCAGGAAACGGACTTGCCGCGCGCGCTCGCGCTCGCCCAGGGGCGGCTGCGAGAAGCGGCTGCGCCAGATCCGCTCGATGCTCGCAGAGCCGTCCGCGCCGGCGGCGCGGAAGGCGGCGGCGATCGCCTCGTCGCCGACACCTTTCGAGCGCAAGTCGTTGGCGACCTTGCGCGGACCGAAGCGCCGCGACTTCGAGCGGATCGATTGCTCCGCGAAGCGTGAATCCGAGAGCCATCCCTTCGCCGCTAGCTCGTCGAGAATGGCCTCGACGTCATCGCCTTCGACGGCAATCGCCGAGAGCTTGCGGGACAGCTCCTGGCGCGAATGCTCGCGCCTTGCAAGAAAACGCATGGCCCGGGCACGCAATGAGGGCTGCGGTTTGCTCATGAATGCCCAGGCCATGACTGCGAAGGGAATTCTCAGTCGCCTTCGGCCGCTTCGGCCGCGACCGGCATGCCGCCCGCGATGCCCACGGCCTCGCGGATCTTCTGCTCGATCTCCTGCGCCATCGCCGGGTTCTCCTTGAGGAACTCGCGCGTGTTGTCCTTGCCCTGTCCGATCTTCTCGCCCTTGTAGGCGTACCAGGCGCCGGACTTCTCGACGATGCGGTGGTTGACCCCCATCTCGATGATCTCGCCTTCGCGGGAGATGCCTTCGTTGTAGAGGATGTCGAAGTCCGCCGTCTTGAAGGGGGGAGCGACCTTGTTCTTGACGACCTTCACGCGCGTCTCGTTGCCGATCACTTCCTCGCCCTTCTTGATCGAGCCGATGCGGCGGATGTCGATGCGCACCGAGGCGTAGAACTTGAGCGCGTTGCCGCCGGTGGTGGTTTCGGGGTTGCCGAACATCACGCCGATCTTCATGCGGATCTGGTTGATGAAGATGACGAGGGTGTTGGAACGCCTGATGTTGGCCGTGAGCTTGCGCAGCGCCTGGCTCATGAGGCGCGCCTGCAGGCCCATCTGCGGCTCGCCCATCTCGCCCTCGATCTCCGCCTTGGGCGTAAGCGCAGCGACCGAGTCGATGACGACGCAGTCGACGGATGCGGAACGCACCAGCATGTCGGCGATCTCGAGCGCCTGCTCGCCGTTATCGGGCTGCGACAGGAGCAGCTCGGAAGTGTCGACGCCGAGGCGCTGGGCGTATTGGGGATCGAGCGCGTGCTCCGCGTCGATGAAGGCGGCGGTTCCGCCGAGCTTCTGGACGTTGGCGATGACCTGGAGGGTGAGCGTCGTCTTTCCCGACGACTCCGGGCCGTAGATCTCGACCACGCGTCCGCGCGGCAGGCCGCCGACGCCGAGCGCCATGTCGAGGCCGAGGGAGCCGGTGGAGACGACCTCGATGGCCTTGTCGACCTCGGCATCGCCCATCTTCATGATCGAGCCCTTGCCGAACTGCTTCTCGATCTGGGAGAGCGCGGCCGCGAGGGCCTTCGCCTTGTTTTCGTCCATCTTGGGGGCTTCGGGGCTGCTGGAGATGACTTTGAGCATTGGAATTATCCCATTAATCGTTTGTTGGAGATGTTGTCGAGATTGATCCAGCTGCGGCTCATGGCGTGAGCTAGCGGGTACGCCGCACGAGCCCGGCCATGACGCCGAAGATTTCCATGCGCCCCCTGGGGCGGATGACCGGGTAGGCCTTGTTGGCGGGCTTGAGCACGAACTCGTTGCGCTCCCGCGCCAGGTACTTCACGGTGAACTCGTTGTCCACGATCGCCACGACGATGTCGCCCACGTTGGCATTGGGTTGCTGCTCGACCACGAGCAGGTCGCCTTCGTGGATTCCCGCCTCGACCATCGAGTCGCCCTTCACCCGCACCAGCGAGGTCTTCGAAGGAACGCGCACGAGGAAGTCGTCGATCGTCATCAGGTCGTAGCCGTCCGAGATCGCGGCATTGGGCAGGCCTGCCTGCACCGTCGAATCGGCCAGGCGGCGCTCGAAGAAGCGCGAGCCGGGCTTGAGCTGCTTGTCCGGCGTCCAGTCGAGGAAACCGGCCTCCTCGAAACGCTTGACGCACTCCGAGACCCACGACTTGGCGGAGATCCCCCACAGGCTCGCGAGCACCGAGTACGACGGGATCACCTTGTGCTCGGCGTAGTAGTCCTGGAGCTTCTCCAGGTACGTCGGGTCAAGCGCGGGCTTTGCAGTGTTCAACGCCACGGGATCCCTTGGGATGACAGAACGAATGTTCGGTAAGCTACCGAACGATTGTTCTGTTGTCAAGGGGCGGAGTTATATACTTGACAAACGCGCGGGACCTTTGGGAGGCCGCCCCGGTCCAACGCACCGGTTTGGATGAAAGGGCTGCCATGACGACCTCGCTTTGCTCCACCCTGCCCGCGCTGGTCGCGGCGCTCGCGCTTGCCGCGGGTTGCGCCCAGGTCGGGATCGGCGTCACCAACGTCGCCGACATCAAGCGCAGCCCCGCCTCCTACGAGGGCAAGGAGGTCGTGATCAAGGGGACGGTGCGCGAGGTCACCAAACTCCCCATCGTCGAGCTCAAGTCCTATGTCCTCGCCGATTCGTCGGGCGAGATGACCGTCACCACCAAGGCGGCGGCGCCCGCCAAGGGCGAGAAGGTGATCGTGCGCGGCGACGTCGCGAGCGCCGCGATCGTCGGCGGGCATTCGTTCGGTCTGCACGTCGGCGAGCGCGAGCGCAGCTCCAGCTTCTAGCCGCCGCTAGCGCAGCAGGTCGATCAGCCCCCGCAGCGCCACTCCCACCGACCGGCGCCGGATCGCGCCCCGATTGCCGCGAAAGCGGAAGACGCGGGCCTGCGCCGTGCCCCCGCGCACGCCCCACGCGAACCACACCAGCCCGACGGGCTTGGCGCGCGATCCCCCGGTCGGACCCGCGACGCCCGTGATCGCTACGCTCACGCGGGCATCGCTACGCTTCAGCGCTCCTACGACCATCTCGCGCGCAACTTCCTCGCTCACCGCGCCGTGGCGCGCGAGCGTGCGTTGCGAAACGCCGAGCATCTCCTTCTTCGCGGCGTTGGTATACGTGACAAAGCCGCGCTCAAACCACTTGGAGCTGCCCGAGATGCGCGTGATCGCTTCCGCGGCACCTCCTCCGGTGCACGATTCCGCCGTTGCCACGTCCACGCCGCGGCGCAAGCACGCCCGCCCCAACGCGCGCGCGAGGCGTGTGATTTCCTCATCGGTCATTGCGCCTCCCCGGGCCGGCCGCGATACCAATAAAGGTAGCGCTCCACGAACCCGAATTGCGCGTAGAGCCGGCGCGCGGCGACATTGCCCTGCTGCACCTGCAGATAGGCGTGGCGGGCGCCGAGCTCCCACGCGTTGCGCAGGAGGCTCGCGACGATGCCGCGGGCGTGGCCCTGGCGCTGCGCCTCGGCGCGCGTGATGATGTCGAAGAGACCGACGCAGTCATCCTCGACGATGGCAAGGCCGGTCGCGAGCACGCGCCCCTGCGAACGGATCGCGACCGCCCGCTTCTCGAGCGGCATGCCGTCCAGGCGCGCGAAGTGCGCCGAGCGGTGCGCGATCGGCGAGCCGCGCAGCTCCCCCACCGCCTCGACCCATCGCGAAAGGTCCATCGGCTCGGCCGCGGACTCGCCGAGCGCGCCGCGGTCGATGGCGGTGCTCTCCACCGCGGTCGGATCGAAGCGCGCGTAGCCGCGCCGCTCGAGATCGCCGTCGAGCTCCCCGGGAAGCGAAAACGGCGTGATGCGAAAGAGCGCCGGCAGCGCCGCCTGGGCATACAGGCGTTCGCAATACGGCACCTTGCGATCGAGGGGCAGCGTCGAGGGATACACCGCGTTCACCGAGCGCGCGCGCTTCGCCTTGCCGCGCAGCAGCCGTACGACCCAGCCATCGAAGAGGAGCTGCCCGGGCGGGGCGGACGAGTTGAGGCTCAGCTCCTCGATGCGCCGCGCATCGGGAGTCATGGACGCAGGCGCTGGCCCGTGGCCGTATCGAAGAAGTGGAGCTTGCCGGGCATCGCGGTAAAGGCGAGCGACGCGCCGAGCGGCGGCGTCCGGTGGCCGTCGACGCGGGCGACGAGAGTGCTGCCGCCGAAGGGCCCGTGCACCATGGAGTCGGCGCCGAGCGCTTCCACCGTTTCCACCTTGAAGCGAAACACGGGCGCCGCGCCTTCACCCGGCACGAGGTGCTCCGGACGCACGCCCACGACGAT
>Ga0209647_1001564_pt1 | contig 19230 bp, 14 predicted proteins | sample GraSoi_2013_60cm_FD_185827 | JGI IMG/M metagenome (GOLD analysis project Ga0209647, IMG submission 185827) | Grasslands soil microbial communities from the Angelo Coastal Reserve, California, USA - Sample 9_17_2013_60cm (SPAdes) (version 2) | ecosystem: Environmental > Terrestrial > Soil >... | reverse complement strand
CGCTGTGGTAGTCGCGCTTCGACACCTTGAGCTCGGTGGAAAAGTTCGGCGTCCAATCGGAGAACACTTGACCGACCCAGGTCTCGATCGTCTTGATCTGGTCGTACCAGTCGGACGTGAGCGACAGCGCCGTGGTCGGTGTCGTGAAGATGTTCGGGAATATCGGCTCGGTCTGGTCGGTCTTGGTGTAGCGCACGCTGGCACGATGCTGCGCGTTGATGTTCCAGTCGAGCTTGAGCAGGGAATCCTTCACGACCAGGTTGCGGCCCGCGGTGTCAAACGTGCCCACGTCGATCGAATACCGGCTTTGGGCCAGCGCCTGCACGGCCGCGATGGTCGCCGGCTGGAGGCCGATGATGTTGGCGGCGCCACTGCCGATCGGGCCGGCATCTGGCAGGCCGCGGCTGCTCTTGAGCTGCTCGTAAGCGGCGAAGAAGAACAGCTTGTCCTTGATGATGGGGCCGCCGACGGTGAAGCCCCAGGTTTTTTCCTTGAACTTGGGCGCGTCCGTGTACGTATCCGATGCGCGGTTGTAGCGCTGGCCGACGAGGCTGTCGTCGCGAGCCACATAGGAAAGCGAACCGTGGAACTCGTTGGTGCCCGACTTGGTGACGGCGTTGATGTTGCCGCCGGTATAGCCGGTCTGGGTCACGTCGTAGTTGGAGATGTTCACCTGCACCGACTGGATCGCATCGATCGAAATCGGCTGCTTCAGGGTCGGCAGCGTGTTGGCTTCGAGGCCGAATGTGTCGCTGATGTTGACGCCGTCGATCGTGATCTTGTTGTAGCGCGTGTTCTGGCCGCTCACAGTCATCTCGCCGCGCTCCTTGTCGGTCTGCGCCGCGCGCGGATCGATGCGGGCGTAGTCCTGGAGATTGCGCTGGATCGACGCATAGGTGTCGATCTCGGCACGGCCGAAGCTGCTGCCGGCGCCCATGGCATTGGGGTTGAACTTGTCGGAAGCGAGGTTGCGGCCGGTGACTTGAAGGACTTCCAGTTTGGCCGTCCCGCTGAGCTTCGCGTCGACGGCATTCGTCTCGGCGAGGGTGAGCGTCACGCCTTCGAGCTTCTCGGTAACGCCATCCTTGGTGATGGTGATCGTGTAGGGACCGCCGGCACGCAGGCCGCGCGCCGAGTAACGTCCGTCCGCGTCGGTCACCGTGTTGCTGACCGAGCCCGAATCCACGTGCAGGATCGTCACCTGGGCGCCACTGACGGCCCTGCCCTCATTGTTGGTGACGCGGCCGCCGACGGCCGAGGTCGTGTTCTGCGCGAGGGCAGGCAGGGTGGATAGCGCGATTGCCAGGCTGATCGCAAGTCGCGATAGCCGGATCCGATTGTTTTTCATCATGGTTAAGCAGACCCCCCAGGGATTGTTGGTGTTAGTGCAGCACTGCCCAAAACGCATCATTCGAGTGCGGCCCAGCGATCAATTTCGCAGCAAAGCACTATCCCTGCTTTGCATCGCGGAATAATGACGGAATCGTCCCCGGATGTGAACCAATCCGTCACATTCCGTGAGAATTTACATGTCCGGTATGCTAAGCGATTCTCGTGCCATGTTCCAGAGCGGCGTCAACGCGTACCGAAGATGCGGTCGCCGGCATCGCCCAGGCCGGGGACGATGTAACCGTGATCGTCCAGCCGCTCGTCGAGGGCGGCCACCGTCACCGAGATGTCCGGATGGCGCTCCAGCATCGCCTTCACCCCTTCGGGAGCCGCCAGCAGGCAGACCAGCTTCATGCTGCTCACGCCGCATTTCTTCAGCTGGCTAATCGCCGCGGCCGCCGAATTGCCGGTGGCGAGCATCGGATCGACGACGATCACCATTCGATCGGCGATGTCCTCGGGCACCTTGAAGTAGTACTCGACCGGCTCGAGCGTCGCGGGGTCGCGGTACAGGCCGATGTGTCCCACGCGCGCCGCGGGCAGCAGCTCGAGCATTCCGTCGAGCATGCCGTTGCCGGCGCGCAGGATCGACACGATGCATTGCTGCTTGCCGCTGATGACGGGTGCGGCGACCTCCGTGAGCGGCGTGCGGATCATGACGTTCTCCGTCGGCAGGTCCCGCGTCGCCTCGTAGGCGAGCATCTGGCTCAATTCGCGCACCAGGCGGCGGAAGGATTCGGTGTTCGTCTCGACCTTGCGCAGGTGCGTGAGCTTGTGCTTGACCAGCGGGTGGTCGATGACGGTGAGGTTGGGGAATCCGTGCTTCATCTTGCTTTCTCCAGGTCAGAACACTGTGCCGTCGCTCACGATGCGCACCGGCGGCGCACCTCCCGCGCGCCGCGCGGCGGCGATCTTGCGGCCCGCCGCCCAAGTCCCCCCTTCCAGCATACGCGCCAGGGGGAAGGCCTTCGCGTCGACACCCAGCAGCGAGCGCACCAGCGGCGCCATGCGGTCCAGGCCGACCACCGTCATCGCCCGCCATTCCACCACGGCGGGCTCGTCCACGCGCAGCGCCCGGGAATGAAAGGATGCCTCGCGTGCTTCGAGGACCTCCAGGTCGAGCAGCAATCCGCCATTGCGGTATTCGGGCAGGCCGGTGAGCGCATCGAGCCCGGTGATCGCGAGGCCCGCCTCCTCGAGGGGCTCGAGCAGCGAATAGGTGAGCCATTGCGTGAGCTTGTGGAAGGGCACCAGGCCGCCGCTCGCGGCGGGATGGGCCCAGCAGTCGCCGAGCGCCACGCCGTCGAGTTGCAGGCGTCCCGGCCACACTGGGCCGAGAACGCGCAGGAGCATGCCGAGCAGCTCGGCGGCTTCGATGCGCCCGCCGCTCGAGCGGGCGAGGAGGGCGTCGACGAGGTTTCCCAGCCGCGCCGGCGATCCAAAAACCGCGGGCTCGCCGGCAATGACCGCACCCAGCCTCGCGAGCAGCGCCGCGCGCCCCTCGATTCCCACGAGCGGGTTGTCCGGAGACACCTGGAATGCCTGGGCGATGGCCTCGGGACCGATGCGCGACAGGGCGGCCGCGTCGCTCGAGAGCGGGCGTGCCGGATCCGACGACAGCGCGCCGCTCGCGAAGAGCGCGAGGCTTGCGACCGCGAGGCCTTCGGAGCGGGAGAGCGTGGCGCCGGTGCCCGGTTCGCGGTAGCGCCACGCGGTGCCGGCTCCGGCGTCGAGCAGCACGCTGGGAATGACCAGGTCGATGCGCACCCGGGCGCGTTCGAGGCGCATGGGCTCGGCCGAAAGGGCGCCGCGCTCCGCAAGGCCGGCCCAGCGGTCGACGCCACCCGCCTCGAAATGCCGCCAACGGCTGTGGTAAGGCACGCCGAGGCCCGGATAGCGCTCGCCAATCACCTCCGCGACGTATGCGGCGGCGGCGGGCAGGCGTTCGGCGTGCCACGCGAAATGGGGGGATTGTCCGGCTTCGACCCAGGACGCGATCTCGCCGCAGTGCTCGCGAATCGCGCCTGCGGTGAGCAGCCGCGCTGCCGTGGGGGATCGGGCGTCGTTCACGGCCGGCGGGTCCCGCACGGCCTCATTCGTCGAGGCCGCGGCCCTTGGGCACCGCCAGGTCCTCCGGCGCGGGCACGTAGTTCGAGAAATAGCCCGCCGCCTTCTTGGCGTCCATCTCGACGCGCGCGTCCTGGGGAATCAGGTCTTCGGGAATGGGCACGCGCTCGACCACTTCGATGCCCTGCTCCACGAGGGCCCCGTGCTTCATGTCGCTCATCGAGGCCCAGCGGTCGATGCGCGTGACCCCGAGCCAATGGAACACATCGGGCATCAGCTGCTGGAAGCGCATGTCCTGCACGCCCGCCACGCATTCGGTGCGGGCGAAATACGTCTCGGCGCGGTCGCCGCCGGGCTGGCGCTTGCGCGCGTTGTAGACCAGGAACTTGGTGACTTCGCCCAGCGCGCGCCCTTCCTTGCGGTTGTAGACCACCAGGCCGACGCCGCCTTGCTGCGCCATCTCGATGCAGACTTCGATGCCGTGCGCGAGATAGGGGCGGCAGGTGCAGATGTCGGAGCCGAACACGTCCGACCCATTGCACTCGTCGTGCAGGCGGCAGGCGACGCGCGTAGCCGGATCGCCGAGGCGCGACACGTCGCCGAAGAAATAGACGGTCATGCCGCCGATCGGCGGCAGGAGGACCTGCAGGTCCGGGCGCGTGACGAGCTCGGGGAACATGCCCGCGGTCTGCTCGAAGAGGGCGCGCCGCAGCGCGCTCTCCTTCACCTGGAAGCGCTGGGCGAGGCCGGGGAGGTGCCACACGGGGTCGATCGCCGCCTTGGTGACCTTCACGTCGCCGGCGTCGGTGAGGATGTCGCCGTCGGGCTTGAGGCGCCCGGCCGCGATGGCGGCGCGCAGCTCCGGCATGTTGATATGGGCGCGCGTGATCGCGATCGTCGGGCGCACGTCGGCGCCCGCGGCGATCTCGTCGGCGAATGCGCTCGCCACGAGGTGCCCCCACGGATCGAGCGAGACGATCTTGGCGGGATCGGCCCATTGCGGGTGCGGGCCCACCGTGTCCGCCGGCGCGGTGTGCGTGAGGTCCGGCCGGTGGTCGCGCTGCAGCTCGCCCGAAGCCACGGCGAGCGCGCGGTAGACCGCGTAGGCGCCCGCATGCGTGCCGATGGCATTGCGTTGCGCGGGATCGGTGAGGCTTGCGACGACCGGACCGCGCTCGGCCGCCGTGGGCGCGCCCCAGCGGATGTCGAGGAAGGTCCCCCGCTGGTTCGCGCGCGGATGCGACGAGAGGACGATGTGGTCGGAGGTCGGGCGGCTCATGCTGGTCAGGGTAGCCGTTTTATCCGGGGCTCGGCCACGGGCGCGCGCTCGGCGGCCCCGAGGTAGGAGATGAGCGCGTCGATGTCCTGGCCGCCCCCGGCGCGCGATGCGCCGTTGGAGAGCGCCGCGAAGCCGTCGCCGCCTTCGGCGAGGAAGCTGTTCACGGTCACGCGGTAGCCGGACTGAGGACGGATCGGCTCTCCCAGGAGCTGCATCTCGCGCACCCGCTCGCCGCGCGGAGCATCGGACTGCCACGTGTACGTGAAGCCCTCGGAAGGTTGCAGAAGCAACGGCTCCCCGGTGGCCGAACGCTGCTGCGATTCGAGCAGCGCCTTCAGCTGCTCGCCCGTGAGCGTCATGACGACAAGGCTGTTGCCGAAGGGCTGCATGGTGAAGACCTGGCCGAACGTCACGGAGCATGGTGGCGTACCCACGCATTCGAGGTTGGTGCGAATGCCGCCCGGGTTCATGAAGGCGATTTGCGCGCCTTCACCGCGTGTTGCGGCGAGCTGCGAGTCGGCGATCAGCCGCCCGGCGGCGCTGTCCACCGTGCCGGCTGCCCGCTGCGGCCCGATCTCGCCGCCGCGCGAGAACCTCCCCGCGATGCGCCCCACCGGGCGCTCGGCCTTAGGCGCCGCCAGCGCCGCGTAGGCTGCGACTCGTTCCGCGATCGCCGCGTCGGGTTTCGCTTCGCGTAGCACTACGGCATAAGTCTCGGGGAGGCTCGCCGTCAGGCGTTCGCGCTGCGCGGGGTCGGTGCGCTCGTTCACCACCGGCAGGTTGATGCTGCGCATTTGTGGCAGCATCTTGCGCGTCGCCGGATCGAGCTGCACGTCGACCACGGAGACGCCGCGCCCATACGATGTTCCCTGGATGATCAAGCGGCCCTCGATCTCGCAGCGATAGCCCTGGTGGGTGTGGCCGGAGAAGATCACCTTGATCTCGGGGGCGAGTCGGCGCGCGATCGCGAGCAGCGGGCCGTGCGCTTCGGGGCACGTCACGTCGTTCCAGTCGCCGCGCTTGTCCTGCGTGCCGAGCTCGAAGCCTTCGTGGAAGATGGCGACCATTGCCCGTACGCCCTGCCTGCGCAGCTCGCGCGCGGCACGGTTCACCGCGTCCGCCTCGTCGACGAATTTGAGCCCCACCACGCCCGAGGGCGTCACCATCTGCGGCGTCGAGCGCGTCACGCCGCCGATGAATGCCACCGGGATTCCCGCGAAACGCTTGATCACGTAGGGCGCAACGATGGTGCGGCCCTTGGCGTCGACCACATTGGCGGCGATGTACCGGTAATGCGTCCCGCGGTAAGGCGAGAGCACGCAGCTCGCGACGGCGCTCTCGGGCACGGTGGCGGCGCAACCGCCGCGGATGAGGCGCTGCAACTCCTGCTGGCCGGCGTCGAACTCGTGGTTGCCGAGCGAGCTCACCTCGAGGCCCATGTCGTTGAGGATCTCGACCGTCGATTCGTGCCTGAAGAGCGTCGAGACGAGCGGCGCCGCGCCCACGAGGTCGCCTGCCGCGAGCGTCAGCGAGTGCGGCGCGCCGGCGCGCAGCGACTTCACCATGCCGGCGAGCGCCGCCGCGCCGCCCACCTGCACGCGCATCGCCGGGGCGCCCGCGGGCGCGCCCGGCTCGGCGAGGAAGAGCACGAGGTTCGTCGCTTCCAGGTTGCCGTGGAAGTCGTTGATGCCGATGAGCCGGACCTGCACGGGGTCGCGCGCGTACGCGGCGCCCGAGAGCACAAGGCCCGCCGCCAGCAGCCAGGATCCTTTCATTCGAACGTCCATGCCTTGCGCCTCGCATCCGTACTTCATTGGGGCCCGCCCGCGACACGCGCGACGAGAATCGGGGAGGACTCGGGTGCCGCATCCGCGATCACGAACGCGCCTTCGAGCAAACGACTGACGGCCTCGGCGTCGGACTCGCGCGCAGCGTGCACCATGGCGAGCACCTGCCCCGGCTCGACGCGTTCTCCGGGCGCGGCCACGCGCGTGAACCCGACCCGTGGATCGACGCTGTCCTCGGCCTTGTGGCGCCCACCCCCGAGCTCGATGCACGCGAGCCCGAGGTCGCGGGTCGCCACGCGATGGATCCAGCCGCCCTTGGCGGCGACGAGTGCACGCTGCACGGGCGCCGCGGGTAGCCGCTCGGCGGCGTGCTCGACGAAATCGCTCTCGCCCCCGAGCGCCGACACCATGCGGGCGAAGTGCTCGAGCGCCTTGCCGTTGGCGAGCACCGCGTCGATGCGCGCGCCGGCCGCTTCGACATCGGCGTCGAGGTGGCCCATCACCAGCAGCTCCGCGGCGAGCGTTCGGATCACGAGGCGCAGGCGCGGGTCCTGTTCGGCGCCCTGGAGGAAGCGAACGGACTCGAGCACCTCGAGCGCGTTGCCGCAAGTGCGGCCGAGCACCTGGTTCATGTCGGTGATCCACGCGCACGACCTGAGGCCCGAGCTGCCCGCGACCTCGATGAGCGCGGAGGCCATCGCGCGCGCGAACGGCAGGTCGGTGGCGAAGGCGCCGTTGCCCACCTTGATGTCGAGCACCATGGCGTCGAGCCCCGCCGCGAGCTTCTTCGACAGGATGCTCGCGCAGATGAGCGGAATCGACTCGACGGTGGCGGTCACGTCGCGGATCGCGTAGAGCCTGCGGTCGGCGGGGGCGATCTCGGCGCTCGCCCCCACGATGGCGCAGCCCGCCTTGCGCAACGCGGCCTCGAGCTCGTCGCGCGTCACCGTGGTCCGGTATCCCGGGATCGAGTCGAGCTTGTCGAGCGTGCCGCCGGTGTGCCCGAGCCCGCGCCCGGAAATCATCGGCACGATGCCGCCGCAGGCCGCGACGACGGGTGCCAGCACGAGGCTCACCTTGTCGCCCACGCCCCCGCTGGAGTGCTTGTCGAGGGTCGGCCCGGGAAACCTGTCGCTCCAGTCGAGGACGGACCCGGAGCGCGTCATCGCGTCGGTGAGCGCGATGGTCTCCTCGTGCGACATGCCCTCGAGGAAGAAGGCCATCGCCATCGCCGCCGCCTGGGCGTCGCTCCAGCTCTGGTCCACGAGGCCGCGCACGAAGGCGTCGATGTGCGCGCGTTCGAGCGGATGGCCGTCGCGTTTGCGGCGGATGATTTCCTGCGCCAGCATGCCTACGCTTCCCGGCGTCGAGCGGCAGCCTGGCGGTCCGCTCCAATGCCGTTTCCGCTGCTACTCACCGTAAGGTACCCATATATTCTTGACGTTGGTCGCGGCGCGCAGGAACTCGCGCCCTTCACCTTCGTCGCGATCGAGCCAATCGCGATCGTCCCACGCGGTCCAAGTGCGCTTCATGTTCGAGGCCGAAGCAAGCTCGATCGCTTTCGCTCCTTCGCGCCCGCCGCGATACCACATGGCCTCGACGTCGTCGTGCTCGGCCAGCACCTTCGCGAGCGCGTCCTTGTCGCCGGTCACGATGTTGATCACCCCCGCGGGCAGGTCGGAGGTCTCGAGGATGGCGTAGAAATCGGTCGCCGCGAGCGGATGGCGCTGCGACGGAATGACGATCGTGGTGTTGCCCGTGGCGACCGCGGGGGCGGCGAGCGAGAGCATGCCGAGCAGCGGATAGCGCTCGTCGCAGGCGATGCCGATGACGCCGATGGGCTCGTTCATCGCGATCGCCACGCCGCGGATCGGCACGCTGTGCACGGCGCCGTCGTACTTGTCGGCCCAGGCGCCGTAGGTGAAGAGGCGGGCGATCGATGCGTCCACCTCCGCGCGCGCAAGCTCGCTGCCGCATTCGGTCATCGACTCGATGCGCGCCGTGAACTCGTCGGCGCGTGCGGCGAGGTTCTCGGCGATGTAGTAGAGGATCTGCGCGCGGTTGTGCCCGGTCGCGCGCCCCCATCCCTTCGCCGCGTGCGCCGCCTCGACGGCATTGCGGATGTCCTTGCGATTGCCCTCGGGCGCCTCGCCCACCGGCGCGCCGCTCGGGCTCACGATGCGGCGCGTGTAAGCGCCGTCGGGGCGGGCCTGCTTGCCGGCGATGAAGAGCTTGGGCGTGCGGTCGACGGGAGGCAGCCCGCCGCCAGCGCTAGCCGCGCGCGGCGCCTTGCGAGCCGCGGGGCGCTTCGCCGGCTGCGCCACCTTCGGCGCGCGCCGCTCGCCGCGCTTCACGTATTCCCACATGCCTTCGCGACCGCCCTCGCGTCCGAAGCCCGACTCGCGGTAGCCGCCGAAGCCCGCCGCCGCGTCGAAGAGGTTGGTGGAGTTGACCCACACCACGCCCGCCTTGATCTTCGGGGCGATGTCGAGCGCGAGGTTGATGCTCTCGGTCCATACGCTAGCTGCGAGACCGTACGGGGTGTTGTTGGCGATCGCGACCGACTCTTCGGGCGTGCGGAAAGTCATCGTCACCAGCACCGGGCCGAAGATCTCGACTTGCGCGATGGTCGAGGAGGGCTGCACGTCGGTGAAAAGGGTGGGCGGATAGAAGCAGCCTTCGGTGGGGCAGGCCCAGGACGGCTGCCACATCGTCGCGCCCTCATCGACGCCTTGCTGCACCAGCTCGCGGATGCGCTCGAGCTGCACGGGGGCCACGATCGCGCCCATGTCCACGGCCTTGTCGAGCGGGGAGCCCAGGCGCAGCTTCTCCATGCGCAGCCGCAGCTTTGCCACCAGGCGCTCGGCGATGCCTTCCTGCACCAGCAGCCGCGAGCCCGCGCAGCACACCTGGCCCTGGTTGAACCAGATCGCGTCGACCACGCCCTCGACCACGCTGTCGAGGTCGGCGTCGTCGTAGACGATGAACGGGCTCTTGCCGCCCAGCTCGAGGGAAAGCTTCTTGCCCGAGCCCGCCGTGGCCTTGCGGATGATCCGTCCGACCTCGGTCGAGCCGGTGAACGCGATCTTGTCGACGCCGGGGTGATCGACGATGGCCGCACCCGTCTCGCCGTGGCCGTTCACGAGGTTCACGACGCCCGGCGGCAGGCCGACCTCGTGCACGATCTCGGCGAACGCCATCGCGGAGAGCGGCGTGAACTCCGCGGGCTTGAGCACGAGCGTGTTGCCGCCCGCGAGCGCCGGCGCGATTTTCCACGCGAGCATCAGCAACGGGAAGTTCCACGGGATGATCTGGCCGACCACGCCGATCGCCTCGTAGCCCGCGAACTCGGTGTCGAGCAGCTGCGCCCAGCCCGCGTGGTGATAGAAGTGGCGCGCGACCAGGGGAATGTCGATGTCGCGGGTCTCGCGGATCGACTTGCCGTTGTCCATCGACTCGAGCACCGCGAGCAGGCGCGAATGTTTCTGCACCGCGCGCGCGATCGCATACAGGTAGCGCGCCCGGGCGTGCGGCGAGAGCGCCTTCCACGCGGGAAGCGCTTTGCTCGCGGCGGCGACCGCGGCGTCGACGTCCGCCTTCGTGCCGTCGGTGACACGGGCGATCACCTTCGCTGTCGCCGGATTGATGACGTCGAACGCCTTCCCGGGCTTGGTCCAGGCGCCCCCGATGTAGTGCCCGAACTTCTGGTGATGCTTGCCGAGCCAGGCGAGCGCTTCCTTGTCGCTCTCGGGCGCCGGGCCGTAGTCCATCGTCTTGAAGATGTCCGCGACTGTGGGTGAGGCGGGATTCGTGGCCATGGCGGTCAGGGCATCGGGTGGCGGTGCGCCGCGGCGTAGCGGCCGGTGGCGAAATGCTCGAGCTGGCGCTCGATGTCGGTGACGAGCGCGCTCGCGCCGTAGCGGAAGAGATCGTTGCGCAGCCACCGGTCGCCGAGCTCCTCCTTCATGAGATAGAGGAACTCGAGCGCCGTCTTCGCGGTGCGAATCCCGCCCGCGGGCTTGAAGCCGACCGCGTAGCCGGTGCGCTCGAAGTACTCGCGGATCATGCGGCACATGACGACGCCGAAGGGAATGGTCGCATTGACGCCTTCCTTGCCCGTGGAGGTCTTGATGAAGTCGGCGCCCGCCTGCATCGCGACCATGCTCGCGCGCGCCACGTTGCCGAGCGTGGCGAGCTCCCCGGTGGCGAGGATTGCCTTCATGTGCGCTTCGCCGCACGCTTCGCGGAAGCGCCGCACCTCGTCGTAGAGCGCTTCATAGTTGCCCGTGAGCACGTGCGCGCGCGTGATCACGATGTCGATCTCTTTCGCGCCCGCCGCCACGCTCGCGTGGATCTCGTCGATACGCTGCTCGATCGGCGAGAGGCCCGCGGGGAAACCGGTCGAGACCGCTGCGACCGGAATGCCGGATCCCTCCAGCGCCTCGACGGCAGTGGGCACGAGCGAGTGGTATACGCATACCGCGCCCACCTTGATGTCGAGACCGGTCGCGCCGAGAGCCTCGGCGAGGTCGTTACGCAGGGGATGGCGTGCCTTGGCGCAGAGGCGCCGGACGTTTCCCGGCGTGTCGTCGCCGGAAAGGGTGGTGAGGTCGATGAGCGTGATCGCGCGCAGCAGCCACGCGGCCTGCCATTGCTTCTTCACCGTGCGCCGCGTGCCCATGGTGGCGGCGCGCCTCTCGACGGCGCTGCGGTTCACGCGAATGGCGCGCACCACGTCGAGGTCGATGGGGGTGCCGGGATTGCGCTCGACGTGCTCGGCCGGTAGCGGGCGCGGCGCCGCGACGACGGTCAGGTTGGGCTTGGCTGCCATGGGTCAATGTACCAAATTCATGCGTCGATCTCCTTGATGACGTCGGCCAGGAGCCGGCTTGCGCGGGCGCCTGCGATCCGCGCCTGCTCGAGCGTATGCGCGTGGCTCAGGTTCTCCTCCGAGAGGCCCGCCGCCATGTTGGTGATGAGCGAAAGCGCGAGCACCTTCATGCCCGCGCGGCGCGCGAGGATGGTCTCGGGCACGGTGCTCATCCCGACCGCGTTCGCGCCCAGCTGGCCGAACATGCGGATCTCCGCCGGCGTCTCGAACTGCGGTCCCAGGAACCACACGTACACGCCCTCGTGCAGGTGCGTGCCCGCGCGCGCCGCCACGTCGAGCGCGATCTTGCGAAGGCCCGGATCGTAGGCATTCACCATGTCGACGAAACGCTCCGCGCCCGACTCGCCCACCAGCGGCGAGCACTGCGCCATGTTGATGTGGTCGGTGAGCACCATGAGGCTCCCCGGTCCCATGGAGGCCTTCAGGCTGCCCGAGGCGTTGGTCTGCACCAGCACCGCGCATCCCAGCCCCTTGAGCGTATCGAGCGGGACCTTCATGGCTTTGGGGTCGCCCTCCTCGTAGGTGTGCTTGCGTCCGCTCATCACCGCGACTTCGTGCGCGCCGAGGCGCCCGAGCCAGAGCTCGCCCGAGTGGCCGGGCACGCCGGCATGGGGAAACCCCTGCAAGTCCGCGTAGGGAATGCGGACTGCGTCGACGACGTGCTCGGTGAGCCCGCTCCATCCCGATCCCAGGATCACCGCGATGCGTGGCCGGGCGCGTGGGGCGCGCGCGCGCAACGTCTCCAGGGCGGGCGAGGCAAGGGCGGTCATGGCTTCAGGTTCTCCGGCCCGAAGGATTCGGGGAGCAATTGCCCGAGCGTGAAGCGCGCTCGCAATCCCTTGCGATTCGCCACCAGGACCGGAGTATCGGCGGAAGCGAATTCGCGCAGCTTCTGGCGGCACCCGCCGCACGGCGTGACCAGTCCCTTGCCCTCGCCCATCACGAGGAGCGACTGGATGCGCCGGCCGCCCGCGAGCACCATCGCGGCGATCGCGCCCGTCTCCGCGCAGTCGCCCATGGGATAGGCGGCGTTCTCGACGTTGCAGCCGGAATGCACGCGGCCGTTCTCATCGATCACCGCGGCGCCCACGGGGAATTTGGAGTAAGGCGCATAGGCGCGCGATTGCGCGTCGCGCGCCGCCTCGAGCAGGGCCTTCTCGGCCGAAGTGAGCTTTTCCACGTTCATCGTTCCTTGAGGTAAGGGCGGCCCAGGGCTTGCGGCGCGATTGCACGACCCATCACGCCCGCGAGCAGGATCACCGTGAGGACATAGGGCAGCGCCTGGATCGCCTGCACCGGGATTTCCCCCACGACCGGAAGGCGCGCGCCTTGCAGGCGAATCGCCACCGCGTCGAGGAAACCGAACAGCAGGCAGGCCCAGAGCGCCGGCACCGGCCGCCAGTTGCCGAAGATCATCGCCGCGAGCGCCATGTAGCCGCGCCCGGCCGTCATGTTGGGCGAGAAGGACGGACTCTGCGCGAGCACCAGGTAGGACCCCGCGAGCCCGCAGAGCACGCCGTTGATGGAGAGCGCGGCGTAGCGCAGGCGCTGCACCGAAACGCCGGCCGCGTCCACCATGTGCGGGTTCTCCCCGACGGCGCGCAGGCGCAGGCCGAAGCGCGTGCGGTAGAGCAGCCACCAGATCGCAGGAACCAGCAGCAGGCCCACATAGACCAGGACGTTGTGGCCGAAGACGCCTTCGCCCAGTACCGGCCCGATGTAGGGAATGGTCCGCAATGCCGAGGAGAGCGACGGAAACAATTCGTGCAGGCGCACTTCCGAGGCGAGCGGCGGCGTCTGTCCGCCCTGGTGGAACCACGCGACGGCGAGCACCGCCGTGAGCCCCGAGGCGATGATGTTGATCGCCATGCCGGAGATCACCTGGTCGCCGCGGTGGCTCACGCAGGCGAAGCCGTGCAGCCACGAGAGCAATACCGAAACGCCGCAGCCGGCCAGCAGCGCGAGTGTCGTCGAGCCGCTGGCCACGCCCGCCGCCCCGGCGGCGAAGGCGGCGAAGAGCATCTTGCCCTCGAGCCCCAGGTCGATCACCCCCGAGCGCTCGGCGAGCACGCTCGCGAGCGCGCACAGGATGAGTGGCGCCGATACGCGCAGCGACGAGGCAACGAGCGAGCCGATCAGGACGTCATCCACGGCTCGCCTCCTTCGCGCCCATCGCAACGGGTCCTTGCAGGATCATTCCAAGCGCGGCCGCCAGGTACGGAGCCAGCACGTAGGCCATGGCGCCGGAGAAGAGCACGATGAATCCCTGCACGGCGACCACCATGTCGCGGGTGAAGCCCGGCAGCTCGAAGGTGACCTCTGCCCCGCCCTGGAAGAGCGCGCCGAAGAGCACGCTCGAGAGCACGATGCCCACCGGATGGCTGCGGCCCATCAGGGCCACGGCGATGCCGGTGAAGCCCGCGCCGCTGACGAAGTCGAGCAGCAGCTTGCCGTTGACCCCGGCGATCTCATTCATGCCGACCAGGCCGGCGAGGGCGCCCGACAAGGCCATGGAGATCATCACCTGGCGCTCCGGCGTGATGCCCGCGTACTCCGCCGCGGTGGGACTCGCGCCGACCGCGCGCAGCCGATAGCCGGCGCGGGTGCGCCAGAGGTAGGCGTAGACCACGAAGCAGGCCGCGATCGCGAGCAAGAGGCTCACGTTGAGCGGCGAGGAGGGCCACTCGATCCCGATCCATGCGAGCGCCTCGTGCATCGCCGGCAGGTGCGCCGAAGGCGCGAAGGCGGCGCTCTCCACCGACATGTTGCCCGGCGCCTTCAGGTGATTGACCAGCAGGTAGACCAGCAGCGTGCCGGCGATGAAGTTGAACATGATCGTGGTGATCACGACGTGGCTGCCACGGTAAGCCTGCAAGTAGGCGGGCACCGCTGCCCAGGCGGCGCCGCCGGCGATGGAGGCGAGCAGCATGAGGGGCAGCATCACGACGGCGGGAAGGCTCGGCGCCAGCCACAGCGCCACCAGCCCCGCGGCGAGACCGCCCATCATCGCCTGACCCTCGCCGCCGATGTTGAAGAGGCCGCCTTGCGCGGCCACCGCGACGGCGAGGCCGGTGAATATGAAAGTGGTCGCGTAGTAGAGGCTGTACGACAATCCGCGCGGCGTGCCGAAAGCGCCCTGCACCATCAGGGTCAGCACCTGGAGCGGATCCTGCCCGACCGCCGCCACGACCAACGCGGCGACCCCGAGCGCCACCGCGAGGTTCAGCAACGGCAGCAGCGTCACGTCGGCCCAGCGGGGCAGGGGAGTGGTCGATGTCATGCGCTCACCGCCTGGGGCGTGCCTCCGCCCGTCATCAGCACGCCCAGCCGCGACTCGCTGCATTCCTCGATCGGCAGCTCGCCGGTGACGCGGCCTTCGTTCATCACCAGCACGCGATCGGCGAGTGCCAGGATCTCGTCGAGCTCGCTCGAAACCACCAGGATGGCGCAGCCCGCGTCGCGCAGGACGCGCAGCTGTCCATGAATGAACTCGATGGCGCCGATGTCCACGCCGCGCGTGGGCTGGCCCACGAGCAGCACGCGCGGCGCCTGTCCGAGCTCGCGCCCCATCACGAGCTTCTGCTGGTTGCCTCCGGAGAAGAGACTCGATCGCAGCCGCGGATTCGGCGGCCGGACATCGAAGCGTCCCATGAGCGACGCGGTGGCATCGCGCATCGGCTTGCGGCGCACCCAGCCGTGGCGGCTGTAGATCGGCAAGCCTTCGTAGCCGAGCACCGCGGACTCCCAGGCGGCGAATTCCATCACGAGCGCGCGCGCGTGGCGATCCTCGGGCACGTGGGCAAGATGCAGCCGGCGCGCCGTGCGCGGATCGAGCCAGCGTCCGGGCTCGAAGCGCTCGCCCGCCAATGTGAGGCTGCCGATCTCAGGCGCTCGCAGCCCCGAAAGGACCTCGAGGAGCGTGCTCTGTCCGTTGCCGGCCACGCCGGCCACGCCGACGATCTCCCCGGCGCGCAACTCCAGGCTCACGCCCTCGAGGCGCGCCTGGTGCGTCTCGTGGCGAAGCGTGAGGTTCTTCGCGCAGAGCGCCGCTTCGCCCGTGTGCGCCGCTTCCTGCGCGGGGCGGCCGATGTTCACCTTGCGCCCGACCATCATCTCGCCCAGGCTCTCCACGCTTGCCGCGGCGATCGGGCACTCATGCACCACCTGGCCCGCGCGCATGACCGTCACGCGGTCGCACAGGCGCATCACCTCGTTCAGCTTGTGGGTGATGAGGATGATCGTCGTGCCCTGCGCGCGCAGCCGGCCCAGCACCTCGAAGAGCTGCGCGGTCTCCTGCGGCGTGAGCACCGCGGTGGGCTCGTCGAGGATCAGGATCTTCGCGCCGCGGTAGAGCGCCTTCAGGATCTCGAGGCGCTGGCGGTCGCCGACGGTGAGGTCGCCTGCGAGCGCCTCGAGATTCACGCGCAGCCCCGTGGACGCCATCAGCGCCTCGAGGGCCGGGCGCACTTGCGCATCGGCCCGGCGCAGCAGGAAGCGCGGCTCCGCGCCCAGCATCACGTTCTCGATGGCGCTCAGCGTGTCGACGAGCATGAAATGCTGGTGGACCATGCCCAGGCCCAGCGCGATTGCGTCGAGCGAGTGGCGGATGTGCGCGGGCTTGCCGAATATCTCGATGCTCCCGGCGTCCGCGGTGTAGAAGCCGTAGAGCACGGACATGAGGGTGCTCTTGCCGGCGCCGTTCTCGCCGACCAGTCCGTGCACCGTGCCTGCCTCGATCACGAGGTCGACGTGGTCGTTGGCGAGCACCGCGCCGAAACGCTTGCAGATGCCGCTCATGCGGACGGCGGGCGCGCTCATTCGCTACTCCGGGGCGGGGCCCGTGGATTCGCGCGGCATGAGGCGGGCGGGCACCACCACTTCGCGCGGCGCGGCGCCGCTTCCGGCGATGCGCTCGATAAGGATCTGCGCGGCCATCTCCCCCATGGCGCGGATCGGAAAGCCCACGGTCGTGAGCGCGGGGTAGGCGTAGGCGCCGAGGTCGATGCCGTCGAAGCCGATGACCGAGAGCCTTTGCGGCACCGCGATTCCCGATTCCGCCGCGGCGCGCAACGCCCCCAGGCCCAGCAGGTCGTTGCTGGCGAAGATCGCCGTGATGTCGCCTCGCCCGAGCAGCCGGCGCGTGAGCGCATGGCCGGTCGCGGCGCTGAAATCGCCTTCGAGCAGCCAGTCGTCCCCGATCGCGATGCCGGCGTCGGCCAGGGCGTCGCGCCAGCCACCGGCGCGCGCGCGGCTGATCGCGAATTCCGCGGGCCCCGAGAGGCAGGCGATGCGGCGGTGGCCGAGCGAGACGAGATGCTCGACGGCCAGGCGCGCGCCGGCGCGGTGGTCAAGCCGCAGCACGTCCGCGGCGATCTCCCCGTCGGCGCGATCGATCACCACGGTGGGAACGCGCGCCGCGGCGAGTCGTTGGGCGAGGGCCCGGGTGTCGCCGGCCGGCGCGGCCAGCAGGAGGCCGTCGACACGCCGCTCGATGAGCGTCTGCAGCGAGCGGGCCTGGCGCGCGACGTCGTCGTCGCCATCGCAGAGGAATACCGAGTAGTCGCTGCGCTCGCAGAAGTCCTCGATGCCGCGCGTGAGCTCGGCGAAGAAGGGATTGGTGATGTTGGGCACCACCACGCCCAGCATGCGCGTCTCGCTGCGCTTCAACGCGCGCGCGATGGCGCTCGGCGCGTAGTCGAGCTCGGCGATCGCCTCCTCGACGCGGCGGCGCGCGGAGTCGCTCACGCGCCGCGTGCCGTTCAGCACGTGCGACACGGTCGTGAAGGACACGCCGGCGCGCGCGGCGACGTGCTTGATGGTGCTCAACGAAGCGGGCCCGGAAGCCGGTGCGTGGCTGTTGCGATCACTTGCGGCAGGATGGCTCGGTCATGTAGTCGACCACCTTGATCTTGCCGGCGATGATGTCGGCCTTGGCCTGGTCGACCTTCTTCTTCACCTCGGCGCTGATCAGTTTCTCGTTGTACTGGTCGAGCGCGTAGTCGACGCCGTCCTCCTTGAGGCCGAGAGTCATCAACCCCGGCTTGTGGTTCTTAGCGGCCTCGTAGACGGCGACGTCGACGCGCTTCACCATGGACGTGAGCATGGTGCCGGGCTGCATGTGGTTCTGGTTGCTGTCCACGCCGATGGCGAACTTGCCCGCGTCCTTGGCGGCCTGATAGATCCCCATGCCGGTCGCGCCCGCCGCGGCGAAGATGATGTCGGCTTGCTTGGCGAACTGCGCCCGGGCGAGCTCCCCGCCGCGCGCCGGGTCGTTCCACGCGGTCGCCGTGGTGCCGACCATGTTCACGAAGACTTCCGCCTTCGGGTTCGCGTAATGCACCCCCTGGTCGTAGCCGCACTGGAATTTGCGGATGAGGGGTATGTCCATGCCGCCGATGAATCCCACCTTCCCGGTCTTGCTGGTGAGCGCGGCGATCATCCCGACCAGGAAGCTGCCTTCCTGCTCCTTGAAAATCACCGACTGGACGTTGGGTTGGTTGGCGACGGCGTCGATGATGGTGAACTGCAGCTTGGGAAACTCCCTGGCGATCTTGTCGATGGCGCTGCCCTGGCCGAAGCCAATGCCGATCACGGGGGTGGCGCCGCGCTCGGCCATGCGCCGCAGGGCCTGTTCGCGCTGCGACTCGTTGGCGATCTCGAACTCGAGGGCCGGCTTGCCGGTTTCCTTCTTCCAGCGCTCCATGCCGCGGAAGGCCGCCTCGTTGAACGACTTGTCGAACTTCCCGCCCATGTCGTAGACCACGGCCGGGCCCGCGAGCGCGGCCGCGGGAGCGGTGAGGGCGAAGGCGAGCGGCAGCAAGGCGGCGAGTCTCATGGCGGATTCCTTAAGGGCGAAGCGCCATCATGGCACCGTGCGCAAACGTTTGCTACCCCCCCGAAGAACGTCCGCGGGGCCATTTGCGATAAAATCTCGAATGTCTGCTACGTCCTCCCCCCACGGCGGGCCAGCCCTTCGCGCCGTCCCCAAGGTCCTGCTGCACGAGCACCTCGACGGCGGGCTTCGCCCGCAGACCCTTTTCGACCTTTGCCGCGCCCGCGGGGTCGAGATCCCGGCCGAGGATCCGGAGTCGCTCGCCCAGTGGATGCACGACAACGCCAACTCCGGGAGCCTCGTGCGCTACCTGCGCGGGTTCGCGATCACGTGCGCCGCGATGGCCACTGCCGAGGCTTGCGAGCGTATCGCCTTCGAGGCCGCGGAAGATGCGCGCGAAGACGGTTGCGTCCTGGCCGAGTTCCGCATGGCGCCGCTATTGCTCGAGCAGTACGGAATGTCGGGCGAGGCCGTCATGGAGGCGCTTCTCCGCGGGCTCAAGCGCAGCCCGCTTGCCTGCGGGCTGATCGTCTGCGCGATGCGCCCCGAATCGCCCGAGCGTGCGCTCGAGGCCGCGCGTTTGGCCGCACATTACCGGGACATGGGGGTCATCGGCTTCGACCTTGCCGGCGCGGAGCTCGGCTACCCGGCTGCGGTCCACGCGCGGGCCTTCGCCCTCGCGCGCGACGCGGGCCTCGGGTTGACCTGCCACGCGGGCGAAGCGGGCGGGGGCGAGAACGTCATGGAAGCGGCGACGCTCGGGGTCTCGCGCATCGGCCACGGCATCAGCGTCGTTCGGGGCGATACGCCGGAACAGACCGCGCAATGGGTTGCGCGGGCACGCAACCTCGGCCTGCACTTCGAGGTCTGCCCGAGCAGTAACGTGCATACGGGGGCGGTGAGCTCGCTGCGGGTCCATCCCATCCGCGACATGATCGAGGCCGGGCTCTCGGTCTCGTGTTCCACGGACAACCGCCTCATGTCG
>Ga0209647_1001561_pt1 | contig 19246 bp, 18 predicted proteins | sample GraSoi_2013_60cm_FD_185827 | JGI IMG/M metagenome (GOLD analysis project Ga0209647, IMG submission 185827) | Grasslands soil microbial communities from the Angelo Coastal Reserve, California, USA - Sample 9_17_2013_60cm (SPAdes) (version 2) | ecosystem: Environmental > Terrestrial > Soil >... | reverse complement strand
GGAGAAGGCGCACCAAGCCAGCGCGCTGCCCAGCAGCGCGATGATCACCGTGATGTGTCCTTTGAATTTCAAATTCCAATACCTACTGTGTCGCAACGTTGAAAGCGACTTGCTGCGTCTCAATGCGGTCTTCCCCGTATGCCACGGTAATTACGGCCGTGTAATTGCCCACAGGGAGTTTTCCTGCCCACTCAACGTGCATGGAGTTCTTCTGGCCGGGCAGGAAGCGTTTCTCCTCGCTCTCAGCCTTGGCCGCCAGCTTGCGATTGGCGTCAAGCACGGCCACCCTCGCCACCGGAAAGACGTGCGTGTTGCTGGCGTTCAGCAGATCGAAGTCCACGCTCAAGCCGTGAGTCTCTGTTGGCGGCGCCAGCTTCACATTGCTGAGTTCGATTTTGTAATCTTCGGTTTCTTCCGCGCGTAGCAGCACCAGGCACCCGATACGCATGCTGGTGAACACGCCTTTACCATCGGACTTGGGGAAAGAAAGCTGTGGCTTGGATTGAACGAACAGCACCGCGTAATAGCCGCCATGGGCATCCGCCGGAGGCGTGACAATCGCTTTCATCTTCTGCGTGCCGTGCGGGCCAACTTCAAAATGGTCAGGCACAAACTGAATCCAGTTGGCGGCGGAGCGCGGTGAGGATCCCGGCGAGGAGAACACCTTTTCGTTCTTCTCGTTGTACCAGAAATCGGTTATCTCAACGTGCATGTCCACGGGCGTGTCGCCGGTGTTCACCGTCGAAAGATCGAACTGGAAAGGAACGCCGGGCTTGAACTTCTCCACCACCTGCGCCGGCGCCAGCCCCAGTGACTGTGCCCGGCACTGGCCCGCCAGGGCGGCAGCGCAGGCCAATCCGCAGAGCAGAAGATACAGATTTTTGCGGTGATGTTTCCTTATTGTCATTAGGGCACCGTTAGAGTGAAAGTCAGGGTAGCGCCATCGCTCCCGTTGAACGCCGTCGCTCCGTTGCCATTGGAGACAAACAAGCCCAGGAAGCGAGTAATGGAACTGCGGTTCGCCGCGGCACTGGTGATTTGAGTAGCGGTACCCGCCGTGATGCCGATGGCGTTGTACGGGCCGGGACTGCTCGCGGCGTCGTCCAATTTCAGAGCGGCAGGGTGCGCAAAATTCGTGCTGACGAAAGTCTTAATGGTCGCGGTGGCTGAATTGATATCCGCAAAAGCGGGCTGAAGGACATAGGGCGTGGAATAAATAACGCCGCCGGCAGCAGGAACAACTGTCAAGCCCGCGCTGGGACCAAATCCCAGACCATTGACGGTACCGAAATTCATGGAAAAATCTGCGCCCGGTGTAATGGCAAGTCCACCCGTGGCGGTGGCAAGTGTCAATCGCACTGCCGTCTGCAAAGTTTCTGACGGATTGTTTAACGAGAGCATCAGCGTCTCGATGGTCGTTCCAGCCGTGAAGTCCGTCATAGTGAAACTGATGGTTGCGGAATCCGTGCCGGAAAAAGCATTTGCGCTGTTGTTGTCCGGAACAAAGATTGCTAGCCCGGCTGTCACTGTTTGACCCTTGATGACGCCTGGCGGAAGGATCACCGAAGTCTGCGCCGCTCCGTTGGTGGACATGGCTGAATACTGGCCGGAGGAGTTGCAGGTTGAATTAGACGGGCAGCTCTCTAGGACCAATGCAATGGGATGTGCAAAGTTTGTGCTGGCAAAAGCTGTTACCACTCCGGTATGGCCCGCAGGCAGGCCCCCGTGCACAAAGAGCCCGTAGTTGGTGAAATACAACGCCCCATTGTTCAGCGGAATTACAGTGACCCCTGCGGCAGGAGTGCCAACTCCCAGGGCGTTCATCGTTCCGAACGAAGCGATGTAATTATTTCCGACCTGAGTCAGCGTAATGCCGCCCGCGACCGAAGTGAGATCAAAGTTCGCCCCCGCCCAGGCAGGCGGGGTCAGAACGATAAGGACCAGAATGATGAAAGCTGCTTTTTTTGAGACGGCCACTCCACACACCCTTCCTCCGGGGTTATCGGCAGGAAGGGTTGGGAATGTAGCGTTTGCATTCTCGATTGCCCTCATCATCTAATTCACTGACATACATCGATAATCACGTACAGAACAAAAGTACAGTAATTACTGGACCGTCAAAGTAAACGTTACCGTGGCCGATTGCGCGCCTTGCAGCACTGTCGGGCCGTTGTCCGGTTTCACCGCCACGCCGATGAAGCGCGTCTGCGCGGTACCGCTGGTCACGCCGGGGCCAACGATGACGTCCGGGGTTCCAGTGCTAACGGCCGTAAAGGAACCTGCACCCGCGGGAACTGTGCTGGAGTTGGCGCTGTCACGCACGATGAAAATGTTGTTGGGCGCGCCGAAGTCGGTAGTTACCTTTGCCGAGATGGTTGTGCCTGAGGTTGCCGTGTGGCTGGTGAACACCGGCGTCAGGTTGTAATCGGACCAGTAAATCGCGTTGTCCACTCCCGCGACGGCCGGGTTGAACTTGTTGCAGTTTCCGGCGTTGATGCCCAGCGCGTCCACCGTGCCAAAATTCATGGTGTAATCCGGCGTTCCGCCCGTGGGTGTCACGGTGCAATGGGTGACGGCAGCAGTGCCCGTGCTCAGTGTAAGTTGAACGGCCTTTTGAATGGTCGCCGAGATCTGCAGCGTCGGCGAAACCGTGTTGGTGTTGACCGCGGTTGTCCCGGCAAATGCCGCTGTCGCCAGCGTCATCATTCCCAAAGCCAAAATCGCAAAGTATTTTTTCATTTTGAAACTCTTCTCCTCTTGCTCGAATCCGCAGGCGCGGCCCAAAAGGCCATCGGCCAAACGTGTACTCACATTGTTAAAGCATTTCTTAGATGTGACAACGGTACTTCCGTAATCCACATCAGTAATAGGAGGGTCCCTACGCCGTATTTTTAGCGGGCCTGAGCGTTTTGGGGGAAGATTGAGTACGATTGTACCCACAGCCTGGAGCGCCGCAAGCAGTGATTAACCCTAGTTATCTCGATGGTAAATCCCCGTACGCAGGTATTCTGATCGCCACCGTTGCGCGGTGATGTGTGCCAGTGCCATCCCTCGGCACGCTGTCGTAAGCAGGCGTTTCTTTGCCTTTTTCACGGCAACGGCTCAGGCATCTAACCAACCGGTACCCAACAGAAAGGAGAAAACCATGAAAAGCGTCTCATACTGGTGCCTGGTCGGTTTGGTATGCGCGGGGACCTGGGGAATGTCGGTGGCGCAATCCGGCCAACACGCGCAGGCATCCACCGGGCAGCAGCGAATGCAGGACCGGATCACGCGCGAGGTCCGTCATGAACTGGTGATGCTGCCACAACTCACCATCTTTGATAACTTGCAGTACAAAGTTGACGGAAGCACCGTTACCTTACTGGGCGAGGTGCGCAACCCCGTCCTTAAAGATTCGGCGGAAAGCGTCGTAAAAAAAATTGAAGGCGTGGAAAAGGTGGAGAACAAAATCGATGTGCTGCCCGCCTCGCCCAATGATGACCGTCTCCGTCTCGCGGTAGCGCGCGCGCTGTTCGGCCAGGATTCACCTCTCTTCCGCTACGCGATGGGATCGGTGCCCCCGATTCATATTGTCGTCAAGAACGGCCACGTTACGCTGGATGGCGTGGTGGACAGCCAGGCCGATAAGGACCTTGCCTACCTGAAGGCCAACGGTGTACCTGGCGTCTTTTCCGTCGACAATCATCTGGTAGTGCAAAAGCCCTGACGTAGACCGGCTGGCGCGGAACGTAAGAAACAACGGAGGAGCCTGGTGCTCCTCCGTCTCTAATTTCACCGAAATGCCCTTTGCCTGGCGTACCTTATCTTCTATCTGCGGGCCACCTTGCCCGACATCAGGCAGGTAACGCCGCGGCCGTCATCAGAAGCGCGCAGATTGTTTGTATGATCTGAGCAGTAAGCCTTGCCCTTGCCGGCAACCGGTTCCGCCACCACGCGGAAGGCCCTTGACGGTTTGCGGTCGCAGCCGGCGAGCGTGAAGCGGTAGCCGTTGTAGATACCGCCGGCAAATTCTGCGTCCATGAACCTATAGACTCCATCTTCGTCCAGACCTTTGCCCACGTTGATCAGGTCCGCCATGGTGCAGGTGAAGCCGATGCCAGGATGGTTCTGGGCATAAATATTTTCCGCCATTCCAATCATGCGCACGGCGCGTAAAGGCGTCATTTTCGCGCGTCCATCCAGCACCACGGTGGGCTGGACGTCTGGAGCGGAGCCGGTTGCGGCAAACAGCGCTGTTCCCCACCAGGAATTATCCAGGATTCTGGGGTCGCCAACAGGCAGCGTGGCGCTCAGCGTGATGGCATTCAACCGCCACATACCTTCCTGACGTTTCATGTTCAGGACCACATGAAGCTTGGCGGGCGTCTCCTGTTCCATGCCATTGCGGACCAGATGCAGCGAGAGCCCCATCACATCCTCGTCGCCGCGCGGGTCCTCGGCATCGATCTGCACTTCATAGCGCTCGTGCTGTGCTGGATTGTTGAAAGAAAACAGAATTGGTCCCAGGTCAAAAGCTTGAAAATTGTCCGGATTAGCGGTTTGTGCGGTCGTGAACGCCTGCAAAGGATCGGCGCCGGAGGGAGAATCTTTCATCATCTGTTCCAGCTTGTTCTGCATCTCCACGGTCAAGTGCCTCTTGAACGGGGCTTCACCCCCGGAAAGCATCTCGATGATGGCCTGGCGTGGCGACTGAGTGGGCGACTTTCGGGATTGTCCTGCAGAAACGCCGACAATAATCATCAACAGAACGACTGGCTGGAACCTTCTGTCGAACATGACACTACTCCTGCATCCTGGGGGCTTGCGCCAAGCTTAGTCATTTGCGCTCGTGCTGGCAATGAAAAACCGGTTGGGGGCAGGTAACTTTGGACAGAACTCAATTGGGATTAAGACGCTGTTCTCCAGGTAGCCGGTTCTACCGGGCTTCGGGACAGGCTGCGGAGAATTCAAGACGAGCGACGGACGGCACGAGGGAAGCTTTCTTCATTGCCATTGCTGGAAAGAACGCTTACTGGTTTTGGCGCGGAAACAGTCATGCGCGTACCGCAAACCGAGCAGTCAACCCATCCGTTGTGCTCCAAAACTGAGGGGACAGTCCTGAACTTGCGGAAACACCTGGGGCACTCCACATCGATGATATGAACCAAATCGGGACCCTGTCTGAAAAAATGGGATGTCAATAGCCTACCAATGCATTGCCGGCCCGACAACGGAAAAAGTCTCAATTTTTGTTAAAGGTGAGGAAATTTTTATTTGGCAACACCATTGCTGGCTACTACGCGCGCCACAGCCAGCATGGCGATGGCCTGGGCGGAGCTATCGCGCAGCTTCTGCGCCCGCGTCAGCGCGTTGATCGAGTCCACCTGGGCTGCGGCCTCGCTGATTTCCTGCACCACGGCCGCGGCGTTGGTTTCCGGCGTACGAGCGTCCCAGACTTCATCGGCAGCGCTGAAAGCCATGTCAAAGTACCTGCGCGCCTGTTGCTTGTTCCCTGAGGCGCCGGAGGCGAAACCGTTTGCAGCGGCTTCGCGCGCGCGCATTGTGGGCGGCAAGCCGCGCAGTCGCTCCGTCTGGTCGCTGCCCTTGTTACTCATGGCTGCCAGCACGGAAACGCTTTCTGGCTGAGGACGTTCAATCTCGCGCTCCTGGCCCGCATTTTGTACGGTGGAGTTGGCCACCACATCAGATTGCAAGGCCTTTTGGTAAGCCTCAGCCCCAAGCGCCTGTTGCATGGCCCCACTGGTAATGCGGATGGATAGCCCGCGCAGCGGTGTGTCTTCCAGCTTGCCCAGCCAGTCCAGAAGTTCGAGTCCCGTCTTGGCCGCAACATCTTTATCTACTTCGCTGGACATCTGCGCGTACATCGCTGCCAGGTTCTCCGCTTCGGTGGCATTTGCCTGCGGATCGGGCAGAGCAGCAAACATTTTTGCGAAATGGTCTTGCGACCACGCCGATTTCTCTCCCTGTGCCTGCATGGCGGCCATCAGTGCGCGTGATGGCACTATTCCTTTCTGCAGCGCGGCATCCAGTTTGCGCGAAACCGGATCAAGCGTCTGTTTGGAGCACATGGTAACCGCGCCAATCAAGGATTGCTCAGCCCGCAGCGCGGCGCTTTCCGGCAGGTTCTCAACAAAGCTCACTGCTGCCCGGCAGTCGGCTTGCCCGCTCGCCATCATGGAAACCGCGGGAGTCTGGCCCAGGCGAATCAACTCTGACTCAATGCGTACTCCCTCGCTCCAGAAATTCTTTGCCATCTTCTTATCGATGGTGGAAACGACTTCTGACGCGGTAGATAACACGCGCAGCCTGTCCTGCTGGTCGGATTGGGGCAGGGCCACCGCCATCGACACCGTATCGATAACAAATTTCTGCTCAGGCGAGAGCTGCCTGTTTAGGCCCGGAGCAGCCGCTGGAGGCTTTCCTGTCTTAGGGTTACTGCGCTGGGCCACACCGCCCAGGCTGAAACTGAGTAACGCAACTACTGCCAAAAAACGAAAAATACGCTGCACTATTCTTGCTCCACTGAAAATAAAATCTTTTGATTGAGGACTCATGTGAGCCTACCGAAGCATCTACTCGGGATCAATACTTTGAGGGATTTTCTTGAAGAGAGAGGTAATGGAGGATTAAGCAATCTCTTAGTCCCAAAGACCGTAGCGTCACGCGCTCTCTGACGCTCGCAGCTCTGCCACGATTTCCGCGGCGGCCTTGCGCGCCAGATCGCCTTTGTCGGGCGGAAAAGAGATGGCGCCAACACGGGCGTGTCCGCCGCCGCCGTAACGTTCGCATACCTTGGCCAGGTTGACCATGTTTTGCTGGTTAGTCCAGGGATTCGATCCCACCGATACCTTCACGCGGAAGCTGCTGCTGCTCAGGCCCACGCTATAGACAGATTCCGGATGCAGATAATAAGGAATGAATTTGTTGTAGCCCTCAAGGTCCTGATCGCTGATATCGAAATAGATGGTGCCCTGCCGGCACTCCGAGCGCTGTCGCAGGATCTCAATCGACTTGCGGTGCCGTTCCAGCAGCGGAGGAATGACCGCGGCAACGAACGGTTCTTCCAGGACACGGGCCAGCGGTTCGCTCACCAGATAAGGAATCAGCCGCGGGAGGAAATCCGGATTGTTGGTCGATTCTATCGCCATCGTCAGCTTCATGGCCGGCTCAGCCATCTCTACCGCTTCCTGCGGGCTTTTGAATTGAGCGCCGTCGATAATGTCGGCCCAGCGGATCAGCTCGTCAACCGGGCGCGGATCAAAACCAAATTTCTCCTGCGCTACCTGGGCCAGAAATTTGGTGCAGGATTTGAATTCGGGATCGAAGAACTTTTGCGACTTATCGCTGTTGCGGTATTGCTCGGCGTCCTGCGGGCTGAGAAAGGCGCTCTGATGATGGTCAAACCACCAGGTGATTTTGGGCGACGGTGAATACTTGAAATCGACAATAGCGTTTTCGTCGCCATCAAAATCCGCTTCATTAAAGAGCGCGCCGGCGCGGTGCACCAGCCCGGTGAATTGGAACTCCGCATCGGAACGGATACGCTCCCGGTAAAAGCGGGAGAAAAGGGCCGCCGAAGCGGTCCCGTCAAAGCATTTGCCGTGAAAAAAGACCCGCACTCTCAATAGACCGTTCCCGCTCTCTGTTTAGTCCAATGAATCGAAGCTACTAGAAATGACATTCCACGACAGGTTCTGTCAAGGCGAGAAGCTGCAGCAAAACCACTGTAACAGGCCCGGTAGATTTCAGGCCCTTGGAACGCCAGCGGTTTCAGGAGGCTATTTGTAAATGGAAACCTGCCCTGCGGGCTTCTGCAACTTGATCGTAATCTCCATGCTGGGTTGATTCACGTCAAAGTCTTCGCCGTAGGTCTTAAATCCCGGCGCGATCACCTGAATCCGCACCTTGCCGTAGGGAATGCCCGTGGCTTCAGCTTTGCCATCATCGTGGGTCTTGAGCTCCAACCCTTCCTGCCTTTGCTTGCCGTCTTTATTTATGAGGTGAAGGACGACCTCAGCATTCTTGACCGGCTTGCCGTTGGCGTCTCTGACAACGGTCAGATTGACTAAAGCGGTGGGGGCTTTTTGCCCGGCAGAGGCCGACAGCGCCAGCAAGGAAATGACCAGGAAGACACGGGTCAGCGGCATAATCTTCATAAGTGTTTCCATTTTACAGCCAATCTGGTTACTTTGGTTTTCCTCAGCCGGCGCGTTCCGTTGACATGGCATCGCGCGCGCGGCTACGCTTTCGATTCTCCCTTTCAAGAACGGTTTCGTTTCTCCGGCCCTTTTTTCGGCTTGTTGCCCTTTTATGTCGCCTGCGCCAGGGCTGGGACACCTCCCAAGAAATTGCGAAATAAAGTTCGTTAAAAAGCAAGCTAGGTTTTAAAACCAATAACTTAGCCGTATTTCACAGTACTGATGCCGTTGGCCCGGCACAGCCTGCGAAACGGACTTTGGTAAGTTGCTGCTCGTCAGGGGAATGCACTAGAACGGTACCATCCATTCATGGCATGCGCACGTGTGGAAACGGAGAGAATCTAATGGAGATCACCGCGGTTCGGCGAAGCCGGCGCATCACGGCGCGACAACAAGATCCGGCACCCCGGGGCGTTTCGCTCCTGGAGTTGGTCTTTGTCATCTTGATCACGATCCTGATGGCCGCTATGGCTGTTCCCCTGGTGGACAACGCATTGGGTCTTTACCGCCTCCGCTCCGCGGTTTCTTCAGTGACAGGGGCCATACAAACCACGCGCTACCAGGCAATTTCTGACGGCATCCCCTATCAAGTGGTTTTCAACGCAGCCGCAAACACTTTTCAGGTGCAAAACGATCCCAACTTTACCGGGGTTTTTGCGAACGTGGGCAATGCGGTCCCCCTGGCGAGTTCCTCGATTCCCGTAGTTCTGGGAACCAGCACAACACTGCGCTTCCGCCCCAGCGGCATCGTCACTGCTTCGGTTGGCAGCACAACTTTAACCCTAACGTATGGTGGAAAGACGGAGACCATCACGGTATCGAGCTATGGCAATGTCAAAGTTACGCCGTAAACAACGCGGGAGCGCCGGCTTTGCGTTAATCGAGACGGTCATTGCGATTAGTATTCTCGCCGTCGGGCTGCTGGGTCTGGCTGCTCTCCTCGCTCAGTTGGGCGGCAATTCGACCCAATCCAGATACATGAGCACGGAAGCCCTGTTGGCCTCTGAGAAGCTCGACGATCTGAACCGTTTTCCTTACAACGATCCGCAGATTGCCGTCACCGGCGGAAATACTGCGGGAAGCCTCACGGCCGACACATCGGCCACTGTAACAGTGGGCGCCGTGACCGAATTAGTGGACTACTTTGACCAGGTTCGTATTTCTGCCGGCAACGGAAACATGGTTGAGACCGTAAGCGGAAAAGATGTGAACGGCAACGCCGTCTTCACAACAACGACCCACGCCCCGGATGGAAGCATCAAGGTGGTAACTTCACCCACCGCGCCTGCTTCAACCTCGGACATGCTCACCTTTTCACGCCACTGGGTGATTGAAAAAAATGTGGCAGGTCTGCCTGCGGGAGTCCGCCGCTTCACCGTGCTGGTGTCTCTGCAGACGGTGACGGGGCAAGCCAATTTCCAAAGCAGCATGTTGAGGTGAAGCCAATGGCATATACGCACATGCGATCAATAAAGATACAAGCGCAGAAAAGCGGCAAACCGGCATCTGGTTTCTCGCTGATCGAGCTGATGGTAGCGATGGCGGTGTTTATGGTGGTTGGCGCCGCCGCTGTAAGTCTGGTGAAAAAACATATACCGATCTTTACCTCACAACAAAACCAGACTGGGTTGAACATTTCCATGCGCAACGCGGTCGCCCAGATGCAGATCGACGTGGTGAACGCGGGAACGGGATATTACCAGGGCGTGAACATACCGTCGTGGCCCATCGGCATCACCATCGTCAACAGTTTGCCCGGAACCGGGTGCTACAACGCAGCCGCGAATACCTATGGCTCGACCTGTTTTGACACGCTCAACGTCATATCGGTAGACCAGAATACGCCGCCATCTAATCCCCAGGACATTGGCGCCAATTGCGTCAGCACTACGAGCTCAAGTCTCTTCGTGACCCCGATCGGCGCTACCACCCTTGCCACTTTGGCCTCGGATTTTCATGCCGGCGACCAGATCCTGCTGGTCAAGAGTGATGGATCGCAGATGACCACCACCATCCTCACCAGCGATGGCCAGGTCACCGGAGGCAAGGTCAAGCTTGCCCACAACCCGACCGGAGTAAACGGGCTCAACACTGTTTCCAACGACCCGTTAGCCCTCTCAAATAGTGCTGACAGCAACAAGCTGGGGGAACAGTTCTGCACCACTGACTGGGTTTTGAAACTTGCGCCCATCACCTACAGAGTGGACGCTTCCGATCCGACGGACCCGAAGCTGGTCCGGACCCAGGGCGGCCAGACCAACGTGATTGCTGAACAGATCATCGGTTTCAAGGTCGGGGCTTCCATCTGGAATGGCACCACGGATGGCTCATACAATTTTGACTCCTCCACCTACGCCTACGATTGGCCCCTCATCCGCTCCATACGCGTTTCCATGATCGGTCGGACGGCCGCCGACGGCGCCAGCACTTTTCGCAACACGTTTGACGGCGGTCCCTACAGGATTGAGAGTGTCTCCGTGGTTATCAATCCTCGGAACCTAAGCATGAACGACTAAGGAGGCAATGATGCGATTTCAGAAAGATCGAACTCTAAAATTTGCTCGGCCGCAGAAGGGTAAAAACGAGCGCGGAGTCGCACTGATCACCACTTTGCTGCTTCTTATGCTGCTGACCGGCTTGAGCCTGGCAATGGTGCTCTCGGTCAGGTCAGACATGCTGATCAATGGCTTCTACCGAAACTTCCGCGGATCGTTCTATGCCGCCGATTCAGGACTGAACGCGGCGCGCACTGCCATGCAAGACCAGGTAGTTGCGGCCATACCACCCTCGTTCGGCATTACGCAACAGCCAATTCCGGTTGGCACTGACGGCACCGTCCAGACTTATATCAACAATACTTACGGACAGGGATACACCTCCTATACCGGCCAGGGGCAGGCGTCTTCCTCGTGGCCCGGCAAATACAAGGTGACAGGAACCTTCGTCTTGGCGCCGAACGGTTGCTCGGTTCTCGGTGGGACGGGAACGTGTACCGCGCCAACGGGTCCAGTGACCGGATATAAATACATTTACAATTACACGTTGCAATCGGTCGGCCAGGCGCAAGGCTCGCAAGCCACAACCCTGACGGACCGCGGCAGCGTGATCGTCAACGCAACCCTTATCCCGGTGAATTCCAAAACGAGTTTTGCCGCCTGGGGCATGTTCATTGATCAATGGAGCATTTGCAGCGGATCCACGCTGGTGCCGGGCACCATCTCAGGCCCCGCGTTTACAAATGGCGCGTGGACTTTCGGAACCAGCGGCAACTACATTTTTACTGACACAGTGGGCAGCGCTTCGAAGAACGCCGGCTTCCAGTTCAGCAATAGCTGCGATCAGTTGAATGCGATTTCAGATAAGCAGGGAAACCAAACCATCGCTCCTAAGTTCCAGGCCGGGTTCCAGACCGGATCGGCCACGGTCCCCTTGCCCGCGAATGATTACAACCAGGAACGAGCTGTGCTGGATGGAAAAGGCGGCACCAACCCAGTCACCAAGAGCGATCTACACAACAGCGTGAAGGACATCAACGGAAATCCCTATCCCAGCTCGGGCGCGAGTTCCGGAGTGTTCCTTCCCTGGAGCCTGCAAGATGGGGAGCGGGTCTTCACCGGCGGCGGAATCTATGTTGAAGGAAACGCTTCCGTTACGCTCTCCACGGCAACAGGGCCTAACAGTTCCCCGCAGCAGGTTTATAAGATCACGCAGGGAAGCCCGGCCGTGCTCACCACGGTAGTCGTCGATGCCGGAAATAATGCAACCACGATTACTACCGGCGGCTCGTCGTTGGCAATTACCGGTGTCCCTAAGATGATCGATCCGGTCACAAACGCAATAAGCCCCAACCCCGAAACCATGTTGTACGTGAACGGCAGCATCAGTTCGTTGTCTGGGCCGGGCCAGGGATTGCCCGCCATCCAGGACGGCGGCGGCGTAACCGTTACCGCAGCCAGCAACGTAACCATCACGGGTGACATTCTTTACAAGACACCGCCGGTCACCCTTACGCAGAACCAGCTTCCCGGTCAGCCCGCGGACACGCTGATTCCCGGCAACGATAATCACCAGGCCCTGGGAGTCTTCACCGCCACGGGTGATATTCAACTTAACAACAAGCAGGCCAACGGCAACCTGGAAATCGACGCATCACTGGCGACGATCTCTGCAGGCGGCACCGGAGGCCTTACCAATATCGGAGCGCAAATTAACACGCTTACGATCGTAGGCGGGCGCATTCAGAACCAGATCAAGAACATCAACACCATCACCAGAAACGTGTTCTTTGATCGCCGCTTTGGCCAAAACGGCTTCGCACCGCCATGGTTCCCTTCCACCACCGTGAGCCTTGGAACCATTACGCAGGCGCAGGCCACCACCACAGTGCAGCGTGTGCAATGGCTGAACCAGAGTTCTTACTTCTAAGTCTTTGCCTTGAATTTCAGGCGGCCTTCGGGCCGCCTTTTTTGTTTCAGACGCCTTCAGGCAGCGGCGATGCCTTGGACCTGATCTGGACCATCACCGTGGCCGCCAGCACCGCCAGGACTCCAACCACCTGCAAAATGCGCAGGCTTTCGTGCACAAAACTGACCGCGAACAGGATCGCGAACACCGGTTCAAGGCAGCTGGTGATTACGGCACGCGTGGGATCAAGGTATTTCAATCCGCTCAGGTAAAGCATGTAAGGCAGCACCATGGAAAGGCAGGCAAAGACGAAGAGGAACTCCCACTGCTCTCCGGTGTAATGCTGGCTGGCCAGCCGCCACGGTGGATTCACCACCAGCCACAGTAGCGCCGAGCTCAGCAGGACATAGAACATCACCGTGAACTGATGATGCCGCGTTACCAGTCCCTGGGCGGCGATGTTGTAGAAAGCGTACCCGAAGGAGGCTAGCAACGCGGCTCCTACACCGATCACGCTCAACTTCGTATTGGAATGAAATACTCCAATCGCCAGAGCAGTTCCAAACATCGCAATGAGCGCAGCAACCGTCTTTTGTAACGTGGCCCGTTCCCTGCCGCGCATCACCATATAGAGAAGCACCCAGATCGGCGCCGTATATTGCACCGTGATCGCCAGCGACACGGTGGCTTTCTGCACCGCCAGGTAATAGAAGTAATTGGAACACGCGACCCCAAGTGTTCCCACCAGCAGGCACAGCGCCAGATCATTCCGGTCGATCTTGAAAATGGACCGGCCAAAACGCAGAAACAGCAGCGGCGCCAGCACCAGGACCGTAAAGCTGGTCCTGGTCTGTGTGAGCACCATAGGCGAGATCAGGGCATGTCCGGCAAACAGGGTGCCGTTGAAAATGGCTTTGCCGAAGGTTGCGGCCGCGCCCCAGCAGAAAGTGGCTGAGGCAATAAAGAAATAGCCCCGCCACGGATGTCTATCCTCCGGTGTGGGGCTTGGATGTTCTTCGGTTGCCGGCTTACTCTGCAAGCATCTGGTCCAGGCGTTCAGGATCAAAGCCGATCATGACCTTTTCGCCAACGACAATGGTGGGTGTGGAACGGCTGTTGTAGGTGCGGACCAATTCAAAGACCGCCTTCTGGTCCGAACTCACGTCTTTCAATTCAAATTGGATGCCTTTCTCCGAAAGGTAGGCCTCAGCCCATGAGCACGGCGGTCAACCAGGCTGGCTGTAAACAACAACCTTTTTTTGTGTCATTCAACCCCTCTCCTCTTATATAGATGAGATTCTTTCCGTGCACTCCCCGTTTCACTTTTTCATAAGTTGCCCGGCGGTTTCCGCCGTCCCTGACAAATGGACTTCCGTGCTGATGCGCGCCGTGGATTTGAGCATCGCAGAGACCGAACAATACTTCTCTTCCGAGAGCCGTACCGCGTCCTCGGCCGCCTTGCGCGAAACCTGGCCGGAAATTGTATAGATCAGTTTGATGGATTTGTAAACCGTCGGCGCTTCGGTGGCGCGCTCAGCCTCGGCGCGCACGTGGACTCCGGAAAAGGGCTCACGCTTCTTGCGCAGGATACTAACCACATCCGTGGCCGTGCAGGCGCACAGCCCAATCAGTACCAACTCCATGGGGCCCGCGGCGGTGTTGCGCTGCCGGTCAGAGTCAATCACCATGGCGTGGCCGCTGCTGGCATTGCCGACAAAACGCTCGCCATCCGTCCAGGTTACCTGCGCTTCCACCATGAGAGCCTCCCTGCCGTCGCGCTCCTATGTTTATCATACGGTACGCCAAGGCACAGATTACAGGAATGCCGAAGCCGAAACTGACTTCCCGGATAACGCTCGGCCCGTTCATCCGTCTCACTATCGCCCCATCCCAAAAAATAATGGAACGATTTGCCCAATTCGAGCAATGGATAACAGGAGCCCGGAAGTCAGCGACGAGCAGACCCATGGCAGACCCGCCATCCACAGACCAGGAGCTGCTCCGGCAGCTCGCCAAGGGAAATGAGACGGCCTTTATCAGTCTGTATGAGCGCTACCAGGGTCCGCTTTACAGATTTGTGCTGCACGTGAGCGGAAACAACGCCACCGCGGAAGAAGTAACACAGGAAGTATTCATGCTGCTGATGGGAAAACCGAAAGGGTACGAGGCGGAGAAGGGATCGGTTGCCGGCTACCTGTTTGGCATTGCGCGCAATCTGACCCGGCGCATCATGCAGCGCGCCCGGCTAGACCTGCCGATCGACGAGGAATCTTTTGACGCCGGCAATGTACCGGCGCTGGCCAGCGACCTGGATGTGCTGGCGGAGCTGAGCAATGCGGAGCTGGTCGAGTGCCTGCGCAGTGCCGTGGTGGCCCTGCCCGAGCAGTATCGTGAAGTGGTGGCGCTGTGCGACCTGGAAGAGATGAGCTATGCCGATGCCGCCGCGATCCTTGAGTGCTCGCCCGGAACGGTCGCTTCACGCCTGCATCGCGCGCGGACAATGTTGAAAATGAAACTGAGTTATCAAAAATGCACGAAATAGACCCACAATCCGACAGTCGACTAAAAGATGCGTTGCGGCATCTGGCTGCATCTTCACGCGATGGCGCTCCGGCTCAGATCGCGGCAGGTTTGGCAATGGCCTTCCGGCGTCACCATGCGCGTCGCCGGCTAGTCCGCCGGATACGCATTGCGGCTCTGGCGGCATGTGTTGGCGTCGTGGCCGGCGTGGCGTTCATGCGCGCGCCTCGAATTCAGACGGTAAGCGAACATACTCCTGAAGCAGCCGCCAGCGTTCCCGAAAAAACGCCGGACGGGCAAGCGGTCGCGAAGATCTCAAAAACGCAATCGCGTCCTGCCGGAAAGCGCTCCCGCCCGAAAGCGGCCACAATCAGCACGGCGTCCCATCGCCAGTTTCTTGCTCTTCCCGGATACGATCCGGAGGTTCCTGCGGACGAGCTACATGTAGTGCGAGTGCAGCTGCCCGCCAGCGCGCTCTGGCAGATGGGAGCGCCGGTAAGCCCTGATTTGGGAGGCCGGAAGTTTATGGCCGATTTTGTGGTGAGCCAGGATGGAACACCGTACGCCGTGAGATTAGTGCAATAACAAGTTTTCAAGGAGAAATATCTATGCATCGAATTGCTATTTTGCTGGTCAGCGCATTTGTGCTCGCGGGAATCTCCGCCGCACAGGAATCCGCGTCGCGGGAAAAGGTCCGCACCTTCACTTTCACGCAGGATGAACCCATCACGATGATGGCGCCGTTCGGCATGTTACAGCGCGAACGTCTGCCAGAGGGCGAGATTTCGTTCTTCTCCACGGAAATGGCCAGTGCCGGCGAGGTAGTCACTGCCGCTCCGTACAGTGCCACAGCGACCACCGAAACCACCCAGGTATTGGCCGACGGCAACAAGATCGTGAATAAGACATCGTCCTTCGTGGCCCGTGACAGCCAGGGCCGCACCCGGCGTGAAACCGATCTGCACCGCTTAGGCATGCTCCAGGTCGATAGTCCAAAGACCGTGTTCATCAACGATCCCACCACGCACACGCAGTTCATCTTTACCCCTGGCGGCGAAGCGACGAAAGTCATACGGAACGAGGGCACCTGGAAAGAGGGGCCGCAGATCATTGACCTGCATAGCTGGCGTGAACGAAGAGTGAAAGATAAGGTATTCGTTACGAAGCAGGGCGTGCGGGAACAATCGCAGGAGAAAGAGAGCGCTGAGCAGGTAAAACATGAAGACCTGGGAACACAGACGATCGAAGGCGTGTCTGCGCAAGGCAGACGCGAAACGATAACGATTCCCGCGGGGCAGATCGGCAATGAACGCCCGATTGATATCGTCTCTGAAACCTGGTTTTCCCCGGAGCTGCACACCATGGTGCTGAGGAAGCATTCCGACCCGCGCGTGGGAGAAAGCACCTATCGGCTCACCGACATCAGGCGCAATGAGCCTGATGCCTCCTTGTTCCAGCCGCCGTCAGGAACAAAGGTCAAGACGGAGCAAATGCTGGAACTCAAGCGGGAACTGGCTCCGCCAAGGGATTGACCTCTTCTCTCTCCTTTGGTTGGTGAAGGCCGGGCGTCCACCCCAGCACGCGAAAACCGCGCGTGCTGGGGACCCCGGGCGGAAACGCCCGGCTTTTTCTGTGGGTGATCAAGACCTATCTTCTATTATCGGTCTGCGGCTCGGGGTGAATGAGCACTTTGAAAAGCTCTGGCGCAGCCTGCTTGAAGCGGATCTCAAGCTCCGTGGAAACGTCATGAACGCGGGAAAGCGGTAAATCATCTGACATGGTGCAGTGGCACGACATGTAGACTTTGCCGCGCACGCGCTTAATTTCTATATCGTGCATATCCATTACTTCGGAAAACTCCTGCACAATCGGTTTAAGCTTTTGTTCCAGCACGGCGTCCCGCAGAATCGTGTTGCCGGATTCAATCGTCGAAGGCTCGCTTTCAATGTGGGTGAGAATCGTAGAGATTTCCGGGACCTCGCTGCGAATTTCTGCTTCCAGCACGGTCACCACGTCATGCGCGTCCTTCAGGCTGAGGGTCTCATCGAGTTCAAGATGCTGTTCCACGTGAAGTCTTCCATCCAGGTCCTGCACGCTCACGTCATGCACGCTGAAATTGTTGCGTGAAGCCACAGCGCGGACGCGGTCAAAAATGTTCTCATGGCCGGTCTCGCGCGGCACGGAGTGGATGACGACATCAGCGTTTGGCAAAATGGTGCGAACGGCGCGCGTGATCTCCGCAACTACCTGGCCGGAACGCTGGAAAGTGACGTTGCGCGCCAGGCCCACGGTCAGATCGGCAAAATAGCGGTTCCCGGCCCTGCGAGTACGCGCCCGCTCCACCTCAATCACTCCGCTGACCTTCAGTGCGGCGTCAATGATCCGGTTGCGATAGCCGGCGGGAGCGGCGTCCAGCAGGGCGTCAATCGTGCGGCGTGCCAGCCGCGAACTCACATAGACAATCACGCCGGACACCAGCAGCGCGGCCACGGGATCGGCCTTTGTCAGCCAGCCGACCTGCCAGTGCGCTCCCGCCCAGACCAAGGCAAGCCCGAGGGCAACAACACCGCTGGAAAAAATATCGGTGCTGAAGTGAAGCGCGTCGGCCTCCAGGGCCTGGCTGTCATACTTGTCGGCGATTTTTTTGAGCTTGCGCGAGCGCCACCAGTCCACCGCCATCGAGAGAAACATCACCCCGAAAGCAGCCAGGCTGGGTTCAATGTGGACGCTGTGGTGTCCGGACAGGCGGCGCACGGCTTCCCAGACGATCCATACACAGGTAAGCAGCAGAAGAGTGGTTTCGATGAACGCTGAAAAATTCTCGACCTTGCCATGGCCGTACTGGTGCTCGGCATCGGCCGGCTTGTCTGAAACACGCACCGATAGCAGCGTGACCAGCGCGGCCACCAGGTCAAGCCCGGAGTGTGCGGCTTCAGAAAGAATTCCCAGGCTGCGCGTTGAAATGCCCACTACCAGCTTAAGGAAGGTGATGGCAATCGCTGCCAGCAGAGAGTTCAACGCGACCGCGCGCTTTTCTGACTGCATGCTTTCCAGCACCGGATTCACTTCAGCAGGGGGCACTATCTTCATTGTCTCAAGTTTTGGTTGCTGTACACCAGTAACCAATGTGGGCGCGCGTTTTCCGCGGTTAGCCATTATGCTAGGATGTTGCCACTTCCCTACCTTTTTATTTGCGAAAGGACTTCTATCATGATGCAAATGCTGATTACTTGCCTGTTGGCCGCAACCACAGCTTTGGCGCAGGCTCCGGGAAAGGATTCCCAGAAGCAAGCTCCAGCGCCCTCGAAGCCATCTGCGACCCCAGGCCAGTCCGCGCCGGCCGCACCACCTACGTTGCAAAAGCGGGAAGAGACGCCGGCGGCGATTCCTCCCGATCAAGCTGTGATTACCGTCCGCGGATTGTGCCCTGCTGAGACTGGTGCTGCAAGCAAACCGGCCGTCCCCGCGACCAGCGCCTGCGTCATCACGGTCACGAAACAGCAGTTTGACAATCTGTTGAAGGCCTTCAATCCCAGCAATCAACCTGTACCGCCGGCGCAGCGGAGAAAGCTGGCCGAAGCATACGTTGAGTTGCTCACGTTCTCTGAGGCGGCCAAGGCGGCGGGGATCGAAAACACCTCGGCATATGCTGAAGTCATGCGTGTGTTTCGGCTAAAGACGCTGACTGACCTCTATCGCAATCAATTGGCGGAGCAATTGCGCAATCCGCCGCAGCAGGAGATTGAAGCGTTTTACAAAGAAAATGAGTCCAAGTACGAAGGGGCCAAGCTGAGCCGGATCTATCTCCCGAAAAACAGTCCTAATGCCCAGGCCACGGCCGAACAAAAACAGGACTACCAGAAGAAGGTCGCGCAGGTGGCCGATGACGTCCAGGCCCGGTCGGCCAAAGGCGAGGAAATCGACAAGTTGCAGAAAGAGGCCTATGCTGCGCTCGGCATCACCGCGCCTCCTCCCAGCACTGACATGAACACAGCACGACGCGGCATGTTTCCACCCAAGCTCGATCAGGAAATCTTTTCTCACAAGGTGGGCGAGGTATTCCGGTCGGACGACGCCAACGGCTACATGATCTACCGCGTGGAAAGCCGGCAACCGATCCC
>Ga0209647_1001559_pt1 | contig 19276 bp, 18 predicted proteins | sample GraSoi_2013_60cm_FD_185827 | JGI IMG/M metagenome (GOLD analysis project Ga0209647, IMG submission 185827) | Grasslands soil microbial communities from the Angelo Coastal Reserve, California, USA - Sample 9_17_2013_60cm (SPAdes) (version 2) | ecosystem: Environmental > Terrestrial > Soil >... | reverse complement strand
CTTGCTGATGCCAGCAGTTTGGCGTTTGGCGCGCCGCTGGCCATACAACCGGGCACTAAATAAGGAGACAATCGCCACCAGGTCGCTCACCAAGTCCTCACGCCCATCCTCCGCAAGGTTGACCACTTCGATGCGTCGTCCCTGTTGTGCGAGCAGGGTTTCGAGGCAGCGCAAGCCGAAACGAGTTGCCCGATCTTGGTGCTCGACGACACTCACTCCAATCGCGGGGTCCGCCAACAAGCGGAGAAATCGCGGGCGACTGTCGTTGACTCCTGAACCCACCTCTTGGACAACCTGGGCGAGTTGATATCCTTTAGCACTACTGTAGGCAATGAGTCGGTCCACCTGCCGCTCAAGATCAGGGCGATTTTCCGCTGCCGATACGCGGGCATAGACGGCGACGGATACCGGCTGCTGCGTTGCACCACTCTCCTCAGGGGCAAAGATCACACTGGTGCCTGAGGGGAGTTGTTGTCCAGCGAGGTGCCCCTGCTTGAACCAGCGCCACGCCGTTTCGTACCGCACACCCATCTTGCGAGCGTAGTCGCTCAACTTCATGCACGCACTCTATCATATTCCGCTAGCTATCGCACTAATTCGCTATAGTTCTGGTTCGCGTCAACGATACCTGCTACGATGGAAGCGAGCGGATATGCGCGTCACTTTCGCAGAGAGGCGCTGATACGGTACACTAGGGGTCGGACAGCCGCACGGGACCCGGCGCCACGGAGTCGACAGCAGGGAGAGGCATACCGGTCAGATACCCCACAGCTGAAGCTGGGGGCTTGTGAGAGCTGGCCTGGATCTGACCAGTCTGAGTCCCGCAAGGGGCTATGATACCAGCGAATACATAGGCACCAGGGGATGGCACCTCAGTCTCCTGCGCTGCGGGCGGTGGTTAAACAGGCACACGGGGTTGCAGCCAGTGCCACCGTCGCAAAACCGCTGGCTATCCTTGGCGAGGGGAACATTACCCGTGCAAACGGGGATTACCCGAAAGGGTACGATCATGGTGTTCGTTATAGATACGGAGAAGCGGCCACTGGCGCCGTGTCATCCGGCACGGGCGAGGAGGCTGTTAGGCAACGGGAAGGCTGCTGTCTGGCGCCGCTACCCCTTCACGATCATCCTGAAACGCGATGTGCCGGAGGCGACACCACAACCGCTTCGGGTGAAGATCGATCCCGGCAGCAAGACGACCGGGCTAGCCGTCGTGCACGATGCCACGGGCCAGGTAATATGGGCAGCGGAGTTGTTCTACCGGGGAGAGCGGGTGAGGCAGCGGCTGGACCAGCGGCGCATGTGTCGCCGAGGACGCCGTCAGCGCACGACTCGTTACCGCCCCGCCCGCTTCGACAACCGCCGACGCGCCGAAGGCTGGCTTCCACCCGCCTTGGAGTCGCGCATCAGCAACGTCCTGACCTGGGTGCGGCGGCTCCGCAGGTTTGCTTCTATTGCTGCTCTCTCCCAGGAGATAGTCCGCTTCGATACTCAACTCCTGGAGAATCCAGAGATCAGTGGGGTGGAATACCAGCAGGGCGAACTGGCCGGTTATGAGATCCGCGAGTATCTGCTGGAGAAGTTCGGCCGGAAGTGCGCCTACTGCGGCGCGACGGACCGGCCACTTCACGTCGAGCGCATCGTGCCCAAGGCACGCGGAGGCACGAACCGCGTCAGCAATCTGACCCTCGCCTGCGAGCCATGTAACACGGCTAAGGGCACGCAGACCGCCGACGAGTTCGGGTATCCTGATGTGCAGGCACAAGCGCGGCGCCCGCTCAAGGATGCCGCCGCGGTGAACGCCAGCCGTTGGGCGCTCTTTTATCGCCTCTCAGCCATCGCACTCCCTGTCGAGGTGGGCACCGGCGGGCGCACGAAGTGGAACCGCACGCAGCGGGGGCTAGCAAAAGCTCATGGGATTGACGCGGCCTGCGTGGGGGTGAGCACGCCGGAGCCGCTTCATATCGCTGGCGTGCAGCCGCTTCACATCATGGCAACGGGTCGGCACAGCCGGCAGATGTGTCGCACCAACGCCTTCGGCTTTCCGGACAAGGCGCCCAAGACTGTGAGTGTGGTGGCAGGCATGCGCACGGGGGACATCGTCCGCGCCGTGGTGCCGCCCCCCTCGAGCAAGGCCGGAGTGTATCTCGGGCGGCTCGCGGTGCGCGCCACCGGCTCCTGCAACCTCAAGACGCGCAGTGGTATGGTGCAAGGCATTCACATCCGTTATTGTCAGCCGCTCCAGCGCGGAGATGGCTACACCTACCAGAAAGGGGAGGCGGCGCTTCCTCCCCTCGCGTAAGCGCCGGGGTCTCCGCGCTGCACGTATGATGACGAATCGTGTAGGCATTACCGGCATTGGGCTGGTCACACCGGTGGGCAACGACACGGCTAGCTCATGGCAGGCGCTCACTGCGGGACAGTCTGGCATCGCGCCGATTACCCTGTTCGACGCTTCGCGGCACGACGTGCGTATCGCGGGCGAGGTCAAAGACTTCGACCCCCTGCGCTCGATGGATCGCAAGGAAGCTCGCCGCAACGACCGCTTCCAGCAATTCGCCATCGCCGCGGCGCGCGAGGCCATCGCGGATGCCAAGCTCGACATCGCCGCGATGGCGGACGATGTTGGCGTCATCATCGGCTCGGGCAGCGGCGGCCTCACCTCGCTGGAGAATCAGTTCCACGTGCTGTTCGAGCGCGGACCCGACCGCATCAGCCCGTTCTTCATCACGATGATGGTGGCCGACATGGCCACCGGCGCCATCTCGATAATGTTTGGCGCGCGCGGCCCCAACTACGCCACCGTCTCCGCCTGCGCCACCGGCGCCAACGCCATTGGCGAGGCGAGCGAGATCATCCGCCGTGGCGATGCGCGTGCGATGCTGGCGGGCGGCACCGAGGCCGGCATCACGTCGATGACAATTGCCGCGTTCGATAATATGCACGCACTTTCGCACCGCAACGACGAGCCACCGCGGGCCAGCCGGCCGTTCGAGGCCCACCGCGACGGCTTCGTGAGCGGCGAGGGAGCGGGCATTCTCGTGCTCGAGGATCTCGAGCTCGCCCGCACGCGCGGCGCCTACGTCTACGCCGAAGTGCTCGGCTACGCCTCGACGTCGGATGCGCACCACATCACAGAGCCGGCCCCCGGCGGCGCCGGCCTCGCGCGGGCGCTGCGCCGGGCGCTGACGAAGGCGCAGTTGCGGCCCGAGCAGGTGGAATACATCAACGCGCACGGCACCTCGACGAAATACAACGACCGCGACGAGTCGGCGGCGATCCGCTCGGTGTTCGGCGAACATGCCTCGCGGCTGGCGGTGAGCTCCACGAAGTCCATGACGGGGCATCTGATGGGCGCGGCGGGCGGAGTCGAGATCGCTGTGACGGCGCTAGCGCTGCGCGACGGCATCCTGCCGCCAACCATCAACTACGACCAGCCCGACCCCGAATGCGACCTGGATTACGTGCCCAACGAGGCACGCCGCCAGCCGATCTCGATCGCACTCTCGAACTCGATGGGCTTCGGCGGCCACAATGCCGTGGTGATCCTGGGCAAGCCGTAGGCCCCACCCCCCAGCCCCTCCCCCAAAGAGAGAGGGGAGCCAGAGCGGAGGCGGGAGAGGTGAATGCGCTCGAAGGGCAGTGACGAATGGGCGGGGTGGATCGAGGGGAGAGCGTGATGTATGCCCGATGACACCGAGGCCGCTTTGCTTCGCGCGGCTGTTGGCGACAGCTCTCAGGCATTCGGCCAGTTATTCGAGCCCTATCGCCGCGAGCTGCTGTTGTACGGATACCGCCTGCTTGGGTCCCTGCAGGATGCCGAAGACCTGGTCCAGGAAGTGGGGGTACGGGCCTGGCTAAAACTTGTGACCTTCGAGCAGCGTGCCTCATTGCGCACCTGGCTGTACCGGGTCGCGACCAATCTGGGATGCGATCTCATAGAACAGCGTGAGCGCCGGTCATTGCCGCAGTATGCGGTGCACGCCGCTCAGCTCGACGATGCCGCGCCCGCTCCCAGCACAGACCCCATCTGGATCGATCCGCTGCCTGATACGTTGCTGGTCGATCGTGCGGGCGAGCCAGAAACGCAGTATCTGCGGCGCGAAAGTGTCACCCTGGCGTTTCTGGTCATGTTGCAGACACTGCCGCCGCGCCAACGGGCGATCTTGTTGCTACGTGATGTGCTAGAGTTTCGCGCGCGGGAAGTGGCGGACCTGCTCAATCTCTCCACGGCCGCCGTGGAGAGCGCGTTGCAGCGCGCGCGAGCGACGCTGGCGCAGCAGTATCACGCGGGCGGCAGCGAATCAGTCGCGACGGGGGCGGTGGATGCCACAACACGCGCGCTTCTGTTCAAGTACATTTCCGCTTGGGAGGCGGCGAACATCCAGGCGATCGTTGCGCTGCTCAATGAGGAGGCGACGCTTGCGATGCCGCCCTATCCATGGTGGTTTCGCGGTCGCGCGACCATCGCCGCGTTCTTCGCCGCATTGTTGGCCGACAGCACGCCTGGCGCCTGGCACCTGGTGGCGGTAGGAGCGAACGCGCAACCCGCCTATCTTAGTTATCGGCTCGCCGTCGACGGCAGCTATCAGGCGCAGTCGGTCTCGCTGCTGACCATCGTGGGTCAGCAGATCACCGAGCTCACCTGCTTCCTCGATCCAGCGCTCTGCCAGCGCTTTGGCTTTCCAATGGAGCTCGCCGCGGGCCAGACCGCTGGTCAAGGGTCGGTGTGACCCGCGGTGAGTGCCCCGCGCTCAGGCGCGCGAGGAGATCACCACTCGACCCAGTCGCCGGCTGGGCGGCGCAGCCGCCATGTTTTGGGCTGGCCCGTGAACACGCCGTAGAGGGCCTGCATAAACGTTGGGTCGTCATAGACGGTGCCCATGCCCCCAGGGCCGGACCAGGTATCAACTCCGAGGATTTCCAGTGCCTCGGGCGTTCCCGGCGCTGCGAGGCGGGCGAACATCTCGTGGCTCTGTAATCCCTGACGGTGGGCGGCAAGGATTCGTGGCTGCCAGGCCCCGTTCATCGCGGCGCGCGCCGCGTCGAGCGAGGTGACGGTTCCGCGCAGCATGGCCACAATGCGATCGCTTTGCCCAAGTGGGGCGGCGATGTGGTACGCGTGAAAGCCGTCCGCGGGCAGCCATACGACAGGATCGTAGGACGTGAAGAGCGCGGCGCCGCCCTCCTGCACGTGGGCATCGGCAAAGAACCGCTGAATGCCCTCCGCGCTCACCCATTGATCGATGAACATAAGCTCTCCGGTCCAGTTTTCCGCCGGGGCATAGACCAGATGGCTGAGATCGCCGAGGGCCTGGGCAGTTGCGACACCGGCTGGATCGCCTGCGGTGGCGTTGTGGGTCTGGCGCGCCTCTTCGGTGGTGGATGCGCGCACCATCCCATTGTTCGTGAACAGCACCATGTGTGGGGTTTCTTGTAGCACCGTAGATCCTGCTTTCACTGTGTTAGCGGACACACCCTGTTGTGTGCCCGCTCATGTTGACGGCGCCGCGGTGCAAAATTCATCGGTCCGCACGCGGTGATACCGACGCACGATGACCAGCAGCACCATCAGACTCACAGGGCGAGCGCAGCGGCAAGGCTAGGGGTGAGGTTCCGGCGGGCCATGGCCCCGAGCCGCCCTCGATGCCAGATTCCACGTAGCAGTCGTCGTATATGAGAAATCATGCCGTGCTCAGATGTAGTGGGTACGCCGGTCCTTGCGGATCACGAAGCGGGTGGCATACTCCTCCGGCGAGAGCGAGACGATCTTGTTGTCCACGAGATCGGTGCGCAGTCCCGCTGCCTGCATCTGCTCCCAGGAGAAGCTGATACCCCGTTGGGGCGCGTGGCGTTTGTTCGGCAGCACCGCCCAGACAGCGCCCTCTGTACTGATAACATGCGCAAGCCGACCGAAACGCTCGGTGAGGCCGTCGAGTGTCGTGGGCCAGATGAACACGGCGTCGAAGCCACCGCCGGTGGGCACCTCCGCCAGCGTCACGCCGGCAGGGCACTCGGCCGTCAGCAGCGCACGCGACGCGGCGGGGGCCTCGACCAGATAGATTGTCTGCCCCGGCTTGAGGCCAAGCTTGCGCGCCAGCTCAGACACCGGGCGCCTCCCCGGCACGCGCCAGCGCTCGCGCCACCATCCCGCGTTCCAGGCGCGGCAGAGGCTGGGATGGTGGGGGCGTGCCAGGTGCATCGCTCACTGCCGATCCCCCTTCGCCGATCTCCCCTCACCGCGCGACAACGCCGGCGCGCACGTTGCCGGCAGTGTAGCAGACATGCTGCGGCCGAGCAAGGAGAGATGGAAGCGGCAAAGGCGGGTCTCTTGGATGAGGTAGGTTGGCATGGAACCTGCATAACTTGTCAATAGCTCTGACGCAAGGTGAGAGAGCCAGCGCCAGGCCAGGCGATCGGCGCTCCTGTTCTCGGGGTGCACGAGACACAACGGAGTGTAGGGGCGGCAGGCAGAGCGCCCCACAATGAGGAGGACATTGTATGTTAGGTGCGATCATCGTGTGGATCGTTGTCGGCGCGATTGCCGGATGGCTGGCGAGCCTCGTAGTTCAGGGCACCGGCCTTGGCCTGCTCGGTGACATCATCGTAGGTATCATCGGCGGGTTCTTGGGCGGCCTCATACTTTCGCTGCTGTTGCCCGGCTCCTATGGAGTGAGCGGGTTCAATCTGGGCAGCATCGTGGTCGCGTTCATCGGCGCCGTCATTCTGCTGCTGATCGTCAAGGCGTTCAGCGGCCGGCGCACAACGGCTCGCCTCTAGTCCTACGCGGACCGAGTGTAGCCATAAGCCGCAGCCACCGCACGCGCGCGGTGGCTGCGGCTTGTTCATGTTCCGCGCGGCGGTGCTCTCTGGCGGCGCACATATCGCGGTTGATATACTGCGACCAGCGCAGCAAGCCATTGCCTTGTGGATGCGCGCACGAGGGACAGGTCGATGACGCAAGACGCAACCGGCCCCAGCGCCCGCGCGGGAGCCAGCTCTGGCGCCGAGCCGCGGGCGGGGCCGACGCGCCGCCACAGCCACACACATCTGCCGGGGCAGGGGCACAGCGCGGATACCGAGGAGGGTCTGCGCGCTATCGCCATCGCCACCGGGGCCATGTTTGTGGTGGCCGCGGTGGAGTTTCTCTTCTTCACCTTCAGCAACAGCGCCGGTCTGCTCTCGGACGCGCTGCACAACCTGGGCGACGTGCTTACGACTGTGGCGCTGTGGACGGCATTCCAGATTGCGCGGCGCCCGGCCACCCGGCACTATACCTATGGCTTCCACCGCGCCGAGGATCTCTCCGGGGCGTTCATCGTGCTGGTGATCGTGGCGAGCGCGGTAGCCGCGGCGTGGCAATCGTACGACCGGCTCATCCACAACGTGCAGCCCACACAACTCGGCTGGGGCATCGCGGCGGCGCTGGTTGGCTTCGCAGGCAACGAGGCGATTGCCGAGTACAAGATTCGCGTCGGCAAGCGCATCAATAGCCAGCCACTGATCGCCGACGGGCAACACTCGCGCACCGATGGGCTGACCTCGCTGGCGGCTGCCGCCGGCCTATTCCTCACGGCTTTAGGGGTGCCGAAAGCCGACCCAGTGGCGGGCCTGCTCATCTCGGTCGCCATCCTCTACATCTTGGTGGATGTGGGCCGCGAGGTGCTTGGCCGGCTCATGGATGCAGTGGACCCCGCCATCATTGCGCAGATTCGCGCGCAGGCCGAGGCAGTGCCGGGCGTGGAACGCGTGGAAGACATACGCGCGCGTTGGGCGGGCCGCCGGCTCTATACCTCACTGAATCTCTGGGTGGACAGTGCGATGCCGCTGGCCGAGGCGCATGCCATCGCCGAGCGCGCCCGCCAGGAGATCCTGGCACATTTGCCGGGCGCCGCCCAGGTAGATATCCACGTGGACCCCGCGAGCGACGACGACACTCATGACCCGCATGCCTGGCGGCACGAGCCACACGACGCCACTCACGAACACGACGCGCACTATGCCCTTGACACGCATCATGACGCCCATGACGCCCTTGACACGCACGAGAACCAGCACGACGCCGATGGCCACACCCATGCATGAGAAATGCGTAGAGCCTATCTCGCTCGTCATGTGCCGTTGGTCGTGGCTGAGATGAGACCTTTTGCACTGTACGCGCACCCGCACTGCTGCTACGATTCTCATGACGATGACGATGCCTAGGCGGGGCGACCTGCAACCCGCGACCGTCGTCACCGTAGATAGTGCGGGAGCGCGCTTCGGATTCCCTGGAAGCGAGCGCTCCTGGCGCCGAGCCGCCCACGCGTAGCTCACCGCGATGAGCACCGTGTACCAGTGCATCGGGCCGCGAGAAGGAGGCACAGGGGTGGGAACGGGTAGCGCCGCACTTGCCGCCGGCAAGGCTCTCTCCAGCATGTCTGCGACACCGCGGACAGCCGAGAGCACGGGCGCGGTCCAAACGGCTGAGATGCACGAGGATGTGACGCTCGTTCGCCGCACACTTGCCGGCGACCAACAGGCGTTCGCAAGCCTCGTCGACAAATACAAAGACTCGGTCTTCAATGTCTCCTACCGGATGCTGGGCAACCCCAGCGAGGCCGAAGATGTGGCGCAGGAGACGTTCGTACGGGCGTATACGCAGCTGCACACCTATAAGGACACGCATCGCTTCAGCACCTGGCTGCTTTCCATCGCGTCGCACCTCTCGATAGATCAGCTGCGCCGGCGCCGCTTTCTGGCGCTGCCGCTCGAGAACGTGCCCTTCCTCGAGTGGATCGCGGACGTGGGTATCGGGCCGGAAGAGGCTGCGCTGGCGGTCGAGGCGTCTGACGAGATGCAGAAGGTGCTGAGTGTGCTCCCGGCCAAGTATCGCGCCGTGCTGGTGCTGCGTTACTGGCACGACCTTTCGTATGAGGAGATCGCCCAGGCGTTGCATCTCACGCCGCCCTTGGTGAAAGCGCGGCTGCACCGCGCGCGCGAGCTGGTGGCGCGGACGATGAAGGCAACGGGCGTAGACCTACGACAGGCGAGCGAGGACACGGATGAGGCGGCACAATCCATACGACGCGAGGGGAGCCGGGGTGAGGTGGCCAGAAACTAGGCTTGTGGACCGCGCGGCGCACCTGGCCACGCCGCTCGTGACACGGGCGCGCGGGTGGAGGCGGCGCGGCTGCGGGCCTTCGCAAGACTGGCCTGTCGCCGCGCACGTGCGAGACGAAGTCCCACGTGCCCCCGCGCCGGACGATTTCACCTCACGCGTCATGTTACGCATCACCACCGGGCCCTTGCCGTCCGCACCGGTTGCGCCGGCGTCGCCGCACATCCGCCGCCTGCGCGTGCTGCTCCATGTCGCCGGCTCTCTTTGGATGCTCGCGCTCGCCCTTGGCTTCGCCGTCGTGCTGGTACGTCCCGCCCTCGCGTTCGATGCCCTCCATGCGCTCGTGCTTGCGGTCATCCGGCTGCTCGGCGTGCTGCGCCAGGCGGCCGACGTAGTCAGCGGCCTCAGTGCGAATGGCGCGCTCCTGGTGGCCTTCGCCACCCTACTCGGCCTCATGCTGCTGGTGCGTTCCCAAGTCGTGCGCTCGGCGGGACGCGCTCCGCGAGAGGCGTAACCCGCCATGCGATCGACCCTGCCCACTCCGCGCCCTGCTGCTGCGCGGCGCACCCGACTGGCCCCCATCATCGCGTTCACACTGGCGGCTGCGGCGCTGCTGGGTGTCGTCATCTTGGGTGCTGGGCTGGCCCTCGGGCTGATCCTATCGCCCGGCGCGGTCGGCGCACTGCTGCCCCTTCCCGAGCCGCGCGCAACGTCTGCATCGTCTGGCGCCACCGACCCGAACAGCGCCAGCGCCTTCCCCTATTGGATCTCCAGGCAGCCGGCCATGCCGTGCACGGATGCGACGCGCAACGGTGCCGGCCAGAGCGTGACGGTGAACGCCACCGAGCGCATTTGCGGTAACGTGACGGTCTACGCGGGGAGCGCCACCGTGCTGGGCGAGGTAGACGGCGATGTGACAGTGGTCGGTGGCAGCGCCACCATCGCGGGTGACGTGTTGGGGAATGTCACCACTGTCGGCGGCTCGATCTCGATCGAGAGCGCGGGGCAGGTGCAGGGCAACGTCCATGCGCTCGGCGGCCAGGTGACGCGGGCCGCCGGCAGCCATGTCGGTGGGCGGGTCGAGCGTGACCTGTCGGAGGCCGATCTCGGCCCCCAGCAGTGGCTCGGCTTCAGCGACCACTACACGTTCCCGTGGCTCAGCATGCTGCTCTGGGCCGGCGTCGGGGCTCTGCTCGTCTCGTTCTTCCCGGAGCAGCTTGGCCGTGTGCGCTCCATCGCTCGGCGTGACTTCCCGAAGAGCGTGGTGGCGGGCGCGCTGGCGGCCGTGATAGGCGGGGCGCTCGCCGTCGTGCTCGTTCTCACCTGCCTCGGCATCCCCGTCGCGCTGCTGATCGTCGCCGGCCTGTGGATCGCCTGGCTCGTCGGCACTGCCGCGTTGGGCCTCCTCGTCGGCGACCGCCTGCTCAACGGGAGCCATTCGTCCGGCCGCTCGCCGGTGGCGGCAACCGTGCTTGGCCTGGTGCTGATCGCGCTCGTCGAATCCATTCCCTGCCTTGGCGGGGCCGTTTCGCTGGTCGCGGGAGCGGCGGGCCTGGGCGCCGCGCTGCTGGCGCTGCTCAATGCGCGCCGCCCTGGCTATCATCGCTGGCGGACGTACTAGCCTCCTCCAGCGGGCATTTGCTCTCACGCGGTGCTGGTCGCCGTTCCACCAAGGCAGTGACTGCTTCCCAGGGTATGCTACAATTCGCGCACGGAATGTGGTGGGAGCGGTGGCCGGACGGCGCGTATCATCAAGGCAGAGGCGCGGGAAGTAGAGCGAGACGGCACGGATGATCACCGAATCTTCACAGTCGAGTGATGCGGGTGACGAGCTCAGCGTGGATACCACGCCGCGTGCTCCACGTGTGGCTGCGCCAGCGGATGACCACGGACGCGTCATCGAGCTGGAGCTGGCAGACCTGGCGTACGGCGGTGACGCCGTCGGCCGCTTTCAGGGGCGCGCCGTGTTCGTCAGCGGCGGCCTCCCAGGTGAGCTGGTGCGGGCGGAGCTGACCCGCGAGCGCAGCAATTATGCCCGCGCGACGCTGGTGGAGGTATTGCGCCCTTCGCCGGACCGGGTCGAACCGCTCTATCCAGAGCTCGGCGAGTCCGGCGGTTTCCAGTGGCAGCATCTCGACTATGCCGCGCAGCTGATGTGGAAAACGCGCATCACGCGCCAGCTGCTCGTGCGCGTGGGCCGCTTCGCGAACCCACTCGTGCGGCCCACCATCGGCATGCCGCCGAGCGTCAATCCCTGGCACTACCGCACCGTGGCGCAGTTCGCCGTTGGGCCCGACGGCGCCATCGGCTTTCGCCGCGCCTCCAGCCACGAAGTGCTCGACATGCCGGAGTGCCCGCTGGTGCATCCCGCGCTCGATGCACTCTACCAAGGCGTGCGCGACTGGCTTTTGGAGCAATGGGGCGAGACGTCGGGAGACTTTGTCGAGCGCTTCACGCTGCGGATCGCGAGTGGCGGGCCGAGCCTGGATGGCCGTGGTGGCGCCTTCGGCAGACCGCGCGCGCCGGTTGGCTTGCTCACCATCGAGGCGCGTCCTGGCGGCGCGATAGACGCGGCGGGCGGGCCACACGCACTGGGTGAGGCGCTGCTCGATGCGGTGCCGGGGCTGGTCGGCGTCGTCGTTCTCGGCTTACCTGGCGGGCGCGGGCGCGTGGTCGTCGGGCAGGACTACGTGCTCGAGCGGGTGATGCAGCATACCTTTCGCATCTCCGCTGGCTCGTTCTTCCAGGTCAACGCGACGCAGACGCCCGCGCTCGTGCAGCAGGCGCTTGCGGCGCTGCGCCCACGCCGCGGTGACTGGGCGCTGGACGGCTACAGCGGCGTCGGCTTGTTCTCGCTGAATCTGGCCGGCCACGTGACACACGTGCACGCCATCGAGTCGCAGCCCAGCGCCGTGTCGGACGCGCGTGCCAGCGCCTCGCTGAACGGCATCTCGAACGTGATGGTGACCGAAGGCGTGCTCGAACGCGTGCTGGGCACGATGCGCCGGCAGTACGGACGGGTGGATGTCGCGCTGCTCGATCCGCCGCGCGCTGGTTGCCATCCACGCGCGCTCAGCGAGCTCCAGCAGCTTGGGCCGCGCGCCATCGTGTATGTCTCGTGCGACCCTTCAACACTCGCGCGCGACCTGCAATTACTCTGCTCGCGCGGATACCGGCTCGCTTCGGTGCAGCCGGTGGACATGTTCCCGTTCACCTCGCACATCGAGTGCGTGGCCCTCTGTGAGCGCGGGCGGTAGGCCCCCCGGGCCTACAGCACCTTGCGCAGGAAGCTCTGGGTGCGCTCTTGTTGGGGCGCGCCAAACATCTGCTCTGGCGCGCCCTCCTCCACGATCACGCCGCCGTCCATGAAGATCACGCGGTCGGCGGCCTCGCGTGCGAAGCCCATCTCGTGCGTGACCACCACCATCGTCATGCCTTCATCGGCAAGCTGGCGCATCACTTTGAGCACCTCGCCCACCAGCTCCGGATCGAGCGCGGAGGTGGCCTCGTCGAAGAGCATCAGCTTGGGATCCATCGCCAGCGCGCGGGCGATGGCGACGCGCTGCTGCTGCCCACCCGAGAGCCGCTGCGGGTAGGCGTCCGCCTTGTGCTCCATGCCGACCTTGCGCAGCAGCTCCGTGCCGCGCGCCTCAGCCTCCGCGCGCGGCACCCCCTTCACCTGTACCGGCGCCTCGATGACGTTCTGCAACGCCGTCAGATGCGGAAACAGGTTGAAGCGCTGGAACACCATGCCGACCTCGGACCGCATGCGCGCGATATTCTTCTCGGATTCCTCGGCGAGGCGCCCATCGGACAGCTCGCGATAGCCGACGAGCTCGCCGTCGATGTAGATGCGCCCGTCGTTGATCTTCTCGAGGTGATTCAGGCAGCGCAAGAACGTCGTCTTGCCGGAGCCGCTCGGTCCGATCACGCAAACGACCTCGCCCTTGGCCACCTGCATGGTGACGCCGCGCAGCACTTCATTGTGATGGAAGGACTTGCGCACCGCCCGTGCGTCCACCATCGGCCGCCCGCTCCCGCCGCCTCTGCCGTTACCGCCGCTGTTGCTGTATGCCATCTTCTCTTGCGCCAGGGGACCCCGGACTTCAGTCCTGGGGCAGAATGGCGCTCTCCTTTCGTGGTAGACTGTACCGGTGCTAAGGCACTCTGACGCTGGTTAGAGCAACGGCTTACAGAGCACTTCTAGGGCAGTTCCCTAGACTCTACTGTGTCGCTTCGGCGGTGCAGTGCGTCGGACGGGGTGGCGGCGTCGCCTACAGGAACGTCGCACGCTGCACCAGCAGAGAGATACCCGTCATCAGTGTCACCCGGCGCTGGAGCCCGGACGCGTAGTGTCTCACTCCGTTGCGGGCAAGCCCCCGGCTTCAGCCGTAGGGTAGGTGACTTCTCTGCCCTCGTGCTAGATGAAGAACGTCAGCGTCGCTCGCCCTGGAACGAGGGCGCCACCTCGCTGGGCACACCTACCGGCACCTTATGCCGGCTCCAGCCAAAGGCGCGTCCCCACCAGTTCGTGATATCTTGCGTCGGCTCGCGGGTCGAGGCGCTGTATCTGCGCTCGATGGCGGACTGGACGAAGCCCCAGATCGTCGTCAGAGTGAGGAACCAGATGCTGGCGATGATGAGGTATTCCAGTACGTTGAACGTTCGAGCACCCTCGTGCTCGGCCGTGCCAAACAGCTCGTACAGGCCCGCGAGCGACGCCGCCGCCGTATTCTTCAGCATGCTATTAAACTCGTTGCCAAGCGGCGGCAAGATCACGCGCATCGCCTGGGGCAGCACGATGCGCCGCATGCCCAGCCAGTACGTCATGCCCAGCGACTTCGCCGCCTCCATCTGGCCAACGTCGATCGAATCAATGCCGGCGCGGATGATCTCCGCCATATACGCGCCCTCGTTGAGCGCCAACGCGATGAGGGCGGCAATAAACGCGTCCAGAAAGACATCCCGAAAACCGAGGGGAGTGAAGATGTCGGCCGCTTTGAGTTGGCGGCTGAGTCCGACCACAGCAAAAAAGGTAGATGCGAACAACACTTGAACCAAAAGGGGCGTGCCGCGGAAGAACCAGACATAGGCTTCGGCGAGCCCGCGTATGATGCCCAACCGGGCGCGGCGCATGAAGTAGAGCAGCAGTCCGATCAGTACTCCGATCAGTTGCGCCAGGACCGCCAGGGTGATGGTGAGGATCACGCCCTGTAAGACAAAGGTCGAAAACAAGTTCTGCCAGACGACATCCCACGTGATAGTGCCGCGCAGCGTGACGATCTGCAGGAAGAAGTTCACGATGGGGTTGGATGAGAGCATGAGCTACCTCGACCTCTACGTCGGCCCGCCACGTTGCGCACATGGTACGAGAACGGTCGAGGCGAGTAGCCTCGACCGTTCCACCGCGCCACTCGGTAGCGTACCACGATTTCTCTGCACTACGGGAGTGGCGGATACGCGCTGGAGTCCTGGCCCCATTGCTTGAGAATACGCAGGTAAGTGCCGTCGGTGCGCATGTTGTCGAGCGCCTGCTTCACGGCAGTCTCAAGAGCGGGGTTGTCTTTGCGCATCACGATGCCCTCCGGGCTGGGGGCAACCGTGATCGGGCCGATTTGCAGCTTGTCTTTGTGCTGCGAGACATAGTAGCCCGTCACCGGTGAGTCCTGATAGCTGGCGTCGGCGCTGCCGTTGACCACGTCGAGAATGACCAGACTCTGGTCAGGATTGTGGACGATCTTGACCTGATTGCTTGCGCAGACCGGCGCCTGGCCGCTGTTGTTGTGGCCGCCGTTGGCGTCTTCCAGCTCTTGCTGCTCGACGGTGTTGTCTTGCACGGCGATGATCTTGCCGCACATGTCTTCGAACTTGCTGAAGTTCTTGGGATTGCCCTTCGGTACCAGCAGCGACTCACCAGCGGTGAAATAGGGGACCATGTCCACTTTCTTCTGGCGGTCGTCGTTGATGGTGAACGACGAGATGGACATGTCGTATTTCCCCTGGCCGAGCGCCGGCGCAGTCAGATTGGGGATGATCGCGCCGAAGTCCGCGGTCTGCAGACCGGGGGTCAGGCAGAGGCGACGCGCGATCTCGCGTGCGAGATCCATGTCGTAGCCGACGAAGTTGCCGCTAGCGTCTTTGAACTCCGCCGGAGCGTAGGTCGTGTCGCTGGCGATGGAGAGCTTGCCCGAGGCGACCAGATGGAAGCTGGAGGTGTTGTTCGGGCAGGTGACGGTGGAGGTTGGTGTAGCGCCGCTGTTGCCGGTGCCGCCGGGGCCGGTGCTGGTGGTGGCGCCGCACCCTGTGACGACGAGGGCCGCCAGTGCGGCGAGGCCGACCAGACCCACCCGCAGACGCCGCGGGCCGTGGCTCAGCGTGTCGGGCTGCTGTCGCGAAGTCATCTGTGCTTCTCCCATTTTCATTGCACTCGCATCGGTCGGGTGCTGCGCCAAATGAGGCCAAGGCAACCGCTCCACGGCAGCGTGATGAAGGTCGCTGGCGTGTGTTGCCAGTCTACCAGATCAACGCAAGTCCTCAGTCGAGGGCGCGGTGGCGGGCGTGTACCAGCTATGTCAAGTACGTTGCGGCTGAGCAGAATCTCACGGGACCACATGCCCTCGCCACCGGCCACTGCGCTCTGCACACCGGCCACTCCGCTTTGGTGGACCGGCGAGCAGCGCCGCGCCGGCACGGCTCCCTCAACCCGCCACGCTTACGACGCGCTGACTCGCGACGCGGCCAGGCTGCATGCGCTACCGTGCATATTTCCTGACTGGAAGGCGCACAGCCGACGCTCAGAAGCGAAGCTCGCGGCCACGCTGGCGCAGCCAGCGGCGCTGCGTCTGGTACTCCGGGCAGGCCGATGCGACCAGCGCCCAGAAACGCGGGGAGTGATTGGGCTCTTTGAGGTGTGCTAGCTCGTGGGTGACGACATAGTCCAGCACTGGCAGCGGCGCCAGCAGGAGCCGCCAGTTGAAGTTGAGGTTGCCCTTGCGCGAGCAGCTGCCCCAGCGGCTCTTCTGCTCGCGAATGCTGACGCGACCGTAGCTGAACCCGTAGGCGGCATTGCACACGGCCAGCCGCTCGGCGAAGACGCGCGCCGCCTGGCGGCGATACCACACTTCCAGCGCCGCGCGCACCTCTTCGTGGGTGTCTCGCGCCACCGTCAGCTGCAGCGTCTCGCCGCTGATTGAAGCGTGGAAACGACCGGCAGGCGCGCCGGTCTGGAGCGCGAGCCGCAGAGGGCGGCCGGCGAGGGTGAGGATGCTGCCGTCCGCTAGCGCTGGAGCCGCCGCCGCCGACTCGCGCGCGACACGCTCGAGCGTCCGCATGATCCAGCGTGCCTTGTCGCGCAGCACACGCTCGATCTCATGCGCTGACGTGCCGCGCGGGACGACCACCTCCAGCCCGCTGGCCGGGCGAATCACCAGACGCAGGCTGCGCGCGCGGGCGCTGACCCGGAGCGTGTAGGTGACTGGGGAGCCGGCGATCACGCTGGAGCAGGTGCGCGCAGTCGGCGGCGTGCGCGGCGTGGCACGCCCGCTCTCGGCAGCCGTGAACGCCGTAGGCACGGCCTTGTCTCCCTCGCCGTTCACGGCCGGGGTCTTGTCCATGCGTAGCCGTCCTCCCCCTGCGCGCGACACTCCGCCGCACTTACCTGTCGGATGGTACCCCATAGAGCGGATAATGCTGGCTCTGGTGGGAGCGCTTGGCTAGTCTATCCTGGCGAGCGGCGCCAATCTGGCGGCAAAGGTGATGTACAGCCAGAAGTGGGCCTTGACGCGACCTGAGCCATGTGATACTATCAACTTTGCGCCTGACGCAACTGCGCTGGTGCAGGGTGGGCATACCACCGAGAGCGTACCTGAACAACTGAAGAGTGAGAAACAGCAAAGCAGCGTAAACGCGAGTGCGCGGGCCACGGAGAAGTGCTTCTGCCAACCGGCGGAAGTGGGGCTTCGTGATCGCGCTCGTCGTGACCTTTGAGCAAAAACAAAACGAGAGTCGTAAGACTCGAGATCGCAAGTAAAACGTGAAGCGTGCCGCGCGCATGAGAGTGCGGCGGTCGCTTTGCAAGCTACTTGGATGGCGAGTTTGATCCTGGCTCAGGACAAACGCTGGCGGCGTGCGTAACACATGCAAGTCGGACGAGGGGGTTCTTTCGGGAGCCACCCGAGTGGCGGACGGGTGCGTAACACGTGGATAACCTGCCCGGCGGTGGGGGATAGCGCTCAGAAATGGGCGATAAGACCGCATCCGCTCGCGTGGACCAACACGGTCTGGGCGAGGAAAGCCTGTGGGGTGTAAACCCTTTGGGCGCCGCAGGAGGGGTCCGCGGCCGATTAGCTAGTTGGGGGGGTAACGGCCTCCCAAGGCGACGATCGGTAGCTGGTCTGAGAGGATGATCAGCCACACTGGGATTGAGAACGGCCCAGACTCCTACGGGGGGCAGCAGTGAGGAATCTTCGGCAATGGGCGCAAGCCTGACCGAGCAACGCCGCGTGGAGGACGACGGCCTTCGGGTTGTAAACTCCTTTTCTTGGGGACGAGGTAGTACGGACGGTACCCGAGGAAGAAGCCTCGGCTAACTACGTGCCAGCAGCCGCGGTAATACGTAGGAGGCGAGCGTTGTCCGGAGTTACTGGGCGTAAAGGGTGCGCAGGCGGCCCGGCAGGTGGGTGGTGAAAGCTCCTGGCTCAACTGGGAGAGGGCCATGCAGACGGTCGGGCTTGAGGGTCGCAGAGGGGCGTGGAATTCCGGGTGGAGCGGTGAAATGCGTAGAGATCCGGAGGAACACCGACGGCGAAGGCAGCGCCCTGGACGACTCCTGACGCTCAGGCACGAAAGCTGGGGGAGCAAACAGGATTAGATACCCTGGTAGTCCCAGCTGTAAACGATGTCCACCAGGTGCCGGGGGTATCGACCCCCTCGGTGCCGCAGCTAACGTGATGAGTGGACCGCCTGGGGAGTACGGCCGCAAGGTTAAAACTCAAAGGAATTGACGGGGGCCCGCACAAGCAGCGGAGCGTGTGGTTTAATTCGATGCGACGCGCAGAACCTTACCTGGGCTTGACATGGGACTGCACCGGGGGTTATGCCCCGTCCCCGCAAGGGGCGGTTCCACAGGTGCTGCATGGCTGTCGTCAGCTCGTGCCGTGAGGTGTTGGGTTAAGTCCCCTAACGAGCGCAACCCCTGGGGTCCGTTGTAGGTTTCGGGCCCGACTGCCGCGCGCAACGCGGAGGAAGGTGGGGATGACGTCAAGTCAGCACGGCCCTTACGTCCAGGGCGACACACACGCTACAATGGCCGGTACAATGGGACGCCAAGCCGCGAGGCGGAGCCAATCCCCCAAAGCCGGTCTCAGTTCGGATCGCAGGCTGCAACTCGCCTGCGTGAAGCTGGAGTTGCTAGTAACCGTGGGTCAGCACACCACGGTGAATACGTTCCCGGGCCTTGTACACACCGCCCGTCACACCATGGAAGCCGACAACACCTGAAGCCGGTGGGCCAACTCCCCTCTTTCGAGAGGAGAGAGGCAGCTGTCGAGGGTGGGGCCGGTGACTGGGGTGAAGTCGTAACAAGGTAGCCGTACCGGAAGGTGCGGCTGGATCACCTCCTTTCTAGGGATACACTGGCGCGGCAGCAGGGAGCTTCGGCTTCCCCCTCCCGCACCACATCTCCCAGGTCGATCACCACACCGTTTCGACGGTGAGGTGCCCGCTACCTGGCACGACGACTAGCTCGCGTCATCACGTGATCGCCGCGCTGTTTCTCACTCTTCAGTTGGCGCAGAACGCTCCGGCAGCCCACCTGTGCGGGCCTGTAGCTCAGTTGGTTAGAGCGCAGTCCTGATAAGACTGAGGTCCCCTGTTCGAGCCAGGGCAGGCCCACCCGCACACCCGCACCTGTTACAATCGAGTCGGCGATCCTGGGGGCGTAGCTCAGTTGGGAGAGCATCTGGTTTGCATCCAGAGGGTCAGGGGTTCGAGTCCCCTCGTCTCCACCTGACGCTATCCCCACCGACTCTCTATGTATCTGTCTAGCCTGCACGCGCCGGGAGGCTGGTGACTACAGCGGAGGGGACACACCCGTTCCCATCCCGAACACGGTCGTTAAGCCCTCCAGCCCCAACGATACTGCAGGGGCAGCCTTGTGGGACAATAGGACGTTGCCGG
>Ga0209647_1001558_pt1 | contig 19283 bp, 14 predicted proteins | sample GraSoi_2013_60cm_FD_185827 | JGI IMG/M metagenome (GOLD analysis project Ga0209647, IMG submission 185827) | Grasslands soil microbial communities from the Angelo Coastal Reserve, California, USA - Sample 9_17_2013_60cm (SPAdes) (version 2) | ecosystem: Environmental > Terrestrial > Soil >... | reverse complement strand
TCTCCGAGAAGCGTTCAAGCAGTGCCTCCAGGACAATCTTCGTTTCCAGGCGTGCCAGCGGAGCGCCCAGGCAGAAGTGGATGCCATGACCAAAGGCAATATGGCGATTAGGCGTTCGCCGGATATCAAACGTGTCAGCGTCAGGAAACTGCTGCTCATCGCGATTGGCGGAGGCAATCCATGCCAGCACCATTTTATGGGCCGGTATAACCTGGTCGCCAATTGTGGTCTCGCTGGTCGTGAGGCGAAACATACTCTGTACGGGTGAGAGGTAGCGCAGCACCTCTTCAACAGCAGCAGGCGCCAGGGCCGGTTCGGCGCGTAATTGTTTCCAGGCCTCGGGATAACTATCCAGGCAAAGCAGAGCATTGCCAATCAGGTTGGTGGTCGTTTCGTTACCAGCCACCAACAATAAGAAGCAGAAGCCTAACACCTCGGTGATACTTAGATGTTCGTCGTCAATCTGCGCCGCCAGCAAGGCGCTGATCAGGTCATCTTTAGGTTCTTCCCGGCGTCGCTTAATCATTCTGAGAAAGTATTCGCCCATTTCTGTTTCTGGATCAAGCCCCACGACAGCAGATGTGCTGACAATGGCATTGGACCAGCGCCTGAAGAGATTACGATCTTCAGCTGGCACGCCGAGCAGTTCCGCGATGACTGTGATTGGCAAGGGATATGCCAGGTTGTCAACAACATCCATTTTGCCTCTAGGTATGGCCTGATCTAATAAGTCATTGACGATCTCCGTGATGCGCGGTACCAACTGGGCAACTGTACGCGGTGTGAACGCCTGAGTCACGATGTTACGCAATTGACGGTGGCGGGGTGGGTCCATGCCGATCAGGCTTTCACTGAGGGGTCCGCTGCCCATATAGTTTGAAGAAAATGTGGCATGTTCAGAGAGGACGCGCTGGACATCGCGGTAGCTGAACACTGACCACATACCTGTTTCCGCATTATAGTTTACAGGTGTTGACTCACGCTTCTTGGCATACCACGGGTAAGGGTTGAGCTGAGAGTCACTTGTGTCGCCGAACATAAAACTGCCTTTCAAGATACGCTCTGCGAGCGAAGTGATTGCGCAGGCTTAGATTTGAGCCTGCGCAATCACTTCGCTCACAACAGCCTGATATGAGATGTATACAATGTGTCCAATTCCTGTTGAATGTTTATGATGTATGCTCCCTTTCTGTTGGTTGAGCGGCGACAGCAGCTTAATATTTTCTTTTAATTGCCGCCAATGCTTCATCCAATGTACGCGAAACTTGTTGCATTGGCAAGCGCTTGAGGCGATGTGCCAGGGCCATAGGAGCTATAGTATAGATATGTTCAGGTACAACTTCTTGTACGCCAAGATAGGCTGCGTAGGCCTGTGCGGCTCTGCGCATCACAATATCGCCCCGGTGACCATCTACATTGAGTTCAATATTGATATGAGCAATCAACTCGGCCATGGGGCGCGGCACTGTGATATAGCTCTTTATAGATGCTGCCTGGATAATCTGGGTCTTCAAGGCCTGTTCAGCAGGGGCATATTCAGCAAGAAATGCCAGGGGATCAGCCTCGTATCGCTCACGTCGCTCAACGATATCAACGCGCTGGCGCAGATCATGGATCGATGTAACGTCCACACACAGACCAAAGCGGTCGGTGAGTTGCGGACGTAACTCACCCTCCTCAGGATTCATCGTGCCCACAAGCATGAAACGCGCCGGATGGCTGAAAGAGATGCTCTCGCGTTCTACGATATTCACGCCCATCGCCGCTGCATCGAGGAGGATATCGACCACGTAGTCGTCCAGCAGGTTGACCTCATCGACGTAGAGGATGCCGCGGTTGGCTTCAGCCAGCACTCCATGCTCAAAACGCCGTTGTCCCTCGCGCAGGGCATGTTCAAGATCCAATGTTCCGACCACGCGATCTTCTGAGGCGTTGATCGGTAAATCGATGACTCGCATGCGACGTTGCATAATGGACAAAGTTTCCCCTTGTTCCAGCCTTGTCCGGCAGGATGCACACATTGCTTCTGGCTGGTCAGGCGCACATGAGAAAGGACAATCGCCGACCACTTGCAATTCGGGGAGGAGGGCCGCGAGGGCACGCACAGCAGTAGATTTGGCTGTGCCCTTTTCTCCGCGTATGAGTACGCCACCGATAGCTGGCTGAATGGCGTTAAGAAGCAGGGCCAACTTCAACTGCTCCTGGCCGACGATAGCACTGAAGGGGTATGTATACATCTTTGCTCGTTCTCAGGATGCGTAGGTGTATGTCTCGAGGGAAGTTCGCGGCTCTGCCACCAGCCTCCCTCGCGACATACATATGCGTGTTAGGCGAATTCGATGACGCCACGGATATTTTTGCCCGCGAGCATATCTGCATAGGCTTCATTGACCTGGTCAAGCGTATATGTGCGCGTTACCAGTTCATCGAGTTTCACCTTGCCAGCATGGTACATTTTGAGCAAGTTGGGTATATCGTAGCGTGGTTGTGAGTCACCATAGAGCGTGCCCATCAGGGTCTTCTGCAAGAGCACAAGGTCTAGCGGAGGTATCGGAATCGACTCGGCGGTGGCAGGCGTCAATCCGATGACCACCACCGTACCGTTTTTGCCTGTAGCGGCGTAAGCCTGGCCAATGGTGGCTGGCGTGGCGATGGCTTCAAAGGCATAGTCCACACCTTCACCCCAGGTCAGGTCTTTCGCTATGGCCACGGGATCCTCTCTTTTGGAGTTGATTGTGTGCGTGGCCCCAAACTCTTTGGCTTTCTCCAACTTAAAGTCGTTGACATCTACAGCGATGATCATACGAGCACCGGCCAGGGCGGCCCCTTGCACCGCGTTCATGCCAATACCACCACAGCCAATAACCATGACTGTACTCCCTGGTGTCACCTTGGCTCGGTAAATAACGGCTCCTATACCCGTTGGTACGCCGCAGCCAACCAGCACAGCACGATTGAGGGGATAGTAATCGTCCACGACGACGACCGACATATCGGAAACAACTGAGCGCTCGCTAAAGGTCGAGATAATGCACATCTGGCCAATATCACCTTTTTCGCCATGCATGCGGAAGGTGCCATCAAGCTGGGGGCCCATCAAAATACTGGCGCCCATATTACACAGGTTTGAGTGCCCGGACGTACAATAGCGACACTTTCCACACGAGGGAATAAAGCTCAATACAACATGATCGCCTACCTTGCAGTTCGTAACGTTTGGACCGACGGCTTCAACGACACCTGCACCTTCATGACCGAGAGCCAGTGGGAGATAACTTGGCAGCTCGCCTGAAATGATGTGATAGTCGGAGTGGCAAATACCGGCAGCAACCATGCGTACCAATACTTCATGGTCCTTGGGTGGATCAAGCTCGATCTCTTCAACGCGGATAGGTTCGCCTGGGGCATAAATGACGGCTGTTCGTGTCTTCATTGAACGTAACCTCCTGGAAATGGCCTGTTCCCAAAGTAATCCCCTGGGTCTTCATTAAAGAACAATTCGTTACAAGGTAACAACAGTAATTATCCGCTTTTACTTTTTTGTTTTACCCCTTTCTGATGAGCGCAGTAGCATTAGGAGGACAAAGCTGGTAATAGTCGGCTGCCAGTGTCAGTGCCAGGTCACGACCGGGTTGCGCTTTGGTCTCCACTTCTTGAGCTACTGTACCATAGACTGCCGCAATCGTAGAAGGATTATATGGGTTTGTATCTATCATAACCGTTGGTATCCGGCGCTGTGCGATCTCCTGGGCAATCGAAAGTGCATCGCGCCATGGCGTATCACTACGCATATTGCCAGAGAGATCAATGTTCGCCAGTCCGTCGGTCAGGACGATCAACAAAGGTTTGACAGCTGGATCGCGGAGACGTTCACTTTCCGCCAGGCGTAGCCCTTCCAGAAGTCCGGTGGCTAATGGTGTGCATCCACCAACGTAGAGCTTTTCTACGCAGCGACGAGCAGAAGTAAAATTGCGCGTTGGAGGCAATACCAGTCGGCCCTGCGCGAAGCGGAAGACCAGGATAGCTACACGATCGCGCTTCTCATAAGCGTTTTGTAGCAGCGCTAATAAAACACGCTTCATTCTGGTCATCAGTTGGCGCGCCATCACCGAGTCGCTCCCATCAATCACAAATATCAAGAGCGTGCGCGTCTTGCGTTCGCGCACCTTCTGGCGCAAGTCATCTACCCGCAAGCGTAACCTGCCGCCTGCTCTGCGTCCCCGTGCTTGCTGGTAGGGTGCTGCCGCGTGAATAGTTGCGGCGAAAGCTATATCCGTAATGGGGTGAGCCTGGCGTGTCCGCGCTGAGCGTCCGCTGTGCCTGGATGTGAGAGAAATAAAGCGCCGCCCACTCTCCGCTCTTGTTAAGCGGTCGCGCGCAATAGTAATCAGGTCCTGTATCTGTACAACGTCATCTTCTCCATGCAGAGGTCGTGTAAGACCGGCTGCGCCTTCACGTTCATCGGTGCGCTGATCTATATCTTCGTCTATAATACCCAGTTCCTCCGGTTGCTCGGCATCGAACGCCCCACCGGGAAGTTGTTCAAAGGTGCGTGTCAACTGCTGTACAACGGCTCCTCCAGCGCGTGCTCTGTGTGGCAATGCCAGGGCTACTGCCTGTTCTATATCTGAGCGTTCAACCTGTGTGCGGTTCTCCCATGCCGCCAGGGCGCGAGCCGCGCGTAAGACCACCACATCACCACGATGGCCTTCGGCGCGCAATTGCCGGTCGACCAGGTAGGCGATTACCTGGCGAAAATAGACAGAGATGCTCACGCCAGGTAGTAGCTGCTGAGCCTGTTGAATACGTTGTCGCAGGGCTTGCTCATCTGGAGCCCAGCGAGCAACAAAGTCGGCCGGTGCAGCATCATATGCCAGTCGACGTTCTACGACGGTAGCTCGTACTTCCGGATCACGTAGATCGTCTGCTTCCACATACAGGCCAATACGATCCAGGAGCTGTGGCCGTAGTAAGCCTTCTTCAGGATTCATTGTGCCAATGAGTACGATATGTGCGGGGTGAACCATTGATATACCATCACGCTCTACGCGATGAATACCCAGTCCTGTGGCATCAAGGAGCAGATCAGAAATATGGTCGTTGAGTAGATTGATTTCATCGACATAAAGTATACCCCGGTTGGCTGTAGCAAGCAGGCCCGGTGCAAAGGTGCGCGTCTTCCCTGTCAGCGCCGTGGTAAGATCAAAGCTGCCAGCGACACGATCCTCACTGGCGTTGAGTGGGAGTGTTACTAAGGGTACCGGGCGCTGGACCACAGGGAGTATCTCACCCTGTGTATGGCGATTTAGACAACTTGTACACATCCTCTGCGGCCTGGCATGGTCACAGAAATATGGGCAGTCGGCTACACCCGTAAGCGCGGGAAAGAGTGTAGTGAGCACACGCACCGCCGTTGATTTACCGGTACCCCTGTGCCCGCAAATCAGTACACCACCTATCGCTGGATCGATGACGTTCAGTATCAAGGCGAGCCGCATGTTCTGCTGTCCAACCATAGCACTAAACGGAAAAGAAACCACTCTTTGCAAGGTTTCCTCCTGAAGGGTCTTGACTCTTGTCGTGTTAGGCGTTGACAGTGCATGAACGAAAATGGAGGGTGACGTGTGAGTATGCTACCATACTCTTCAGTTCAATGTCAAAAAAATAGATTGCTTTTGCAGCCTTATCTTGTCAGGTAGCCGGCATCAATTGGCAACGCACATCCTGTCATATGTTGTGCCTCGTCTGAAGCCAGCCAGAGCACAGCCGCACTAATTGCTTCCGGTGGTAAAAGATTGCGATCAGGAAAAAGATTGAGCTGGTTCATCAGATGTAACATATGTTCCTGAGTTGCCTGGGGGCCAGAGCCTCCTGCAAATACATCGTAAAGGGCCTGGTTGCGGCACATAGCGGTATCAACGCTGGTTGGACACACGGCATTGACATTAATATTGTACGGTGCTAATTCAATCGCCAACGTTTTGACCAATCCAAGTACACCATGTTTGGCTGCGACATAGTGCGCCAGGTTTGCCATCCCCTTCATGCCCGCAGTGGATGCGATACAGATAATTTTGCCACTTCTCCTGGGGAGCATGCTGGGAATGCAAACCTTGCAAGTGACCCATACTCCCTTAAGATCGACGTTGATTGTCTCATCCCACTGTTGCTCGCTCAACTCCCAACTGGGAGCAAAAGAGTAGAGGCCAGCGTTTGCTACCACGATATCAATTGGCCCCAATGTGCCTTCTGCTTGCTCAACCAGGTTCTGCATTGCTACTAGTTGCGTTACATCAACCTGGGCGGCAACCACAGCAACTCCCAGCTGTTCAATCTCCGTGACAAGTGCTTCTAATTCCTGGGGTTGAGCCAATGGATAGGGTACAGTACTATACTGGCGGCAGGCATCGCATAACACCAGGTTGGCTCCTGCGCGGGCAAACGCCAGGGCATGAGCTCGCCCCATACCATGGGCTGCCCCGGTAATGAAGACAACCTGTCCCTCAAAGCGTTTTGGATTAGTAGACGCCACAGATCCCATCAATCGTGAAATCTTCTATAATCAGCTCTTCCTCAATCTCCTCAACCAGGTCTACTGCATCTATAGGATCGGTTTGAACTGTGGTAGCTACTATATCATCTGTCGTTGAGAGGGGTTCAATAAGAGGAGACTCGTGTGCGGAAAGTGGTGCGTTCTCCATTAGCGTACCTCATTTCTGTTACTGGTTCGTACTTTCGTCTTTTAAGCATACCATCTGTTGGGTCTTGAGACAAGTCTATACTGCGAGCAAGGTGAGCGTCATATTTTTGCGGGCGTGGTCACATGGGAGCGCAGCGATACTCCGCACAAGCTTGTTTTTCCCTTCGAAATGACCTATGCTTTGAGCGAAAGCATTTCCTGCTTCAAGGGTGAACAAGAGTTCCCTCACATTTACTCGCTTGCGTAACCTTTCATATGCGTTGATACGAAACCTGGTCATCTGCGGGTCGAAGCACTATACATACGAGAAGGGCCACCAAAAAGACGGTTGCCTAAAGGGGTAGCATTTGGCTGCCAAATATGGTTAACCTGAGCGACGGAGTCGCCTCCGCCGCTCAGGTTAACCACAATATGCTTCAAATCACAGGTTGGCAACATCAGCGATGAACCGAAGATGCCTGGTCCCGCCGAGCAAGACGCCAATTACACTGCGGGTGCTCATTTCAGGCGAGGGGCTCCACCATTGGACGCATCTGAATCTCGATGATGCGCGAGTTAGCAGACTGTGTGCAGGCCAGGAGGACTGCTCCTGCAACGTCCTCCGGGTCAAGCATCCCTGACTGGGCGACGCTTTCCTCTGTCCGTCCCTTCCCCAGCGCAAATTCTGTCTTGACTCCGCCGGGACAAATCACCCCTACTTTGATACCATACGGACGCAATTCCTTGTCCAGCGCTTGCGCGAACCCCACCTGCGCAAATTTCGTTGCGCAGTACACCGCTTCACCCGCAAAGCCATAAATGCCAGCCATGGACGAGAGCATCAGAATCGTGCCTGATCCTTGCTCCATCATCAGGGGAACTGCGTGGCGGCTAAAGAGGAACGTAGAACGGACATTGCTATCCATCATCTCGTCATATTCTTCTGCACTGGTCTCGATGAGTGGTTTGTAGTTCCCCACTCCGGCGTTGTTAATCAGGATATGCAATCCTCCGAAGTGCTCTTTTGCTGCCACAATGGCACGCAGAGCTGTCTCCTCCTCACGAACATCTCCGGCGACCGCTACGGCTCGACCACCTGCGGATTGGATCATCTCCACCAGCTCGTCGAGACGTGGCTTCCGACGTGCAGTTAGTACAAGACTGGCTCCTTCTTTGGCCAGCGCCAGCGCGCACGCCTTGCCTATACCTGCACTGGCTCCCGTAATCAAACAAACAGACCCAACTAATTTCTGACTCATATTTTTCAACTCCTCACGTGTTCAGTAGCTAGCCTCTGAGACCAGACTCTGAAAAATATCACCATTCCCACTTTCATGTCATGCATGTGCCGGACCTTGCAGGATCTCTTCTGGCAGGGTGGACAAAGCGGCCAATTCCTCCATGAACTTGATCATGATGGAGAAATCCTCATCCATCCCTTTGGCCATGGCAGCGGTATACATCTGCTGGGCAGCCGCCGTAGCTGGCATTGACACGGAGAGATCGTAGGCCCGGCTCAAAACCAGGCTAAAATCTTTGTGCATGAGCGAGAGGGCAAAGTTCGTTGGATACTGCTCTCGCCTCACATTTTCCAGCTTGGACTTCTGACCGGGGGTGAGCACGGCCGTCTGCCCCAGGACGTCGAGCAGCAATCCCTTCTCTAGACCCGCCTTTTCACCAAGAGCAAGAGCTTCGGCAAGGGCCTGCATGCCCAGGCCAAGCAGGGTATTGACCACCAGCTTCATCGTGGTCCCCATGCCGCTTGCGCCCATATAGAAGCTGTTTGTCCCCAGCACGTCTAATAGGGGTTTGCACTGCTGATAAGTCTTGTGCTCCCCGCCGACGAAGATCACCAGGCTGCCCTGTTCCACTTGTGGCACACTTCCCGAGACGGCAGCATCGATCATCGGGACGCCTTTCTCCTTCGCCGCCTGGTAGAGACGACGCGAAGCGTCTGGAGAAACCGTACTCAGATCGATAATCATCGAGCCACCATGCACTCCGGCAAGCGCACCGTCGGGACCGAACATCACGTCTTGCTGGGCCTCGTCATTCGTCACGCAGGCCATCACAACCTGACTGCGAGCTGCCAGGTCTTTGGGCGTCTGGACAACCAACGCTCCCCGTTGTCCTACCTCCTGGGCCTTCTCCTTTGTACGATCATACACGGTCAATTGATAACCAGCATCAAGCAGCCTGCGAGCCATAGAAATGCCCATGTGCCCCATGCCGATGAAGCCAATGCTCGGTTTCAGATGGTCGCCTTTTGTATTCATCACAATACCTCTCTTTCATCAGAGATGCTCGTTCATAAAAGAGATCGCCACCCTGTTTTCTTGCAACTGAACACCCACCTCTTGAGCAAGCTCTTCGTCATCCGTCAGCAAATCTGCTATCATAAAAGGATAAAGTCGGAGGGAAGTCTAGAGTCTCTAACCATTGCCCCAGACCCCCTCAGCAAGCGTGGATCCGCGTGGAGCGCATCCCACACAGATAGTATACTGGAAGGATCAAGGGAAGTCAGCGCCCATCAGATACCATGTCAGTTCCCTTCACTTCCCATTCATGGTTGCGCTCCTGTGGGTCACGCGGAAAGGAGCAGGCGCGCCTCATCGAGGGGTACGCCGGTAATCTTCTGGCCCTCAAGATCGTGGCGGAGACCATCGCCGAGCTCTTCCGGGGGAGATCGGCCCGTTCCTCGCCCAGGACACGGTGGTCTTTGGCAGCATCGCCGACTGCTCGACGAGCAAGTCGCCCGCCTCTCGACCCAGGAGCAAACGGTGCTCTCGTGGCTGGCGATTATGCGCGAACCGGTGACCCTCGAGGAGCTGAGCGCCGTACTGGTGACGCCACTGCCGAGTGTGTAGGTGCTGGAGGCGGTGGACGGGCTGCGTCGGCGCAGCCTGGTCGAGCGCGGACAACGCCCAGGCAGCTTCACGTTGCACTCGGTGGTGCTGGAGTACATGACCGCGGTGCTGATCGCGGAGGCGGCCAGCGAGATCGAACAGGGACGGCTCTCGCGCCTCAGAGACACGCACATACAGACACTACCACATCCTGATCCGGTACAAGTGGTAAGCTGGAGTCCAGATGGGCGCTTGCTCGCCGGTGGCGACTTAGAGGGATGTATTCGGTTGTGGGAGATCCAGAAGACCCAACCAGCCACCGGCGTGCAGACACCCGTGAGGCATACCAGCTGGGTACTGGGACTGGCCTTTGCCCCCGACAGCCGCACTCTGGCCAGCGCGAGCTGGGATGGCACGGTCAAGTTCTAGTATTGGGTTAGACCGCTAAATAGTCTTTTTTCTGATTGACACATCTGACTCATTCCCACGCACGAGCGAGGTCAGGATGCCGAGCGCGGCAAATGCGGCGCACACCAGGAGTGCACTGTGCAAGCTGCTCACGAAGGCGCTTTGAAGTGAGCTGACCTGTTCGGCCGAGAGCGTCTGATGCTGTTGCTGGAGGGCGAGGATATTTCCTGCCGCCGACCCTCCAAGGCCGACAAAGACGGCCCCTGCAAGCGCAACGCTCAAACTCTGACCGATCACGCGTCCCGTTGCCAGCAAGCCCGAAGCCGCGCCCTGCTGAGAACGCGGGGCCGCGCCCATCATTGTCCTGGTATTGGGAGCTTGAAAAATGCCCTGCCCAATCCCTGTGAAGGCAAGCCGCCAGATAATATCCCAGGTCGAACTCTTCTCATTCAACTGGCTGAGCAGGATAAGACCGATACAGGCAATTGTCAGCCCGAGAGGAGCTAACCAGCGCGAGCCAAGCCGATCTGCGAGCGTACCGCTAATGGGCGCGACGACGACGATGGCCAGCGACAGAGGAGTCAGCAGTAAACCAGCCTGTATGACAGAAAAGCCGCGCAGCTGCTCGAAATAGAAGGGCAACAAGAAACCGGGCGCGAACAGGGCGAGCATGGCCAGGTCAAAGCTGATGTTGGCCGAGGCAAAGACGCGGTTCGTCACCAGTTTTAAATCGACAACGGGGTCCTGAACACGACGCTCGACAAGGACTCCCGCGTAGAGTGCTCCCGCCCCGATGATCAGGGCGATGAGCAGGCGAAGCGAAGTCCAGCCCCACTCCTGGCCGAAGGAAAGACCGAGGGTCACCGCTGCCAGGCCAATACCCAGCAACGTCGCACCAAGCGGATCGAACTTTCCTTGCCCCCGGTGCATGCGCTCGGTGAGCAGGCGCTGCGACGCGATGAAGAGGAGAATCCCTATCGGCACATTAATATAGAAGATCCAGTGCCAGCTCAGATATTGCGTAATGATGCCGCCGATGGTAGGGCCAGCGCTGACCCCCAGCGCCACCACGATGCTGTTCATCCCCAACGCCTTTCCTCGCTCATGGGCGGGAAAGACGCCCGTGATCATGGCGATATTGACGGCAAAGATGAGGGCCGCGCCCAATCCCTGAAACAGACGGGCCGCAATCAGCACCCCCAGGGTGGGTGCCGCACCACAGATCGCTGAACCAAGGGTAAAAACGACCAGGCCTGCCAACCAGATCGGCTTGCGCCCGAGCATATCTGCAAGGCGCCCAAAGGTAAGCAGGACCGCCGCGATCGCCACCAGGTAGCCGATGATGATCCACTCGACCGAACCGCTGAGCGACACACCAAAGGAGTGAGCGATGGCTGGCAGGCTGATATTCACAATCGAGCTATCGAGCGTCGTCATAAACGCACCAATGCCGGCCAGCACGAGCACCACCCATTTATTGGCCTGCTCCGGCCTGTCGGCGCCCGCTGCTGGGGTTAGATGTTCCTCACTCGCTGCAATCATCTCATGCGGTTTCATTGCGCTCTCCTCACTCCTTGTTCAGCTTACACGACTATTCCAAATAGGCTGGCGATAAACACCACCTGTCCAATATTGTCCCCTTTGCCTATGCCTTGCATCTGCCCTTTCCTCATTATGTTCATGACTTCATACCCTTGCAGGGTTCGCCACGCGCTCTGAAAGGAGAAGAAGCCCAAACCAGGCTTGATGAGCCGTTTATTACAGCGATGTTCGGAAAACTTGAGCCATCTCAAGGCTGGGATAAAAACTCTTTCTAAAGATCTATTTCGTCCTGTTCTTTCCAAACTTGAGGGCTCAATCTTTCTAGTCACCTCTGTAAAGCGATGATCCTGCTCGACAATGTTATTCAGGTACTTCACTTGTCGCAGATCGCAATGAGCAGGAGACTTCCAGGTGCTTTCAGTTTGGTTAGGGCTAGTGGGTATGTAGAGTTTTTGTCGACGGTAATAACCCGAGGGACGCTCGTATGAGTGGCATCGGCATGGTCGAGTGTTCCGCTGCGTCTCTGACCAGATTGATATCCTTCAAGCCTAAGACCTGCCGAAATCCGGCGGGACTGTGACGTTTCTCAGCAATCATCTTGCCATAGTTCTGGTTTTCGTGACAGCCTCACTCGGCTGATGCGCCAGTCGAGCGCCCTTCGCCGTCAATGCTTCTGCTTTATGCAAGGTACGATTATAAACCGTGAGGGTATAGCCTGCCTTGAGAAGGCTGCTTGCCATAGCCTGTCCCATATTGCCAAGACCAATAAACCCAATTATTTCTCTCAATACTATCTCCTTTGCTGAGGCGCCTTGCCCTCTTTCGTCCTAGTATAAGGAGGAAGTGTCATGAAAGCGTTATGAGCCTCGTCATGAAGGTACTCTCGTAATTCTCTCTTTTCTTTCTTCAGGCTGCCTTATCCCAATGACGCCCGCTCTCCCAATAGCGCTCAATTTGCTCCAGGCTTCTCCCTTTCGTCTCCGGAACGAGTATCCAGCAGAAGATAAAGGCGAGAACCCCAAAGAATGCATACAGCCAGAAGGTTACAGGAGCGCCCAGGGCTCCAACAAGAGAGAGAAAGGTGATGCTCACGAGCAAGTTGGCAGCCCAGTTCGCAAACGAGCTGATGCTCGCCCCTGCGGCACGCACTCGTGTCGGAAAAATCTCCGCACTCATCAGCCAGAAGACCGGGCCAAAACTGAGCGCAAACGCCAGGATATAGATCATCAAGGCGATGAGCGTCAAGCTCCCAATGTGACCCGAATTGAAGGCGAAGATCATGCCGAGCATGACAAGCGCCACGACCATAATAATCGAGCCCCCCAGCAGTAACCTACGCCGCCCTAGCCGATCAACGAGTAAGATAGCCACAATCGTCGCTAGCACGTTCACGACGCCTACAACCGACGTGGCGAGAATGGCACTGGATGCGCTCGCAAACCCGGCTTGTTCAAAGATGGTGGGAGCATAATAAATCACGGTGTTAATGCCGACAAGCTGCTGGAAGACGGCCAGCCCTACGCCCACGATGAGGGCCCCTCGCAGGCGTGGTGTGAAGAGTTCACGTACGCCGACCTGTTGTCGCTCCTCGCTCAACGAACGACGGATATCAGCCAGTTCGTGCTCTAGTTGTTCTCCCTTGATATGTTCAATCACCGTCTTGGCCTTATCCCATCGCCCTTTACTGGCCAGCCAACGCGGCGTTTCAGGACAGAGCAGCATCCCCAGAAACAAAGCGATACCGGCAATCGCCGCACTGGCAAACATAGGTGGCCATCCCAAACCCGCATGGGTAAAGGCCAGGTCGACCCCATAGGAGATTGCGATCCCCACGGTGACCGCTAATTGGTTAAAGGTGACCAATGTCCCCCGCAGCCGAGACGGGGCTATTTCCGCAATGTAGACAGGCACGACGCTCGCAGCAGCGCCAATACCTAGACCCACAATGATACGGCAAACGAGAAAGAACACCAGGTTAGGGGAGATCGCGGTGAGCAGGGCTCCAGCGGTAAAGATCACAGCAAGTAAGAGAAGTGTCTTTTTCCGTCCAAGGGCATCATTGATCCGCCCAGCTATGATGGCCCCGATGATAGCGCCGACTAAGACGGCGCTGACAGCAATTTCTTGTGTGGTTGCATTGAGCGCAAAACTTTGTTTCAGAAACAACAGTGCGCCTGAGATGACCCCTGTATCATAGCCAAACAGCAATCCGCCTATTGATGCCACAGCTGCAATAAAGTACACCGACAAAGAGCGTGGTGAGGGTGGTGCCCCAGTTGCGTGTCGTCTTTCTCTCTCCTGGAAAGCCATAACTATACCTCCATTGGTACATAAACCTTATCGTCTCTAACCCAACCAACTACATATCGTCCTCTCTGGTGCTAGTATTATAAGGAGGGAGTGTCATGAAAGCGTTATGGGCCTCGTCAGCAGTACAAGCCAGTTCACTTTGTCCAAAGTTTCGCTTCGTTGAACCGTGCAACGGGATCTCTGCTGTGCTTTAAATCTCCTATGCCAGATAATTCCCAAGAAAGATGCCACAAACCAATCAAGTTAACATGATTGGTGAGCATAAAATGATGGAGCTCTCCTCGCACCTTTCCCTTGCATCTGACCCACAGGCGCGAAGCCAGGGGAAGTGACGGGAAGTGACACGGCGACTGATCGCGCCTGCTCCTTTTCGTGACGCCTCAGCAGTCGTCAGCACGCTCCTTGCCTTCTCATCTTCAGCCAGACAGCCGCCGAGTACGCGCTTCTTGCGTGACCCCAGGAGGGAAGCAAGGGGAAGTGAGATGCTATCCGATGGTGACTGACTTCTCCAGGACATCCTGCTAGACTATTCATTGAGGAGAGGATGACGCATTCAGAGTAGAGGTGGTGGAACTTCTCATGACACGGACGTGAAGCAGACCAGAGGCTTCACGTCCGTCTGGTTGGGAGAAGTGAGAGAGCCAGAGGAGGATGGTTATGGAATGCCGAGAGCCTTCCCCACCTTGGACGGGACACCCTGTCCAGGGGACAGGTCATATGAAGCGAGTACCTAAAGAGGTATGAGCATCCTGGTCCTCCCTCGAGATGAAAAGAACATGAAAAGAACATGAGATGAAGGGAATATGCCATGGGTCTGTTACGTGGGGCCGTGTTCGGCCCGCCTGAAGTGTTTTATGATGACAGCCGCCTCACCTTTGCCTTGCGTAAGGCGCAAGCCTTGCTGCTCTATCTGGCGGTCGAAGGGGGTCTGCACCCCCGCAGCAAGTTGGCGGCTTTTCTGTGGCCTGACAGCGACCCCCACGATGCGCGCACGGCCTTGCGCAATGCTCTCGTGCTGCTGCGCAGCCTGCTCGCCGACCCTGACGCCTCTGCTTCCCAGCATTCCCCGTCTCCCGGACGGGGTGCCCATCTGCTTAGCTTGCATGATGCACTCGGTTTGAACCCGCAGGCTCCAATGGAGCTGGATCTGGACGTGGTGCAACAGGCGTACGACCAGGCCCAGCGGCACGTCATGACCCCATCTGAAGAGCAGCGCGCTGCCCTGGTTACTCAATTGCAGCGCGCCCTGACCCTGGTGCGTGGTCCCTTCCTTGATGGCTTCTGGCTGGGGGAGGACGCCCCCTTTGATGAGTGGCGCGTGCAGCAGCAGCAGCAGTGGCAGGTGCGCCTGCAGCTGCTCTGCGAACGGCTCTCCTGCTGGCAGGAGAGCGGCGGGGAGCTTGAGCAGGCCATCGACACCCTCACGCGCTGGCTGGAGCTCGATCCGCTCGCGGAGGAGGCCTATCAGCGCCTCATGCGCGTGCAAATGGCACGAGGCGATGCGAGTGCCGCCTTGCAGGTCTACGCCACCTGCCAGAAACGCCTGGCCGAGGAGTTGCAAGTCAAGCCTTCCCCGGACACGGTGGCTCTGGCGGAGCGCATTCGCGCCACCGTGGCTCATCGCGGGAACGCTCCGATCCGTCACGTCATGACCAGTGTGGAAAGCCGACCGCCAGGCGAGCTGGTCGCCCCACTCATCGGACGGGCCGCCGCCTTCAGTCAGCTCGTCGCGAGCTTTCAGCAGGCGCGGAGTGGGCAGGCGCAGGGCGTGCTGGTTGTGGGCGAGGCGGGCATCGGCAAGACGCGGCTGGCTCGCGAGTTCGTGGCCTGGGCCCAGGCTCAGGGCGCCGAGGTGCTCAGCGGCCACGCCTTCGAGCTGAGGGGACGGCTGCCCTACCAGCCGCTGGTGGAGGCCCTGCGAACGCGGCTGGAGGAGGAGAACGCGCCGGAGGATCTGCTGGAGGACTTGTGGCTCTCCGAACTGGCGCGCCTGCTGCCGGAGCTGCGGGTGCGCTACCCCGATCTGCCGGCTCCCACCGAGGATGAGCTGACCACCAAGGTCCGTCTGTTTGAAGCGGTGGCGCGCCTGGTGGACGCCCTGGCGCAGCGCGCACCATTGGTGCTGCTCGTGGATGATCTGCAGTGGGTGGATGAGGCCTCCCTCGACCTGATACGCTACCTGGCACGGAGCTGGAAGGGACATGGCAGCCGGGTGCTGCTACTAGGGACGGTACGTAGTGAAGGGCTGGAACTCAACCCGCGGCTTTCTGCTCAGCTCGCCGACTTTGGCCGCGATCTGCTGGCCAGCCAGGTGCCATTACAGACGCTGAGCCAGGCGGAGACCATCCAGCTCATTCAGGCTATCATCACGGAGGGAGCGCACGGCACGAGGAGTGCGGGTGATCACCCCACGGCTCTGCCCTCACGAGCCGCGCCGGGGACATTGCCGGCGCAGGGGTCGGAGAGGCCGCTAGTGGCGCTAGGCGACTTCCTGTTTGCGCACACGGGGGGGCAGCCGTTGTATCTGCTGGAGACGCTCAAGCTGCTACGGGAGTGGGAGTGGCTGGTGCCACGGCTGGAGGCTGATGGCACCTGGCGGCTGGAGCTAGCTGTTGAGATGGCTACCATCGTAGCGCAGGAGCAGTACCGGCGCGCGCTGTTGCCGCCCTCGGTGCGCACGATGATCCTGGCGCGCCTTTCGCCGCTATCGCAGCCAGCGCGCCAGCTGGTGATGGCCAGCGCCGTGCTGGGGACCTCAGCGAGTGCGCAACTGCTGTGGCAGATGGCCGAGCTGGGCTCCCTGCCCGGCGAACAGGTATCGCAGGCCAGCGTCGAGGCCCTGGAGGAAGCCGTCAAGAGCGGGATGCTGCGCGAGGAGGAAGCAGGGGGAGGGCGCCTGGGCCGCTATCGCTTCGTCCATGATCTGATGCGCAATGTGGTCTACACCGAACTGGGCGAGGCGCGGCGGCAGGTCTTGCACCAGCGCGCCTTTGCATTGCTGCAGGCCGAGAGAGCGCAAGCCTCCGAGCTGGCCTATCATGTGCTGGCGTCGGGGCAAGCCGAGACCGCCCATCGCTCCAGCGTGCAGGCCGGGGATGAGGCCATGGCTGTCTTTGCCGTCGAGAAGGCTATCGGGCACTATGAATAAGCGGGTTCCTAGCTCTATGGCCTGGAGAGGGCGATTAGTAGGCTGTGTTGCAAAAATTGGGAGGTACAGAAAAGGAGGAGGACTTGCATTTCTTGTGGCGTCATTGCCCACTGTCGTATCAGGAAAGAGCAATTATGCGGCCTTGCATGGCAGGCAGTCTCCTCCGTCATTGGCACAAGCTGTTGAGAAGTTCGCTTTTGATGGCGTGAAGAGGAGCTTCCCACTCGCGCATGTTCCGTACAAAATCAATGAGCTCCGGCTGTCAGATCGCTCAGGTCATAGCCTGCCGATCTTGTGTGGCATGTATGGGATGAGTTCTATACATGCGCGGTATGACGCCATGCTTGACCCAACTGTGCCAGAAATAGCGTTTCACAGGGCCTATGGTCCGGGCATTGAAGCGACCCTCACCTATGAATATAATGCAACGCCGGGCGCAGGACCCTTGCAGACTCTTGCGTCCCTACAGGCAAGGGCGGTAGCGCAGGGCGAACCATTACCACCATTGATGACCATCCCCGGTTGGCAAGAGTCCGACTCTATGGACTACCGCGACTTTGAGAACGCCATGCACGCCGATGAGCCTATCGAGTATGCGTTGTGTCAATGGCTGATGCTGCACGAGGATGATATCGATGGGTTCACCGATGAGCAATGGGAAGACTGGTACCAGTACGCGCGGGCGCATTGCCCACGCTTTGATAAAGAGCAACCGAAATATAGCAGGCGCGATGAGACAATGTATTCGTGACGTGTTCTCTATCATATTCTGCCTGCGATCATTGAATACTGTTCACTCTAAGGATCTGCACCGAAATCTCGCAGGAGTGAAGCAAGTGGAAGTGAGATGCCATCTGATGGGGACTGACTTCTCCAGGATATTCTTATAGACTATTCATTAGAAAGAACTGGAGGGACCTGGTCATGCATCGCTCCGTTTGTTCTGGCCCATCACGAACGGTGGGATGGCCACGGCTATCCCTACGGACTAGCAGGAGAAGCCATTCCGCTTGGAGCGCGCATCCTTGCCGTCGTGGACGCCTACGATGCTATGACCGAGCAGAGGCCGTACCGGCAGCCTTGTACGCCTACCGAGGCGCAAGCAGAAGTGCGGCAGTGCGCAGGCAGTTCCTATGCCCCCATGGTGGTCAAGGTCTTACTCCAGGTGCTGGACGAAGAAAAGAGAGCTACTCGTTGAAGGAGGAGAAAATGAACTTCCGACGGAATGAAAATAAGACGAACTACAAGGATGGCTCCGAAGCGTTACGCCGGGTAGGCTTCACAGAGAACGAAATACAGCAGTTGACTCAACTGCGTAGAGATCGAACCGAATTAGAGATGTCTCAAACCTCTGCGGAATACCGCCGCCTTGCATTTGTGCGCTGGCTCGTTGCTACGGGGAAATTATCGGACCAGCTCGCTTGAACAAGGACGATGCGATGAAGAAGAAAGGGCTCGCATCCTGGTGGTGGATGATGAGCGTGAGATCGTGCGCCTGCTCCAGCGCACCTTGACCGCTCAGGATTTTACGAAATATGCGCTCTTGAAAGTCCTCATCACCAATCGCGACACGATTCTGAGCAGGCAGGTGTTACTTGGCCAGGTGTGGGGGCAGGCTACGGGAGCACCATTCATTGCCTGCACGTCTACATTGCGCAGTTGCGCCGCAAGATTGAAGCGGATCCCAGCCGACCACGTCTGATTGTGAGCGTGCCAGGGGCGGGGTATCGCTTTACCTCTGAAGTCGCGCTTTTTCTCCTCCAATACCCGGCTGCAAGCCAATGCCGTCTGGAATGTGCTCGTGTACAATGGGCAAACGTACACTGCCAGAGCATTCGTTCTTTGACAATGGAGCATTGACATGGTCAATGAGCTGGCCTCGCACCCCAACCCGCCTACTAAATGTCTCGTACATTTGATTTAATGATATCTACGACCTCATCAGCGCGCCCTGAGAGCATCAGTTTGGTCATCGATAACGCATACCCCTTTACTTGATCAAGTTCAATGTGCGGAGGCAGAGCAAGCGCATTTGGATCCGTAATGACATCGGCTACGACAGGACCAGGGTGGTCAAGCATCTTTTGCAGACTGGAGCGTACATCGGCCGGATCCTCAATACGAATACCCAGGAAGCCTATAGCTTCAGCCACCTTCGCGAAGTTTGGATTTTTGAGATCCGTCTGATAATCAGGATAGCCCGCCACTTCCATCTCCATCTTCACGAGGTCGAGCTGGCTATTGTTGAAGATCAGGATTTTGACCGGTAGATCGTACTGCAACACCGTGAGGAGGCCTCCCATCAGCATCGCAAAGCCACCATCCCCACACAGGGCAATGACCTGGCGCT
>Ga0209647_1001556_pt1 | contig 19299 bp, 18 predicted proteins | sample GraSoi_2013_60cm_FD_185827 | JGI IMG/M metagenome (GOLD analysis project Ga0209647, IMG submission 185827) | Grasslands soil microbial communities from the Angelo Coastal Reserve, California, USA - Sample 9_17_2013_60cm (SPAdes) (version 2) | ecosystem: Environmental > Terrestrial > Soil >... | reverse complement strand
CATGTGGGGCCACGACCGGCTGTGGATGACGCCGGAGAAGCGCGCCGAGGCACGCGCGATCCGCGTCGCAGCCGCCGAGACCGGTCTGCGCAAGCCGGTGAACGTGATCGAGGGCAATTACAAGCTTGCCGCCGGCGTCTGCCCCTGGTGGGACGGCGTCGTGCGGGGCGAGGCGGCGGAATAAAGCAGGCTCAAGGCGTCCGCGTTAGACCGAGAAGCGCAAGCGCGCGCGGCCTCGGCTTGCGCGGCTGATCGCGTCAAGCCGCGAGCTTCACGTATTCGAAATCACCCGGCTTGTTGTCGATGCCGACACGCGGCGGCGCGATCCAGCTTGCGAACTTGCCGGGTTCGACGACCTGGCGCATCAGGCTCTGGATGAAGTCGCCGTCATCCTTCGACGGCAGCCACTTGTCCTTCTGCCGGTCCCACGTCGCCGCGTCGACCAGCTCCCCGGTCGGCGACGCCTTGACGTCCTTGAACTCGCCGATCTGCCGGTGGAACGCCACGTGCGGCAGCTGGAATCGGAAGCTCACGCCGACCCGTTCGATGATCTTGTTCCAGCGATCGAGACCGCGCTGGCAGTCGGCGGTGTAGTCGTCGCGCAGCCGCATGTTGATCGCAGTGAGCGCGGGCTCGTCCACGCGCTTGATCTCGCCGTCGACGAGCTTGAGCACCGGATAGGTCGAGTTCTCCAGCTTGTGGTCATCCTCGATCTTGGTTTCCTGAAAACGGCCCTTGAGGCTGGCGTTGAATGCGTTCGCCGCGTTGGTCGAGACCTCCGAGCCGAACAGGTCGAGGGACAACGAATAGTGCAGATTGAGCTTCTTCTGCATGGTGGGGAGATCGATGACGCTGAGGTCGCGGGCCTTGTGGATATCGTTCGGGTCCTCGATGCCGGCGGCCTTCATCGCCTCGCAGGTGCGCTGGATCGTGCGGCCGATGCCGGTCTCGCCGACGAACATGTGGTGCGCTTCCTCGGTGAGCATGAAGCGACAGGTGCGCGAGAGCGGGTCGAAGCCGGACTGCGCAAGGCTCTCGAGCTGCATCTTGCCGTCGCGATCGGTGAAGAAGGTGAACATGTGGAAGGAGAGCCAGTCCGGCGTCGCCTCGTTGAAGGCGCCGAGCATGCGCGGCTTGTCGGGGTCGCCGGAGCGGCGCTGCAGCAGTTGCTCGGCCTCCTCACGGCCGTCGCGGCCGAAATATTTCTGCAGGACATAGACCATGGCCCACAGATGCCGACCCTCCTCGACATTGACCTGAAACACGTTGCGCATGTCGTAGAGCGAGGGTGCGGTCTTGCCGAGATGGCGCTGCTGCTCGACCGAGGCGGGCTCGGTGTCGCCCTGGATGACGACGAGGCGGCGCAGCATGGCGCGGTATTCGCCCGGCACCTCCTGCCAGGCGGGCTTGCCGTAGTGCTGGCCGAACGGAATCGTGCGACCCTCCTCGTGCGGCGCCAACAGGATGCCCCAGCGGTACTCCGGCATCTTCACGTAATCGAACTTGGCCCAGCCCTTGGGATCGACCGACACCGCGGTGCGCAGATAGACGAGCGCCTCCTGGAAGCCGTGCGGCCCCATGGTCTTCCACCAGTCGATGTAGCCGGGATGCCAACCCTCGAGCGCGCGCAGCACCTGCCGGTCCTCGGTGAGATTGACGTTGTTCGGGATCTTGGTCGAGTAATCGACGTTGACGATATCGCTCATGGCGGACTCCTCTAATGGCGAGTAGCGAATAGCGAGGAGCGAATAAGGGGAGCAGCCATTTGCTCCACCTTCATGCTCGCGAGTTGCTCTTGCTATTTGCCGATCGCTATTCGCATCTCCGTTCTCACACCCTGCGCGTGTCGAACGCCGGCTTTTGGCCGGTGCCGTAGCGCTTGAGCGCGCCCTCTTCGCCGACGGCGTTGGGGCGCTGGAAAATCCAGTTCTGCCACGCCGTGAGGCGGGCGAAGATTTTCGATTCCATGGTCTCGGGGCCGCCGAAGCGCAAATTGGCTTCGAGCCCCGTCAGGCCGTCGGCGGAAAAGCTTGCGCGCTCCTCCAGAAACACGCGGATCTCGTCCTCCCAGTCGATGTCGTCGAGCGCGAATGTGACGAGACCGAGTCGCTCCGCCGCTTCGGCATCGAGCGTCTCGCCCGCCGCGGCCTTCGCCCGATCGAGGTCAGTCGGATCGGCCAGGAAACGGCTCGCAAGCCGCGAAAGCCCGTTCGACATCGGATAAGCGCCGAAATTGACCGTGGCGAGCGCCAGCGTCGCCGGCGGCTTGTTGTCGCCGTCGCGTTTCCCGATCAGCATGTAGGAGCGGTCGCTCGCGAACACGAGCTCGGCCAGCGTGCCGGCGAAGCACGAGCCGGGCTCGACTAAAGCCACGAGCGAGCGCGAGGTAAGGTCGATGCGCTTGAGCACGCGCTTCCAAAAGCCCCTGATCTCGCGCGCAAGCCAGTGCTCCTTGTTAGCGTCGAGGAATTGATCGTAGGCGAGGACTTGCGCCGGATCGCCCGACGATTTGAACACGATGGCGGCGACGTCGAATTCGTTGGCGCGGATGTCGAGAATGGCGTCGTCGAGCTCGCGTGCGAGCTTGAGCGGCCAGAACTCCGCACCCTGCTCGACCATGGCTTCGGCGGAGGCCGGCGGCGCCGCCTGCGGCCCGCGCAAGGTGAGGGTCGCGAGCCGCGCGCGCGCCGACGAGCCCGGTTCAGGCGAGTGTCCGGCGCGCGCACTTTTAAAGTGGCCGCGCTGGCCGCTCGCTTCGCTCGCCAGCGCGGCGCGCGCCGACGAGCCATCTTCGCGAGTGTCCGGCGCGCGCACTTGAGACTGGCCGCGCTGGCCGCTCGCTTCGCTCGCCAGCGCGGCGCGCGCCGACGAGCCATCTTCGCGAGTGTCCGGCGCGCGCACTTGAGACTGGCCGCGCTGGCCGCTCGCTTCGCTCGCCAGCGCGGCGGCGCGCAGTTCGACCGAGACCGTGCCGTACTCGACGCCGTCCGCGGAGCGCTCGCGCGTGAGCGGCTTGAGCGCAATGCCCTTGGCGGCGGCCGGACGTTGCGACTTTGCGGCGAATTCCCGCGCGCGCTTGGCCACCGCCTCCTCGAGCTTGGAGGCGGGCACCACTTCATCGACGAGCCGCCAGTCCACGGCGCGCTTGCCTTTGATGCCCTCCTCGGTGGTGCAGAACACGTCGGCGCGATCGCGGCGCACCTTGCGTTTGTCGGTGACGCGGGTGAGCCCGCCGGTGCCGGGAAGCACGGCGAGCAGCGGCAGCTCCGGCAGCGACACCGCCGAGGAACCGTCGTCGATCAGCATGATGTGGTCGGCTGCGAGCGCCAACTCGTAGCCGCCGCCGGCGGCGGTGCCGTTGATCACGCAAATGGTGAACAGGCCCGAGGCCTCGCTTGCGTCCTCGATGCCGTTGCGCGTCTCGTTGGTGAACTTGCAGAAATTGACCTTGTGGGCGTGGCTGGCGCCGGCGAGCATGCGAATGTTAGCGCCGGCACAGAACACCCGCGGCTTGCCCGAGCGCAGCAGGATAACTTTCACCTGCGGATGCTCGAAACGCAGCCGCTCAATGGCGTCCGCCAGCTCGATGTCGACGCCGAGGTCGTAGGAGTTGAGCTTGAGCTCATAGCCCTCGAACAGCGTACCCTTTTCGTCGACGTCCATCAGCAGCGTGGCGACGTCGCCGCCGACCGTAAGCTTCCAATGGCGATATTTCGACGGATCGGCCTGGAAGTCGATGCGGCTCTTGCCGTTGTTCAATTTGCGTTCTGCGTCGGCCATGGATTTCCTCACAACATCATTCAGCGAGCCGAGCTCGGATGTTTCGCACTCCGGCCGCTCGCGGCGGCTCGGGCCGGCCTGACTTCGCCGGGAGGGGGAATATCGCCTTCGTGATGCTCGCGCAGGAGCCGGTTGACGAAGTCGGAGATCGCCCGCAACGTCGCCTCGGGCGCCTCGCGGTGGGGCGCGTGCCGCGTATTCGCCAACAGCGCGACATCGACCGGGCAATAGCACTCCTGCTGCGCCACCTCGATCTGCCGCATGGTGCCGTATTGGTCATTCTCGCCCTGCACGATCAGAATCGGCACCCGGATGTGGGCGAGCGCATCGCTGAGATCCCATGTGCGGAACTCGGGATCGAGCCAGGGGCCGCACCAGCTGTGGAACGCGTTGTCCGGATCGGCGTGCCAGCGCGCAAGCTTCGCGCGCAGCGGTCCGGCCTCGAATGCCGCCCGCGTACGCACGATCTCGGCAATGCCCATGTCTTCGGTGAAGAAGTGCGGGGCCATCAACGCGAGCCCGCGCACGCGGTGGTCCTGGATGCTGCCGGCGTAGATCGCGGCAATCGAGGCCCCATCGCTGTGGCCGACGAGAAGGCCGCGGCGGAAGCCGATCGCGTCGAGCACGCGAGGAAGCACGTCGCGCGCCTCGTCGTGCATGAACGAGACCGGACGCGGCAATTTCGCCGGCGACGAGCGGCCGTAGCCGGCGCGCGAATAGGCGAAAACCCCGGTGCCGGTGGCTGCGGCGAGCTCTTGCGCAAAATTCCCCCAGCCGGCGACGCAGCCGAGCCCCTCGTGCAACAGCACAAGGGTCGGCGCCGCATCCGGGCGCGGGCCGATCATGCGGTATTCAAGCCGCATCTCGCCGAGCTCAAGAAAGCCTTGATCAGCGAGGGTCACTGTTTGCCTCCGCCGCTACAACTCGCGACGATGCGCGCGAGTTTCACGCAGCTCTGCTCCACGGTATCGCCCGAGGTATCAAGCTCCGCCTGTGCGCGCGCGTAGTCCGCGCGGCGCGCATCGAGGATGGCAACGAGATCGGCCATGGCCTCGCGGTTTTGCGCCATAGGGCGGAAATCGCCCTGCGCCATGACCCGCCGCATATGCTCGTCAGGCCGCGCTTTGACCCACACCGTGTGCGTGCGGCGCAGAAGCAGCGCATAGGTTTCTGGATTCGAAACGATGCCGCCGGCGGTGGCGACCACGGCCGCCCGGTGCTCGTCGATGACGCGCTCGAGGCAAGCGCGCTCGTAGCGGCGAAAGGTTGCGATGCCCGCCATCTCGATGAGATCGGGAATGCGCGCGCCGTAGTCCTGTTCGACCAGCCGGTCGAGCTCGATGAAGGGACAGCCGAGCGCATCCGCAAGCCTGCGACCCAGCGTCGATTTACCGGCGCCGCGCAGCCCGACCAGCGCAATCCGGCGGCCGCGGTCGATCCCCGCATCCCGCCCCGCGCGGCTTTCGATCAGCTCGGCGAGCGCGGGAAGCTCGGCGCGCGGCGTGCGCGCGAGGACATCGAGTATCTGGGCCATCGCCGCGCTGCGCCCGTTGCTGCGCGGGAGCAATTCGATGATGGGAACATCGAGCGCGTGCGCGATCGATGCGAGCATGATCACGGACGGGTTGCCCGCTCCACCCTCGATCTGCGCCAGATAGCGCTCGGAGGCGCCGGAGGCGTGCGCGAGCTGGCGGCGCGTCATCCCGCGCTTGGCACGGGCAAGCCGCACCAGCCGACCGATGGCGGCGACGAACGCGCGGTGATCCTCGCGCTCCGGCGCGGCTGTTGGCCGCTTCACGCTTGTTTTCGCCTTGATGGACGGCACAACCGGTTGTCCCGCTGATCGGCACTATAATTCATGCAATATAATGCATGCCAGCAGCCGCGTCAACGCGCAGCAATCCATCAGCCCGCACTCGGCCCCTAGCGCGTCACCCGCTCGGCGCGCAGCTTGAAGCGCTGGATCTTGCCAGTCGCGGTCTTGGGGAGTTCCGCGCGAAATTCGATCCAGCGCGGATATTTGTAAGGCGCCAGCGTCGTCTTGACGTGCTCCTGCAACGCCCGCGCCAGCTCCTCGCAGGTCTTGTCGGCGGACTTGAGCACCACGAAGGCCTTGGGCTTGATCAGCTCGTCGTCGTCCGGCCAGGCAACGACCGCGGCCTCCAACACGTCTGGATGGGTGCAGAGCGCGCCTTCGACTTCGAACGGCGAGACATAGATGCCGCCGACCTTGAGCATGTCGTCGCGCCGCCCGCAATAGACGTAGTGACCGCCCTCGTCTTGCACGTATTTGTCGCCGGAGCGCGTCCATTCGCCCAGGAAAGTCTCGCGCGTGCGCTCGCGGTCGTTCCAATACATGACTGCCGACGTCGGCCCGCGCACCTGCAGCTCGCCCATTTCGCCGCTGCGCGTAATCACGTTGCCGTCATCGTCGACGAGACGGATGTCGTAGCCCGGCACCGGCTTGCCGGTGGTGCCGTATTTCACCCCGCCCGGATAGTTCGAAATGAAGATGTGCAGCATCTCGGTGGAACCGATGCCGTCGAGCACGTCGACGCCGTAGCGCTCCTTCCAGCGCCGGCCGACGTCGGGCGGCAAGGCCTCACCCGCGGAGACGCAGTATCTCAGCTTCAAATCCGCACGCTTGGGCGCGCCGGGATGGGCGAGGAAGGCGGCATAGAATGTCGGCACGGCATAGAACACCGTCACCGGATGGCGGCGCAGGATCGCGGCGACCGTCTCCGGCGTCGGGCGATCAGGCGAGAGGATGGTGGTGGCGCCGACCGCCATGGGGAAAGTCATGGCGTTGCCGAGCCCGTAGGCGAAAAAGAGCTTCGCCACCGAGTAGCAGACGTCGCTTTCCTCGAGACCGAGCACACCGCCGGCATAGAGGTCGGCGGTGAGGCGCAGATTGGCGTGGACGTGCACCGCGCCCTTGGGCCTGCCGGTCGAGCCCGAGGTATAAAGCCAAAAGCACATGTCGTCGCGCGTGGTGGGCGCGGTGTAGGGTTCGGGCCGCGCGCTCGCGAGCAAATCCTCGAAACGGCGATGTCCGCATGCGTTCTCGCCCGAGACGATCACGCACAGCGGATCCGTGCTCGAACCGATCAGGCTGGCGAATTTCGCCAGCAGCGCCTCCGACACCACGAGGACCTTGGCGCGGCTGTCGGCGAGCATGAAGCGGTAGTCATCCTCGGTCATGAGCGTATTGACCGGAATGGGCACCACGCCGGCCTTGATGGCCCCGAGAAAGGCGGTGGGCCAGTCGATGGTGTCGAGGAGCGCGAGCAGGATGCGCTCCTCGCGCCGGATTCCGAGCGAGCGCAGCACGTGGCCGAAGCGGTCCACGCGCTCGGCGAGCTGGCCATAGGTCCAGCTTCCGCGCGGATCGATATAGACCGGCTTGTTGGCGCGCCCGGCCTTGAGGTTGCGCTCGATGATGTCGGCGGCGAAGTTATAGCTGCGCGGGATCGCGTCGAGGGCGGCGCGCGCATCAATCGTCGGCGCGAGCTTCGCGGCGGCATCGGCCATGGCGCGCTTCCTCAAATCTCGTCGTCCGCCGCCAAGCGGCTTCTTCTCGGCCATGAATTATGCAAGCCGCCGATAACTGTCGCAATGAAAAGCTTGCTATAATCGCGGGCCTGGGCGCCCGCCTGGCGCCGCCCCAAACACAAGAACGCGCAGGAGAGACTCCCATGGACGAGACGGTCCGCAAGGTCAGCGCCGACGACATCAACCCGCGTTACAATTGGGGCCGCGCGTTGCCGGCGCTCGGCATCATGGGGGTCGACTTCGAGGAGCGGGTCGATTACCGCCGACTGCACCGCTATCGGCTGAGCCGCGTCAAGCAAGCGTTGGAAAAATCCGAGCTCGGCGCGCTGCTCGTCTTCGACGTCAACAACATCCGCTACATCACCTCGACGAAGATCGGCGAGTGGGAGCGCGACAAGCTCTGCCGCTGGGCGCTGCTTGCCCGCGACCGTGATCCCATCCTGTGGGATTTCGGCTCCGCCGCCGTGCACCACAAGCTCTACACGCCCTGGCTCAAGCCGGAGGACTGCAAAGCCGGCCTCATCGGTCTGCGTGGCACCGTCAACCCGGCCTTCGGACTGATGGAGCGCCACGCCAAGGAAATTGCTTCGCTGCTCAAGGAGGCCGGCGTCCACAAAATGCCGGTCGGCGTCGACATCATCGAGCCGCCGATGATGTTCGAGCTGGAGAAGGCCGGGCTCAAGATCAAGGATGGCCAGCAGGTGATGCTGGAGGCGCGCGAGCTCAAGAACATCGACGAGATCGCGCTCCTCAACCGCGCCGCCGCGATGGTCGACGGCGCCTACCATCTCATCAGTGAAGAGCTCAAACCGGGGGTGCGCGAGAACGACATCGTCGCGAAGGTCAACGAATTCCTCTACCGCCACGGCTCCGACGACGTGGAAGCGATCAACGCGATCTCGGGCGAGCGCTGCAATCCGCATCCGCACAATTTCACCGACCGCATGCTGCGCCCGGGCGACCAGGCGTTCTTCGACATCCTGCAATCGTTCATGGGCTACCGCACCTGCTACTACCGCACCTTCAACGTCGGACGGGCGACGCCGGTGCAGCACGACGCTTACAAGAAGGCGCGCGATTGGCTCGACAAGGCGATCGCCCTGATCAAGCCGGGGGTCACGACCGATCAGATCTGCAAGGTGTGGCCCAAGGCGCCGGACTTCGGCTTCCCGGACGAGATGTCGGCCTTCGGCCTGCAATTCGGGCACGGGCTCGGACTTGCGCTGCACGAGCGGCCGATCATTTCACGCGTGGTCTCGCTCGACCATCCGACCGAGATCAAGGAGGGCATGGTGTTCGCGCTCGAGACCTATTGCCCGGCGGGCGACGGCTACTCCGCCGCCCGCATCGAAGAGGAGGTCGTGGTGACCGACACGGGTTGCCGCGTGATCACGCTGTTCCCGGCCGAGGAGCTGCCCATCAGCCATCGGTATTGAACGTCCACTCACGCGATAGCCGCGGTTTCGTAACCTCTCCCCGCAGCATGCCAGCGCTGCTTGCCATGCTCGTTGGATTGACGGTAGATACCGGCGCAGAACATCAACTGGAGGGTCGATAATGGAAATTCGTATCGCACAAGCGAAGCTCCGGCCGATCATGGCCGCCGCAGCGCTCCCTACCGCGCTCCTGGGCCTTGCGCTCACGTTCGCGTCTGGGCCCGTCGCGGCGCAGCAGTGGACGCCGGAGCAACGCGCGGCCTGCGAGCCGGATGCGATGCGGCTCTGCCAACAATACATCCCGGACATCGACCGTGTCAGGGCGTGCATGGCCCATTACCGTCGCTATCTCAGCCCCGCCTGCCGTGCCTTGTTCGAGGGCGGCGCGAAGAAGCGACGCTCCTAAGCGGCAGCCGAGTCGCGCGCTCTCCCCCTGAACCCACACTCCCCAGCCACATCGCGTCCCGCTGCCCGCGTCAGCGGTCTCGTCACGGCAATGCGAATGCTCGACAGAGCGATGCATCCGCCGACGTGAGCGCGGGCACGATTCTTTTCGCGGCTTCCAGCGTCGACGCCGGATGAGGGCCCGCAACGCTGCTGCCAGTTGCGCCGCACGCTGCGCGAGAAACCGGCGTCGGGCGATAGGTTCGAACCGTCGATGCTGGTAACATCGGCTCGCGCTCTCGCGAGCGAGCGCGAGCCTGCGGAGGATGCCATGGCGAAGAAGCAAACGGATGGGGTCTACAAGATCGTCGAGGTCGTCGGTGTCAGCGACAAATCGTGGGAGGAGGCGGGCCGTAACGCGGTGGAAACAGCAGCCGGCTCGCTGCGTGACCTGCGCGTGGCCGAAGTGACGCAAATGGACATGAAGGTGGAAGACGGCAAGGTCGCCGCGTTCCGCACCCGCGTGTCGCTCTCGTTCAAATACGAAGCTTAAGAGGGCTTGGCAGGCTTGCCGGGGGCGCCTGGATAGAGCGGCGGATTATCGTTCCGCGCGAACCGGGTCGGCACCTCTCCTTGCGGTTGCGACACCGCTGCCTGAAGTTAGAGAGGACAACGGGGTCGCGGCACTCGTCTGCCCTTCGAGGTGCGCTCGGGTCCACGGATGGTGCCTCCCGACCAACCCCCTGAATTCATGGGAGATGTCAGGGGAGGGAGCCGCAGGCCGTTACCGCGCCATACACGTTAACCTATTGGAATCACGTGTTTTCAAGGTTTCGTGAAGGGCCTTGGGGACGATCCGAAGAATCCTACTTTTCCGGTGGAAGCCCATGAACCTTCCGTCGCCCCGCCGCGACCAATGACGGGGAGATGTTGGGGGGAGCGTGTGATGAACAATTTCTCGATGTTTACCGCAGATCGCATGACCCACCTGAAGGTGGTGGCCGTGGCGCTTGTCTGCGCGACGCTGGTCGCCGGTCTTGGGGTTGCCGCGCGCGTCGCCGACGGCTCGCCCGATGGACGGTTGGAGGCCACCGTGATCAAGGCCGGCAAGCCGGTGACCGCTTCGACGAGCGAGTCCCGCACCATCCGCTGACAGTTTACGTTTTCTCAACCCCCGTACTCTGCGCGCCTTCGGGCGCGCTTTCTTTTGGGCTGCCGGGACGCGCAGCGCGGACCCGGCTCCGATGTGGCACTCGGGACACGCTCGGGAAAAATTTCCGACAGCGAGACCGCGGCACCGCTCATTCGTCAAACTGGGACTCCGGGGGCGCGGGCCTGCGCGGCGCCGCGGCCGAGGGAAGCGGAACGCCAATTTGGCGCATCAGCTCGACCGGCTGCAGCATCGGGGGCACGCGTTCGGGAGCGAACATCCAGGCGGCGAGCAGCGCGGCCACAGCTGCGACCACGAGCGTCATCAGAATCGCGAATGCTCGCCACCGTCTCATCCGCCGGTGCACCGCTGCCGTCGCCGGCGCGATCACCGGGATCCGGGCCTCGCTCGGCGCTTCGAGCGCAGCAGCGGCGGGTGGCACGACGGGTGCAGGCAAGACGGGCTCGACTACGGGCGTCTGCGCCGGCGTCGCATCCGGCCTCGGAGCGGCCGCTACCTCTGGGATCGGCAGCGACGTCGCTTCTGAAGCTGGCGCGGCCGTCGCTTCTGAAGCTGGCGCGGGCGTCGCCTCTGAAGTTGGCGCCGCCGAGGTCGCTTCCGAAACTGGTGCGGGCGTCACTTCCAAAGCTGGCGCGGGCGTCGCCTCTGAAGCTGGTGCGGGCGTCACTTCCGAAGCTGGTGCGGGCGTCACTTCCGAAGCTGGCGCGGGCGTCGCTTCTGAAGCTGGCATCTGGTTCCCCTCCGGCATCGGCGCCGGAGCCGGCTCCGTGGCCCTCGCCGAGTTCGCTTCTGAAGTTAGCGTTGTTGCGGCTTGCGATATCGCGGCTTCGATCGCATCGAGGCTTGGTGGTTCGCTCGTTGTCGGGGCGAGCGCGGGCGGCAGGACTTCCGGTGCTGGTGGTTGCATCTTCTGTCGGGCCTCGGGCACTTTGGCCTTGATGCGCGCCCAAATTGCGGCCTCCGGCTCGACCGGCTCGACCATGAGGTGCAGTTCGCCGAACCGGTGCTCCCACAGCTCCACTTTGGCGGCGAATGCTTCGTCCGCGTCCAACAAGGTGCGAGCCTGCATGCGCTCCTCGAAGTCGAGCGTGCCGAGGACGTATTCGGCAGCAAGCGCGTCCGTGTAGTCGAGTTCGCTCATGACTTGAGACACCGCTCGATCTCGAGCAGGCTCCGCCGCAGCGACGCCCTGAGCAGATCGACCGGCATGTCGAGCTTGGCCGAGAGCTGGTCGCGACTGAAAGCGCCGTAATAGGCAAGCAGCAGCATGCGTTGGCGGTCCGGCTCGAGCCGACCGATGCAGCTCAGCAGTCGTTTGAGATCGTCGGTCAGCTCGTGGCGAGGCACGCTGGCGGGGCCTTCGTCCTCATCGATGATTTCCGGTTCGCTGTCGCTCGCGACCGGCTGCGGTTTCCGCGCCGCATCGATCGCCAACCGCCGGGCGATCGCAACCATCCAGGCGAGCGGCGTCGAATGGGTGGGATCGAACTCGCCGGCCTCCAGCCAGACCTGCAGATACGCCTCCTCCATGACCTCGGCGGCGAGGCCGTGACGCCGCAGAATACGCAGCACCACGCCATAGAGCTTGGCGCAAGTCGCCCCATAGAGCCGCTCGAACGCGACCGCGTCACCCTTGGCGACGGCCGCGAGCAGCCATGTGATTTCAACCGGCGTCGACATCGTGGGCAAAAGCTACTTCCTGCTGGGCCCGCCGTTCAAGCTTGCGCAGGCGGCGACACCTTCGTGCATCGCTGGTCCAGCGGCGGCCGCCGTGGAACCGGCGTCAGGCGATGGGCTCAAGCTTATCTGCGGTCATCAGCCAAGCGCGCTCAAGGCGCTGATTATGGCCGCCGAAGCCGCCGCCCGTCGAGACGGGTATCGCCGGAACGCATGACCGGAAGCGAGGGCCGCGGCGGACGGTTCCACTGCGGCCCGATCACGCTCGAGTCGGCGTTGACACGCTGGGCTTGGGCTGACGCGGTTACGCGCTCGCGCTGTTGCGCATCATGCCGACGGCGTCGAGCTCGGCCTGCTCGTCGTCCTCCGCACGTTCCCGCATCTGGTCGCGCTCGCCGAGCAACTCGACCTTCCTCATCTCCTCGAAGGCCTCGCCGAGCGCCGCCTTGGCGTCTTCGAGCTGGGCTTTGAGGTCGTCGGCTGAGCGCCTGAGGTTGTCGCGCCGCTGTATCGCCGCCTTGGCGTAGGTCGGATAGGCGAAATGACCGGGATCGTGAATCCCGGAGCGATCCTGCTCGATCTTGATGTCGCGCTCGAGATCGCCGCTGATGCGCTCGAACTCGCTGATCATGCCCTCGATCTGGGCGACCCTGCGGCGCCTCTCCTCGACCTGAAACTTCTTCAGGCGAATGAGTGTTTCGCGTGACTTCATCGACTCGTGCTCCCCCGAAGCCCCGGCACCGGGACACCGCATCGAACAGACGCGGCCCCTCCCCCTTGGGCCGACCGACCCAAGCCAGCGCGCAGTGTGGCGGGACAACGTTAGTTTTCGGTTTCCACGCCAACGTGGGATGTGCGCAACGCGTTGATATCCCTGCCCAAGACTGGTCGCCGCTGCCTTTACCTTTGTAGAGCAGCCCCGATCCGGGACAGGCTTCCGGTCGCCGCGTCGCCGCCAACGCGGCCGCATGCGCATCTCACATCCGTTCTTAACTTCGTGTTTACCCGCGTCGTTAATCATTAGGTCACCGTTGTGGGACGTCAGGGGGCCCGTCGTCCGGCCAGGACGGAGGGGCAGAATCTCTGAATCGATTACAGCCGACTCTTAAAGTCAGACATGAGATGATGCTTGGAAAAAAAACCGCTCCCGTGCAGTATCTTAGGGCGATTCGCCCGAGTTCCCCAGAGAGGGCACGCGCACGTTGGAACGAGGTTTGTTAACCACGCGTCGTTAATGTTCCGACTCGGTTCGTCCCAAGGCGTTTTCGAGGGCCGCCGCTGCGGCGTGCCGACCTGAGCCCGAAGCGGCGAGGAAGGGGACTGGCATGCGCGTATTGCTGATTGAGGATGACAGTGCCACCGCTCAATCGATTGAGCTGATGCTCAAGTCCGAGAGCTTCAACGTCTACACCACCGACTTGGGTGAAGAAGGCGTCGATCTGGGTAAGCTCTACGACTACGACATCATCCTGCTCGACCTGAACCTCCCGGACATGTCCGGTTTCGAGGTGCTGCGCACGCTGCGCGTCTCCAAGGTGAAGACGCCCATTCTGATCCTCACCGGGCTTGCCGGCATCGAGGACAAGGTCAGAGGCCTCGGCTTCGGCGCGGACGACTACATGACCAAGCCGTTCCACAAGGACGAGCTGGTGGCGCGCATCCACGCCGTCGTGCGCCGCTCCAAAGGCCACGCGCAGTCGGTGATCCAGACCGGCGACCTGGTGGTCAATCTCGATACCAAGACGGTGGAAGTGAACGGCGCGCGCGTGCATCTCACCGGCAAGGAATACCAGATGCTGGAGCTCTTGAGCCTGCGCAAAGGCACGACGCTGACCAAGGAGATGTTTCTCAACCACCTCTACGGCGGCATGGACGAGCCCGAGCTCAAGATCATCGACGTCTTCATCTGCAAGCTGCGCAAGAAGCTCGCGAACGCGTCCAACGGCAAGAACTACATCGAGACCGTGTGGGGCCGCGGTTACGTGCTGCGCGAGCCGTCGGACGACGAGGCCCGCATCCCGGCGTGACGAGTTTTCCAAGAGCCATCATCTCTCTCCTCTAGACTCGGACAATTCCGAACCCCGCCCGCCAAGGCGGGGTTTTTGTTGGCCACGGATCCCGCGCTTCGTGGTCAAGCTCGACAAACCATAAAGTAATTGGGGCGCTACGCCTTGGCGCAAGCGCGGTTGACCGTTGGCGCGCGGGTCGTAGAGTGCGCTCCCAATCGTCCCCACGCACCCGTCAATGGCTTCCCCCTCGATCCCCACCTTGTCCGCGCACGGCGCCGACATGCCGGCTATCGGCTTTGGCACCTCCTCCTTGGGCGATTGCGGCGAGATCGTCGCAAGCGCGCTGAGCCTCGGCTATCGTCACATCGACACGGCCTGGAAATACGGCACCGAGCGCGGCGTGGGCGAAGGCATCCGCGCCTCCGGCGTGCCGCGCACTGAGATGTTTCTGACTACCAAGGTATCGCACGAATACCTCCGCGCCGACGACTTTGCGCGCTCGGTCGAGCAGAGCCTGAAGACTCTCGGCGTCGACTTCGTCGATCTCCTGCTCGTGCATTGGCCGAACCCGGAGATTCCACTCAGCGAGCCCATTCCCGCGCTCGCCAAGGCCAAACGGCAAGGACTTGCGCGCCATATCGGGGTTGCGAATTTCAACATCGCCATGCTCGACGAAGCGATCCGGCTCTGTCCGGAGCCGCTGGTCAATCTGCAGGCCGAGTATCACGCCCATCTCGACCAGACCAAGCTCACCGCGGCGTGCCGCCAGCGCGGTCTGATCTTCACCGCTTATTGCCCGCTGGGCCGCGGGCGTTTGTTGCGCGACCCGGTGCTCGCTGACATTGCCGCCCGCAAAGAACGCACCCTCGCTCAAATCGCGCTGCGCTGGCTGATCCAACAGGGCAACATCGTTCCGATCCCACGCTCGTCGAACGCCGCGCGCATGGCCGAGAATCTCAACATCTTCGACTTTGCGCTGACCGACGAGGAGATGGCGCGGATCGCGGCGCTCAAGCGGCCCGACGGCAGGATCGCCAATCCCGCGGGCCGCGCACCGGACTGGGATTGAGATGGCGGGAACGGACGATGACCAAGACGCCGAAATATTTCATGTACTTTCCCGGCAACTACCGGTGGTCGGCGGCCTTCGTCAACATGCTCGGCCGTGCAAGCTACGGCGGCGCCGACATCAGTGAGTTGCACAAGATCGGACGGGCGCTCGCGGGCAAAGCCGCCGAGGATGACGAGGCCTGGTTCGACGCCTGCGTTTCGGTCGCCGACGAAGTGCGCGGCCACGCCGAGCGTTTCGCCGCGTCGGGCCATGCGGTTTCCGCCGCGGCCTTTTATCTGCGCGCGTGTCACTATTATCAGATGGGCGAACGCTTTCGTACTCCGAAGGACAAGACCGCGTTCGATGCCTATCGCACCGCGGTCGATTGCTTCCACCGATTCGCCGCCCTTGCCGACGTCAAGATCGAGATCGTCGAGGTGCCGTTCGAAGACAAAAGCCTGCCGGGGTATTTCGTCCACGCCCGGAACAGGCGATCAGCGCGCGCCCCCTGCGTCGTATTCTTCGATGGCCTCGACGTCACCAAGGAAATCCAGTACCTCGCCGGCGTGCCGGACCTGATCAAGCGCGGCATCTCGGTCCTGGTCATGGACGGGCCCGGCACCGGCGAAGCGATCCGTTTCCGCGGGCTCGTCTTGCGCCACGATTATGAAAAAGCCGGCAGCGCTTGCATCGATTTCCTGGAACAGCGCGATGACGTCGACGGCAAGAAGATCGGCGTTGTCGCCATCAGCCTCGGCGGCTACTACGCGCCGCGCTGTGCCGCGCTCGAACCGCGCTTTGCCGCCTGCATCGCCTGGGGCGCGATCTGGGACTATCACGCTGTGTGGAAGCGGCGCATCGAAGCGCAGTTCAAGGCATCGCTGTCGGTGCCCGGCCACCACATCATGTGGATCCTGGGCGCCGCGACACTCGAGGACGCATTGAAGCGGCTCGAGCCGTTCAAGCTCGACGGCGTCGTGCAGAAGATGCGCTGCCCGTTCCTGGTGGTACACGGCGAGGACGACGAGCAGATTCCGCTCAGCGATGCGCAGGCGCTCTACGATGCCTGCGGATCGAACGACAAGACGTTGCACGTGTTCACCAGCGATGAAGGCGGCGCGCAACACTGCCAGCGCGACTATCTCACGCTCGGCTGCGCGACCATGTGGAACTGGTTCGAGAACAAGCTCCTGCGCGCGTAGCGAACGACGCGCGCAGCGGCATCAGCGGGTGGCGATGACGATCGCGTCGCCTTCGGCCTTGAGGTCGACCTCGAGCCCGCAGGCGCGGGCGAGCAGGCCGGCATAGAACGGCTGGATCGCGTGTGCGTCGACGGATCCGCTCTCGGAGACGCCCTGCAGCAGGGCCGGCACGGCTTGCGGGATACGGGCACTGACCCCGGAGGCGGTGATGCGGAAGCCCATGTTCTCCCCTGCCCCGACCGGATCCACCGCGAGCGTGCCGCCGCGCGGGATCGCCTGGCCCGCGATGATCAACAAGTTCAGAAGCAACTTGACCCGGTTTTTCGGCAACAGCACGCGCGGCAGGTTCCAGACGAGCTTGGTCTTGTCATCCTCGATGAACGCTTGCGCCATGGCGCGGGCGTCGCCGAGATCGACCTGCGCGCTGGCAGAGCCGGCGGCGCCGAAGGCGAGGCGGCAGAATTGCAGCCGCGCCGACGCCGTCCTCGCGCTCCGCTTGATGAGGTCGAGCGCGAAAGTCTTGGTCTCCTCGTCGCTGTCCTTCTCCTCCAGCACTTCGAGTCCGTTGACGATGGCGCCGGTCGGGCTGATGAGGTCGTGGCAAACGCGCGAACACAAAAGGGCGGCGAGATCGAGAGCATCAAGATCAACGGCTACGGACATGAGAACGTCTCCGGTAGGCGGGCCTCGGATCGGCGCAGCCGCGAGTGCTCGGCGCGAATCAAAACCATGGCACCGCTGATACACCGCGGCAGCGCGAGCTGCCAAGACTAGAACCGGCAGCACCACCGGTGTCCCGAGTCCGAAGGTCGGAAACCTGCGATGCGAACTTCAAAATCCGAGCGATACTAGTGTCCCGATTCCGAAGTTCGCAAGTCCTTGCGGCGCATTCTCGTGCGAACTTCGGAATCAAAGGGACACTAGCAAACTTTTGACTCTAAGTGTGGTTTTGGATTTGAGCTTCTATGCCCGCTTACGACTTCAATGCTAGGAATTCAAATCCGCCACTGCAGGAGCGGGAGCTTGCGACCGCACGATGACATCGCGGCTGTAGACGGCCGGCTGCTCGACGAGCTCACCACCATCGTCTCGGCGGCGGCGGCCGCCATCCTTGCGGCCCGCGCGGGTTCGCTCGAGGTCCGGGCCAAGGCCGATCTTTCTCCGGTCACCGCCGCCGATCACGCGGCCGAGGCGCTGATCCTCGAGGGGCTTGCCCGCCTGCTTCCCGGCATGTGCGTGGTGTCGGAGGAGGCGGCGGGGTGCGCGCCCCCCGACCGCATTCCCGGCACCTTCGTCCTGGTCGACCCCCTCGACGGCACCCGCGAGCTGCTCGCCGGGCGCGATGAGTTCACGATCAATCTTGCGCTCGTGAGCGGCGGATCTCCGCGCCTTGGGATTATCGCCGCCCCGGCGTGGGGAGTCCTGTGGCGGGGGATTGTGGGGCGCGGCGCCGAGCGGCTGCGTCTCGCGCCCGGAGCGCCAGCGGGTACTGCGCACGAGCGCAGCGCCATTCGAAGTAGGCCTTCGCCGCCCTCGGGCCTCGTTGCGGTGGTCAGCCGCTCGCACCTCGAACCGCAGACCCAGGCGCTCCTGGCACGACTGCCGATCGCCGACCGGCGCGCGTGCGGATCGGCGGTCAAATTCGGTCAGATCGCCGAAGGATCCGCCGACGTCTATCCGCGCCTCTCCGCCACTTGCGAATGGGACGTGGCGGCCGGCCATGCGGTGGTTGCGGCCGCCGGCGGCGCCGTCGTCACGCCGGAGGGCGCGCCGTTGATCTATGGGCGGGTGTTCGAGAGCTTCCGCGTTCCGGCCTTTGTTGCATGGGGCGACCCCTCGGCAGTCAGCAGGTTCGACGGGCCCGCGCCTGCTCAAAGCCCAGTCCGCTAAAGACGAGGGCGCCCGCTCTTTACGTGCAGATCAAGCTAGCATTGGCGCGGCGAGCCGCTCCCACCGCGGCGGCCCGACCGGACCGCAAATTCAAGCCAAACCTTCCGTTGTCGCCGCCGTGCCGTCATAGTCTTGCCGGTCATGGGGCGATTCGGTTGCGGTTTGGCCGCAAAGTCGAGGTATGTGTGTCTTGACGGGTGTAAGCGGAGTTGACCTCTTGCTGTCCATGGAGCACTCGATGCGCGCCGCGACGCGAACCATCGCTCTCGTTCTGGTCATGCTCGGCTTGGGAAGCGCGCCGCTGGCGGCCCAAGCCAATCCACCGCCGGCCCAGGCCAATCCTCCGCCGCCGCCGGCCCAAGCCAGTCCTCCTCCACCGCCGCCGCCGGGCAGTGCCGCTCCGCAAGGCCCGCAATATTCCTCGAACGAAGTCGTCGATGCCGGTCACCGTTTCTTCGGCACCATCTCGCGGGGGCTCGCGCAGATCGTGGAGAAGGCGGGAAGCCAATTCGGACTCCCCAACGGCTACGTGCTGGGACAGGAAGCCGGCGGGGCGATGGTCGCCGGGCTGCGTTACGGCGAAGGCATCCTCTACACCAAGAACGCCGGCGATCTGCGGGTCTTTTGGCAAGGGCCTTCGCTCGGCTTCGACTTCGGCGGCGAAGGCGCGCGCACGATGATGCTGGTCTACAACCTGCCGGCCACCGATGCGATCTACCAGCGTTTTGCAGGCATCGACGGCTCGGCCTACTTCGTCGGCGGCTTGGGAATGACGGCGTTGACGATGAACAATATCGTCGTAGTCCCGATCCGCACCGGGGTCGGAGTTCGTCTCGGCGCCAATGTCGGCTATCTCAAATTCACGCCGACGGCGACCTGGAACCCGTTCTGAACCGGACGGATAATTCGAGCGATACCTTTCGCAGGGGCGGCCGCAGGGCCGACGATGGGGAGCGGGTGCGGGGCGAAACCACACGACTGAGCGTCATTCACGAAATGCTTGCTCTGGTTTAGTTTAACCGCCACCCGCGCTGGTAGCGGGTGGTCCAGCGTGGCATTCTGGTGAGAATTGGGGATTGATCGGGTTCAGGAGGCGTCATGGTCGAACAGATCATGTATATCGGGATCGGGTTTTTGATCGCGGGCT
>Ga0209647_1001555_pt1 | contig 19301 bp, 28 predicted proteins | sample GraSoi_2013_60cm_FD_185827 | JGI IMG/M metagenome (GOLD analysis project Ga0209647, IMG submission 185827) | Grasslands soil microbial communities from the Angelo Coastal Reserve, California, USA - Sample 9_17_2013_60cm (SPAdes) (version 2) | ecosystem: Environmental > Terrestrial > Soil >... | reverse complement strand
CGAGCGGTGCAAGCGGCACGCTCGCCACGGTGCGCGCGACGCCCTTCTACTGGCGGGTGCACGCTTTCGGCAGCAACGGCTCGGCCGAGGTGCTGAGCGAGTCAGAGCTGCTGCTGCGCCTCGCGGGTAAGCCGCAGCAGAAAATCGTCTTCGACACCGGTGATTCCCTGCGCGCCGAGCTCGAGGCCTTCGCCGACGCCGCCGAGGGACGCGCGCCCTACCCGATCACACCCGAGCAGATACTGGCTACCGTGGGCGCCTTCGAAGCCACGGTCAACGCCCTTCAAGATCGGGGTCAGGACCGGAACTAATTCGGACTTATATACTTGACAAACCCACTGGCTAGGGGCATGTACACAAGTCCGAACTAATTGCGGTCCTGACCCCGAATTCGGCTATTCGACGCGGATGTTGGCGGCCTTGATGATCTGCGCGTAGCGCTCCTGCTCGCGGCGCAGGAAGCCGGCCATCTCGTCGGGCGTGCTGGGCGCGGGATCGAGGCCGAGCTGGGTCAGCTTCTCCTTGAGGTCGGGCGCCTCGAGCATCTTGTGCATCTCGGCCGAGAGCTTCTGCAGGATCTCGCGCGGCGTGCCCGCCGGTGCGGCGTAGCCGATCCACGCCGCGGCGTCGAAGTCGCGCAGATCGGTCGACTCCGCGAGCGTCGGCACCTCGGCCAATCCGCCGGCGCGGCGCGCGGTCGACACGGCGAGCGCCTTGAGCCGCCCCGACTTGATGTGCGGCAGCGTCGCCGCCACGGTTTCCATCGTGTAGGTGACCTGGCCGTTGATGATGTCGGTGATCGCGGGCGCCGTGCCCTTGTACGGCACATGGCGCGCGCGGATGCCGGCGCTGTAATTGAACAGCTCGGCGAAGAGATGCGCGGTGGCGCCGGTGCCGGACGAGGAGAAGGTGTACTTGTCCGGATTCGCCTTCAGCTCGGCGATGAAGTCGCGCGCATTCTTCGCCGGAAAGTCGGGATGCGTGACCAGCACGTAGGCGTTGCGGCAGATCAGGCTGATGGGCACCAGGTCCTTCAGCGGCTCGTACGGCAGCTTCTGCAGCGACGGCATGATCGAGACCGGGCCGCTCGAGGCGGCGAGCAGCGTATAGCCGTCGGGCGCGCTCTTCAGCGCAACGTCGGTGCCGATCGAGCCGCCGGCGCCGGGCTTGTTGTCGATGACGAACGGCTGGCCGAGCGATTCCTGGAGCTTCTGCGCCATCACGCGCGCCGCGATGTCGGTCGCCTGCCCCGGCGGCCAGGGCACCACCACCTTCACCGGTCGGTTGGGATAGGTCTGCGCTGCCGCGAGGGCGGAGAACAAGGTCAGTAGAAAAAACAGGGCTTTCATTCGAGCGGTTCCACCTTGACCAGCGTGGCGTGATGGTTGTTGCCGACCCAGAAGGTCGGCGGCGTGGTGCGGTTGTCGACGAACACGCGGCGCACGTTGGTCTGGCTGGGCAGCGGATACTCGACGAACTCGCCGGTCTCGAGGTCCATGCGCAGCACGCGGTCGGTGTTCATGCCCGCGGTCCAGACCTTGCCGGCCTTGTCGAGCACCACGTCGTAAGGCGCCGTGTAAGGCGTCGGCACCTTCCACTCGCGGAACTTCTCGGTCCTGGTGTCGAACATGGCGATCTGCTCGGCGCGCCACTCGGCGAACCAGACGCGGTCCTGGTCGTCCATGCGGCCGCGCCGCGGACGGGAGCGAGGGGTCGGCGTCGGAAATAGCGTGAGCTTGCCGCTCTGCGCGTCGATGCGGCCCACATTCTCGCCGCCGAAGTCCATGAAGAAGATGTTGTTCTTCGAGTCGGCGTAGATGCCGTACACCGAGTGCGGGCCTTTCATGTTCTCGTAGGGCTTCCAGGTTTCCCACTTGCCCGTATTCATGTCGAGACGGTGCAGGCCCGGAATGCCGGCATCGTTGATCCAGAGCTTGTTGTCCACCGTCCAGCGCTGCGGCCCGACCATCGACTGCTGCGTGTGCTCGTTCAGGCGCTCCTTAGGTAGAGGATAGGCGGTGAACTTCTGGGTCTTGCGGTCGAACTTCACCGCGCCGGACTGGAACATGTGCGACAGCCACAGGTTGCCCTGAGGATCGACCTCGAGGTCGAGCGTGCCTTTGGGCAAATCGGGACGCTGCACCGGGATCGGATATTGGGTGTACTGCAAAGTGCGCGGATCGAAGCGCCCGAGGAACTGTTCGTCGAACATCGAGAACCAGACGATGCCGTCCGCGTCGACGATCGCGTCGTGCGGCATCAGCGGCCTTCTCGGCAGCTGGTACTCGGTGATCACCACGCGCGTGCTCTTGCCGGTGACGCGCGGCAGCGTCTGCAGCGTGTACGACCAGGCGCCGGAGCTCTTGTTGACAGTGGCGAGATACTGCGCGTCGCGCTCGATGTTCGGGCCGAAGTCGCGCATCGGGTCGCGCGCGACCAGGCGCACCTGCGGACGCTCGACGTGGCTGTTGTTGGCGTAGCCCGCCATGCGCTTCATCACCTGCATGAAGCCCGCGGCGTCGTGATTCGAGTTGGCGACGCGCTCGAGCGTGTGGCAGCCGACGCAGCCGTAAAGGAATTTCTTCTGGTCGCTGGTGCCCGGAAAACTCTGCAGCCATTCCGCGTTGGTGAGCTGCGCGCTCAGATCCTGCGCCTTGCGCAGCCGCAACTCGATCGGCGCGGTCGCACCGTTGGCGATGTCGGCGGTGACCGAATTTTCCAGCTCGTAGCCGCTGGCGCGGATGCGCAGCGCATAGCTGCCCGGCTCGAGGCGCTCGCCGGGGAAGCTGTAGCGGCCGTCGGCACCGCTCACCACGCTCACCGTGACCGGCGAGCCGGCTTTGCGGGCGCTGACCACCACGCCTTCCATCGGGCCTTCGGCGGACACCACCCGCCCGGCGAGCTGGGCATGGGCAGGCAATGCGACGTTGCAACCTAAGAGAAATACCGCAAGCGTGGTCCGCATGACCCCCTCCTCCATCGATTCGCGCGATGCTATACCGGTTTACGTAACGCGAATGCGATGGCTGTCGCCGGCCCGCTACGTCGCCCCTTGCTGACCGGAGCATCGTAAATATTCCAAGCCCATAGTACTGTGACGCCTCTGTGATACAGCGCACTTTTCTTTGCGTGGTCGCTAGCGCCCTGGCCGGCTGCTCCTCGATGCTGCCGAAGTCGAAGGAGACCTCCGGCGCGCCCGGCAGCGCCTGGCAAAGCTACCAGGACGCGCAGGAGACCTTCGACAAGATCGTGCCGGGCAAGACCACCACGGCCGAGCTTGCCCAGATGAAGCTCGATCCGCGCGCCAATCCGAACATCACCATCCTGCCGCGCTACGAAGTGATGCAGCGCTTCATCGTCAACCAGACGGTCACGGTCAACGACCTGGACGAGGGCGTGCGCATCTGCGTCGAGGCGCGGGAGAACTGCCGCGCGCTGGAAGTGAACCAGACCGCGTCGCAGAAGAAACGCGTCGGCAACGCGGCGCTCGACATCACCAAGGTCTACCGCGAGACGCATACCGCCGGCTGGCGCTTCACCGGGCTGCTGCTCATCAAGGACGGCGTTGTGGTCTACAAGCTCACCGGCGGCATGCCCAGCACCCACGAGGTGGCGGCAAACCGCGATGTGCTGTCGCCGCTGCAGGCGCTCTCGAGCAAGCTCAACACCCTGAACGGCATCGATGCGCCCAGCGTGCTGAGCCGCAACTCGTCGTCGCCGTCGGGCGATCAGACGTCGCAATCCGCCGCCACCGGCGTAAGAATCAAGCGCCAGTAGCCTTATCATTGGGGCGGAGGCAACCATGCCACGTCCGGTCGTCAACATCTCGCCGAACAACCCGGTCTTCGACCTGCCGATCTACGTCGCGCGCGACGAGGGCCTGTTCGAGCGCGCCGGCATCGAGGTGCGCTACCAGGCGAAGTACTCACAGCGCAACGCCTCCGACAGCGATCCGTTCCAGCGGCTGAAGGAAGCGCTCTTCGAGCAGGGCAAGGCCGACGTCTACAACCTGTGCGAATGGGCCGGCATCGACCGCAGCCAGCGCAGCGCGCGCGGCGCGCAGGTGCTCGCGCTAAGGCCGGCGGTGGGCGCGCAGGCGATTTTGTCCTTTGACAAAAACATTCAGGAGCCGCGCGACCTCGCCGGCGTGCCGATCGGCATCAACGAGAAGACCGGCTCCCACTACACCACGCTGCAGAGCCTCGAAGGCGTGCTCGCGCGTAACGAGATCGTGGTCGAGCACGTCGGCGTGCCCGAGCGGCGCTACCAGGCGCTGAAGGAGCGCGCCAGCGCCGCGGTGGCGGTGATGGAGCCCTTCATCAGCCTGGGACTCAAGGACGGCGCGCACCTCGTCGATGTCACCTTCTATCGCGGCGCCGAGGTCATCGCACCTCACCTCACGGCGGAGCAACGCCAAGCCTATTTAAGCGCGATCAACGAAGCGTCGGACCGCATCATGGCCGACTTCGGCAGGTACAAGCACTACGTCACCGAGCAAACCAAGGGCGCGCTCGCCCCGCAAGAGCTCGCGAGCCACTTCGTGCGCTATACGCACTACATGGTGTACGAGGCGAAGCGCTTCCGGCAGGTCTACGAGTGGATGCGCTCCTGGGGCCTCGCCTCGGGCGATGCCGACCATGCGCGTGTCGTGGCGAGCCTGTAGCTAGCGCAGGAGATAGATCGCCGAGACGAAGAATGAATTCTGCGTGCGCGCCTCGGTGATCGGGCTCGCCGCGGCGTCGCCCTGCAGTCGACTCAGCGAGTAAATTCCGATCAGCCGCCAGCGCGGATCGATGCGGTATGCCGCGCCGGCCGAAAGCCGCATGCTGCTCACGCCCGCGCCGGCATCGAATGCGGGCAAGCCGGAGCGCGCAGCCTGCTCGGCGCTGACGCCAAAATAGGTCTGCATGTGCCGCCGATCGACCCAGGTAAGGCCCGGTCCCGCGAAGAAGGCGAGCCCGTCGCCGCCGCGCAACCGGCCGAAGACATCCAGCCTGGCGACTGTTCCCTGGCCGTGGCCGCCGACGTCGGTCGAGATATGCGCGCGCGCCAGCACTTCGCGGCTCTGGTACACGGCGAACAGGCCGGCGAGCACACTGCGATCGACATCGCCAAGCCCCTGCAGCCGATCGTCGGCGGATTCTCTTCTGCCGCCGCCGAACGCCAGGTTGGCTCCGAAACGCCAGCGCGGATCGCGATAAAGATTGACGCCCAGCCCGCCGAGCCCGAAGAACACCGGCCCGTACGCCAAGTGCACTACTGGCGCCAGGCGCGCGCGCTCATGATTGCTTCCCTCGAAGCGCGGTGCGAAGCCGACGCCGGCCCCGAGCGCGGCACGCAACCTCGGCGCAGCCGGCTGTGCCGGCGTTTCCTTATCGATCGCGGCGCCCGCGCGATACGACGGATCGAGGTCCTCGATGAGCGGCATCTGCGCAACGGCACCGTTGCTCCAGCCGGCGAGCGCGATCAGCGCTGCAAGAATCCTGCGCATCTACCGATCTTAAGCGGGCGAATTCGTGCCCGCCCCCTGAATTACCTTACTTTACGCGCTCCCATTCCAGAATGCCGCGATGAGGAGGCGATCGCTTTCCAACTTGCAGTAGCGCACCTGCTGCGTGCCATGCCACGCGGGAGCGTGTCAGGCGTAACACAGAGCGAGCCCTCGGAAATATCCCCGACACGCGCGCTCGTCATAGTGCAGTGGCCAAACCCACCCAGAAGGAATTGCACATGATGAAATCACTTTCCGCACTCTTGGCGTTCGCCACGATAGTTGGCCTGGCGGGATGCGCCAGCGACGGCACTGCAGGCGCGAGCGGCGCAAGCGCTGCCGGCGCCTCGCCGAAGTACACCCAGTGCTCCCCCGAATTCGCGGTGGCCTGCAGGTCGTAGCCGGCCAGGATTACTGGGCGGCGGCGAGGTCCTCGTCCAGAAACTGCTGCACCGCCTGGAAGAGCTGCATGCGGTTCTTCTCCATGATCACGGTGTGCGTGCCTTCGCCGATCTCCACGTAGCGCTTGTACGGCGCGCTGGTGAGCTTCTCGAAATACGCGTACAGCATGTAGCTCGGCAGGTCCTGGTCCCACTCGGCGTGCGCGAGGAAGGTCGGCACGCGGATCTGTCCCGGATCGTAGAGCGGCTTGCCGGCGGACCAGTAGTCGCGCCCGTCCTGGGTGACGCCGTTCGGCGCGCGCAGCACCGGCGGTGATTGTCTTGCGCCGAGCGGATCGGTGGCGAACGTGGCATCGGCCCAGGCCTCGAACCATCCCGCGGGAATCAGCGTCGCTTTCTTGTCTTCCGGCACGCCGGTGAGCCAGCGCGCCTTGGCCGCCTCTCTGGTCACCGTGCGATAGGCGCCGAGCTTCGCGCCCGAGTCGGTGAGGCTCGCGCTCTTGCGCAGCCAGCCCGGTGCATAGAGCACCAGCTTGTTGACCTTGTCGTTGTTCTGCGCCGTGTACCAGCCCATGATCGAAGTGCCCCACGACCAGCCGATCAGGTTGATCTTGTCGACGCCGCGGCGCTTGCGGATGAACTCGACTGCCGAGCCGACATCCTTTACCGCAGTCGCGGTGTGCACGATCGGCCCGTTGTCCGGTGCGGGCTGGTCCATCTCCGGCGGTCGCGTGGATTTGCCGTAGCCGCGCACGTCGACGAGGTAGACGTCGTAGCCGCGCCGCGCGATGTAGTCCATCCATGAGAGGCCGCTCAGCTTCAGATCGAACGCGGTCTCGGCGGGATAGGTCGCGCCGTGCACGTAGAGCAGGATCTTGTCGGCGGCGAAGCGGTTCACGCCTTCCGGATGCTTGTTTCTCACGTAGAGGCTGATGCCGGGATCCGCCGCCGGCACCATGAACTCCTCCATCGCGACTTTCGCGTCCATGGCGTGCGCGCTAAGCGCAAGACAAAGGGACAGGACTGCAATCGACCGGCCGAGCTTGGCGTTCATGGTTCTCCTCCACCGCTGTCAGCATTTCTTAAGGAAGACTTAGGGCCAGACTATAGCCCTGTCGAGCCAAGCATTGACTCCGGTTTCGGTCGGCTAGAGGATATGGCGCGCAAAGACATGGTCCAGGTCGCGCTGCTCAAGTGGGAGGAAGCCGAACCGATCGCGGCGCCGATCCGGTTTGCCATCTTCGTCGAGCAGCGCCAGGCCGGCGGCATCGAGCTCGACGAGTTCGACAAGGATTCGGTCCACGCGGTTGCCTACGACGACGAGCACAAGGCGATAGGTACCGCGCGCCTGTTGCCGAGCGGTCAGGTCGGACGCATGGCGGTGGTCAAGGAATGGCGCCGGCGCGGCGTTGGTGCGGCGCTGCTCGAGGCGCTCACCGAAGAGGCGCGCAAACGCGGCTACAAGTCGCTCGCGATCAGCGCGCCGTTACAGGCGGCCGAGTTCTATCGCAGCCAGGGCTTCGTCGCGGAAGGCAAGGTGCAGCAGGTCGACGGCGCCCTGGAGCAGGCGATGCGCAAGCCGCTGCTCTGAGAACTGGCGCTACGGGCGCCTTAGCACTCCTGCGGTGACAAACGCGATGGTGAGCGCGATGAGGCACAGCACAGCCCAGCGCGTCACGCTCTTGTCGGCCAGGAAATGTACCGGCGTCGAGACCATCGTCGCGAGGAAAGAAAGATAGGCCAGTTTGAACATGCAGCTGCTCCACAACCTGTCGCACCAGCAGTGTGCGCCTTCGCCGCGGACTCGCTATGCGCCTTCGGGACAAGGCGCTCCATCCTTCAGGCTGTCGCTGATGCCATACGCGCTCCCGGAATTTTCCTTGCAGATTCCTTTCATGCGGGCGACTGAACCATGAACTACACGTTCATGCGCCGCATCATCGCCGCGTGGATGGCGGCGGCGACACACCGTAAGGCCTATACAGCATAAAAAAAAGCGGGCCTCACGGCCCGCCTTCCTTTCACCTCACTTCACTTCTTGGCCTAGTCGCTGCGGCCGCGCTGACCGCGTTCGTCACGGTCGCCGCCCCGCTCGCCCTGCTTCTCGCGCGCGTTGTCGCGGCCCTGTTTGCCATGCTCGCCCGCAGCCTGGTCGGCGCGGTTCAAGCCGGTCTCCTTGTCGCCGCGATCGGCGCGGTCGCCTTTTTCACGCTCGCCGGTCGCGCCGGCCGCTGCGCCGACCCCCGGGCTCACGTTCACGCCCGCGTTCACGTCGCTGTTGCCGATGCCGACGTTCGCGCCGACGCCCACATTGGGGTTCACATTTGTGGAGCTGCTTGGCACGCTGCCGCCCGTCGCCGCGCCCTGGTTCATGGTCGAGGACGAGTTCACGTCGGTGGATTGCTGGTTCGCGCTCACGCCGCTATTCACCGACTGCGAGCCGCTGCCGAGATTCACGCCCGGACTGATGTTCGCCCCGGCGTTCGGATCGACGTTCGTCGTCTGCGCGAAGGCCGGGCCGAACGCGCCCATGACCGCCGCCGCCGTAAGACTGACCGCAAAATTTCGCACTCTCATGTCCTCTCCTTGGTCCAGTGGATTGCAGCCCTATCTGTCGCAAGCGTTGTGCCGGAATCTTGCTGTCGGTGAAATTCCCCACTTTCCGGTAGACAATCTCCCCTCATGAGCGAGCACACGAAGCAGCCGCACGATATGGGCGGCGAAGCAGGCGGCCCGATCGACACTGTCGATCACGGCATGAAGTTCTGGGAGCGGCAGGCGAACGCGCTGCGCAACACGCTCTCCAGGAGCAAGATCGTGCGCCTCGACGAAATGCGCCGCGCCGCCGAAGACCTCGGCGCGCGCTACTACGAGCTCGAGTACTTCGAGCGCACCACCCACGCGCTGCGCACCGTGCTGCTCGAGAAGGGCTACTTCACAGAGACCGAGCTCGCGGCGAAGATGGCCGAGGTACGCAAGCGCTATGACGACGCCTAGCGCCTACACCGATGCGCCCACGCGCCGCTTCAGCGTCGGCGATCGCGTGGTGGTGAAAGTAAGCTTTCCACCCGGTCATCGCCGCACGCCGCACTACATCCGCGGCAAGCGCGGCGTGATCGAGCGCGTCTGCGGCGCCTTTCCCAATCCGGAGGAGCTTGCCTATGGCTTCAGCGGCGAGCCCAAGCGCGTGCTGTACCGGGTCCGGTTCAAGCAGCTTGAAGTCTGGCCGGATTACGCCGGGCCGGATGCAGATTGGCTCGAGTTGGAAATTTATGAACATTGGCTGGAGCAAGCATGAGTCACGACCACAGTCACGATAAAGCGCACGACGAAGGCCCGCCGTCGGAGTACGAGATCATGAGCCGCGCGATGCAGGAGCTGCTGGTCGCGAAAGGCGTGATCAGCGCCGAGCAGATCCGCAGCCGCATGGAGAAGTTCGAGCAGGACTTCCCGTATCGCGGCGCGCGCGTGATCGCGCATGCCTGGGCCGATGCGGCATTCAAGCAACGGCTGCTGGAAGACGGCAAGGCCGCCTGCAGCGAGTTCGGCCTCGATCTCGAAGCCGACCGGCTGATCGCGGTGGAGAACACGCCGCAAGTGCACAACGTGATCGTGTGCACGCTGTGCTCGTGCTATCCGCGGGCGCTGCTCGGCATGCCGCCGACCTGGTACAAGAGCGAGAACTACCGCCGGCGCGTGGTGCGCGAACCGCGCGCAGTGCTAAAGGAGTTCGGCACCGAGATTCCCGACAACGTCACGGTGCGCGTGCACGATTCGAACGCCGACATGCGCTACGTCGTGGTGCCGATGCGCCCCAAAGGAACCGAAGGCTGGAGCGAACAGGAGCTGGCGGAGATCATCACGCGCGACACGCTGGTCGGGGTCACGCTATCCAAAGCCTGAACCAGGGTCAGGTCTTGTTATGCAAGCGCGCACCGTCAATGCAAGATCTGACCCCAATTAGAGTCAGGTGGGCGGCGGTCTTCCGTCGGAAGGACCCTTGAGCTCGACCTGGTTGCCTTCCGGGTCGGTGAGGTAGATCGAGACGCCGTTGCCTTCCGCGCCGTAGCGCGTGCGAACGTCGCCCACCGCGACGCCGTGCGAGCGCAGGTGCGCCACGATGGCGTCCTGGTCGAAGGGGTCCACGCGCAGGCAGAAGTGGTCCATGTTGCGGCCCGAATTGACCCCTGAGGCGGCCTCGCCCGCGACCAGGTCGATCATCGAGCCGCCGGCGCGCAGGTGCGTCATCTTGAACTCGGGCCGGTGGGCGACGAACTCGGCGCCCAGCACGTCGGCGTAGAAGCGCACCATCCGCTCCATGTCGGCGACGCGCAGCACCACGTGGTCGATTTCGCGAAGCTTTGGTTTCATCGGGAACGCCTCTTGCCTCAGCTACACAGTATAGGAGGCTCCATGGCAACGGTAATAGTCGGGCTGGTGCGCGACCCGCACCAGGCGCGCGGGCTCATCCGGGCGCTGGACGACGCGGGGTTCAGCGGCGAGGACATCGACATGAGCGCCGGGCTGCTCTCGGAGCTGCTGGCGCGCGGCGTGCCCCACGAGGACGCCCACGTCTACGCGGAAGGCGTGCGCCGCGGTGGTGCGATCGTCTGCGTGCGCGCCGACGATGACGAGGAGGCGCTCGAGGCCGCGGAGCTGATGACCGAGCATGGTGCGCTCGACATCGATGCCTGCGCGGCGGAATGGAGCGCGGAAGATGAGATCGGGAACGAGCATTACGCGGTAGTGTTCGGCGAGTACCCGAGCGCGCCCGGCCGCATCTACCACGATCCGCGCGCGGCGCGTTATGCCGGGCCGGAGCGGCGCATGCGCGCAGAGGCGTACGAAGGCGTCAACCGCCGCGCGATCTGAAGAACTCGACGATCTCGGCGGCGAGCGCGCGCGGCTCTTCGAGCGCGGCGAAGTGGCCGCCCTTCTGCATCACCGTCCAGCGCTGGATGTTGGTATAGGTCTTCGCCGCGAGCGAGCGCGGCGGGCGCAGGATTTCCTTCGGAAACTCGGCGTAGCCGACGGGAACATCGACGGTATCGAACGGCCACGGCCGGTGCAGGCGCGCGTAATACGGCCAGAACGACGAGCCGATCGCGCCGGTGAACCAGTAGAGCGAGATGTTGGCGAGCAGGTCATCGCGCTTGATGCCGCCGTCGCTCCAGGTGCGGAACTTCTCCGCGATCCAGCCGGCAAGGCCCGCGGGCGAGTCGGTGAGCGCATAGGCGAGCGTCTGCGGCTTGGTGCCCTGGATCGCCTGGTAGCCGGTCTCTTCCTTCAACCAGTGTGCCAGGTGGCTGAGATAGGCGGCCTCCTCGGCCGATGCGGCGGGAATCTTGGGATCGCGGCGCACCGCCAGCAGGTTGAGATGCAGCGCGATCACGCGCTCGGGGTATTTGGCGGCCAGCCGCGAGCCGATGAACGCGCCCCAGTCGCCGCCCTGCACCGCAAAGCGCTCGTAGCCGAGGCGCGTCATCAGCTCGGCGAAGCAGTCGGCGATTTCCTCGACGCCGAAGCGCGGCTGCCCCGGCTTGAAGGAGAGGGTGTAGCCCGGCAGCGAAGGCGCCACCACGGTGAAGCGCTCGGTGAGGAGCGGGATCAGCTCGAGAAACTCGACGATCGAGCCCGGCCAGCCGTGCGAGAGGAGCAACGGCATCGGCTGCGCGCCGCGCCCCGGCTCGTGGATGAAGTGCAGCTCGATGCCGCGCACCGAAATGGTGAACTGACGCAACCGATTGATGCGCGCTTCTTGCGCGCGCCAGTCGAAGCCGCTGTGCCATTGGTTAACCAATTCCCGGACATAGGAAAGACTGCTCCCCGTGGACCACGGCTCGAGCGGCGGCTCGTCGGGAAAGCGCGTGCGCGCCAACCGCTCGCGCAAATCGGCGACTAATGTTTCATGAATATGAAGGTTGAACGGGCGGATGCGTGTGATTGTGCCGCCGGCATATGCGTATGCGCAAAACCTGTCTTGACTGCCGCGAGGCCGCGGCGGAACATTTGCAATTCATGCCGACCGCGCAGCAGTTCATCTGCAATAAGTGCAAGGCCCTCTCCAGCGTGCAGACCTTCGAGCAGACACGGGACGGGGTTTTCTTCTGCCGCTGCGAACACTGCGGAGTGAAGAACAGCATAGTGCGCACCGGCATGACGCCGAGCCAGCCGGGGCTGCTACCGGTTACCGGCGTGATCCAGTAGTTCCAGGTTTTCCTTCAGACGCGACTTCAGTTCCTTGGCATCCAGGTAGACGTGCAGCGCGCGGGTACGCGCGACCGATGGCGGCAGCTCGCTGAACAGCAGCCAGGCGTTGTCTTCGACCTGCTTCAGCTTCTGCAGCAGCTCCGCATTCGGCACCCGCGGACCATAGCAGGGCGCGGCGCCGGCCGCAGTCGCTGCGGCCGGAAACGCACGTCACCAAATCACGACAACCGCTTCAGCGGCGGGCGGCGAGCATCAGGAGCGCACCCATCACGACGCCGACGCCGAAGCCGACGCCGACTGCGGTCCACGGGTTCTGTTGCACGGTCTCGTCGGCGTAACGGCCGTACTCGCGCGCGCGCTCGCTGACGCCCTCGATCACGTCGTTCAGCTGGCGCTTGGCGGACTCCAGCGTGTCCTGCGCGTCTTCCTGCTGGAAGTCGCGGATATCATTCGTGCCTCCAAACTGCGGCTGGTTCGGCGTCATGGTTCCTCCGGTTGAGAATGGGGATGCCAGAGCAAACGGCGTGCCCTCACGCGCGCTCGCGGCGCTGCGCTACGCGCTGCGCGGCATCGGCTTGCTGTTCGGCGCGCCGAACATCTGGGTGCTCACCGCGGCGAGCCTGGCGGCGCTCGGCGCGGGGCTGTATTTCTCCATCGCGGCGCTGGAATGGTGCGCCGTGCTGTTCGCGGTGACGCTGGTGTGGGTGGCCGAGGCGCTGAATACGGCGCTCGAGCGCCTGACCGACCTCGCCTCGCCGCAATTCCATCCCCTGGCGGGCAAGGCCAAGGACATCGCGGCCGGGGCCGTGCTGCTTTCGGCGCTCGGCGCGGTTTCGATCGGGATCGTCATCTTCGGGCCCCGCCTGTTCTAACATCGCGTTTTCCCCAGAGGAGGAGACCACCATGATCGATCTCTACGCCGCCGGCACGTCGAACGGCATGCGCGCGCGCATCGCGCTCGAAGAATGCGGACTGAAGTACAACTGGCACCCGATCGACCTGACCAAGGGCGAGCACAAGACGCCGCAGTACCTGGCGTTGAACCCGATGGGACAGATCCCGGTGATCGTCGACAACGAGGGCCCCGGCGGCAAGAAGATCACGCTGTCGCAGTCGAGCGCGATCATGGTCTATTGCGCCGAGAAGGCCGGCAAGTTCATCCCGAAGGATCCGGCGAAGAAGGCGGCGATGCTCGAGGCTTACATGAGCGCGTCGACCGACATCACGCCGGGCTTCGGCTCGGTCAACGCCTGCGTGCGCGCCAAGGACCCCGCGCCCTACGCTGTCGCCAGCGAGATGTTCAAGCAGCGCCTCGGGGGTTACTTCAAGGTGTGGAACGACCTGCTGGGCAAGCGCAAGTACGCCGCGGGCGACGAATTCACCATCGCCGACCTCTCGCTCTACGCCGGCTACTGGCGCACCAAGGGCGCGTTCCCGGAACTGGTCGCCGGGATGCCGAACCTCGAGCGCTGGGGCGGCGAGACCGGTGCGCGGCCGGGGATCCAGCGCGCGCTGAAGATATGAAAACCATTGCGAAGAAGATCGTCGCCATCCGCGACAAGTGGCACACCAAGCGCCATCCCTTCTTCCAGGAGTTCGGCCGGGGCAAGCTGCCGCTGCGCGCGATGGGCCTCTACATGGCGCAGCACTACCGCTTCGTCGAGATCGTGCTGCCGGCGTTCGGGCATCTCCTCGCGCGCGCCCCCGACGACGTGCGCCGCTCGCTGATCGAGAATCTCGCCGAGGAGGCGGGCCTGCAGGCGATCCCGCGCGAGGGCCATGTGCCGCACGACCACATGGACGACATCTTCCGCTTCTGCCGCGCCGCGGGCTTCAAGGACAGCGTGGTGCGTAACCTCGAGCGCACCCCGGCATGGTGGGCGCGCACGCTGTACTACATGACGGTGCTGCGCGACGAGCCGATCGGCGTCGCGCTCGCGATGCAGTCGACGCAGGAAGGCCAGCAGGTGGCGCTCAACGTCGAGGTGACGCTGCCCGCCTTCGCCAAGCACTACGGCTACCCGAAGGGCTCGCCCGAGATCGCCTTCTTCGAGGAGCACGCCGCGGCCGACGCCGAGCACTCCACGCGCCAGATCGACCTCGCGGCGAAGTACCTGCCGACCCCCGAGCTGCAGGCGCGCGCCTGCCAGGTGGCCGAGGAAGTCTGCCGGCTGCGCTGGGAGTCGATCTCCGATCTCTATCGCAGCGAAGTGCTGAAGCAGTCACCGATCCTGCCCAAAGCGGCGTGAAGAAGCTGCAGCGCGGACTCGGTGCATTCGGCACCTTAGTGATCCTCGCTCTCGCGGGCGCGGCCGGCTACTACATCTACAAGTCCGTGATGGAGCCCGACTCCGTCTCGGCGCCGAGCTGCAAGAGCCAGCTCAACAGCTGCATCGCGATTTGCCGCAAGACCACCACCGAGGCCCCGGCGGCGCAGGAGTGTCAGGACACATGCCAGCGCAACGCGTCCGCCTGCGAGGCAAAGCGCTAATTCCGTACTAAGTACGTAATTATTTAGTCAGCCCAGAGCGCGCGCGGCCCGGGCCTGCCGGGTTCGAGCCGAGCTCCAGCTTTCTCCAGTTCACACTTGAGTCGATCGCCGACTAACGGATAACCCGCGTCGGTCGCCTCGCGTACGGTTTTTAGGAACCCCGGCTCATCGGCGTCCGTCAGAAGACCCGCGTAGGCGCGAAGGCGCGACGTCTCGTCGTGACCAAGCGCCAGATACTCGGCATGCGGCGTCAATAATGCATCTCGGCGCAAAGCCATATTGCCAGCGTAGCTCGACCACGGGTGCGCATCCGGTGCCACCACCATGCATGCGCGGACGGGATTACGCTCGATGTATCGGTAGCACGCGAGTACGTACATCGCCGAGTCCACGAGGGATGAGCGGAACGGGTGCTCCCACAGCGCACCCGTCCTTATATAGCGGCGGTTGAAATAGCTCGCGTAGCAGCGTCCCAGATCGCGCATCAACAAGGCGCACCCCCTCTCGTCCGGCGGCGTAACCAGCAGATGGACGTGATTGGTCATGAGGCAATAGGCGTGCACCGCGCATTGCCGCAGCGTGGCGAAATCGCGCAGCATCGAGAGATACACAAGGCGATCGTTGTCCTGCCGGAAACAGCTCTGCCGATCGTTCGCCCGCTGGCGTACGTGAAGTGCGACGCCCGGGACTATGAGCCGAGGATGCCTCGCCATGGCTGCACAACGGCGTGCACGCATGGCAGGTTGACGGCTGACAAAATAATTACGTACTTAGTACGGAACTAGTCTTCGTCGGGCGCGCCGCCGCTGGCGACGATGTCTTCCTGCTTGATCTTGTCGACGTTGAAGCGCTCGACCTTGCCGCGGATGGTGTTTAGCAGGTCGACCAGCTCGGGCGCTTCCTTCATGAAGCGCAGCGGGTTGCTGCGCGCGATGACGAAGGACTTGAGATAGGGGCTGACGAAGCCCTTCGCCTTCAGCTTTTTCACCACCTCGGCGACGCGCTCGTCGAGCTCGAGCAGCATGCCGGCGATCTTCTCGTGCTCCTTGAGCGCTTTTCCGAGCGCTGCGTCCGAGAATTCCGTGAGCCTGCGTACGAACGAGTTGTACACCGCGCCGCTGAAGCGCGCGTTCTTCTCGTAGCACAGCCCCATGGTGACGAACGAAGGCTCTTCCAGATAGTAGATGAAGTCCTTCTCGGTCTTGCTCGGCGTCTCCTCCATCAGGTTGCGGAAGATGCGGATCACCTCGAGCGACTTGTCGCGCAGGTTGTGCGCCTTCTCGGTGTTGAGCGCGAGGATCTGCCACGCCACCTCGCGCTTCGGCACCACCAGCGCGGTGATTGCCCTCGCGCCCAGACGGCGCATCGCCTCCAGGCGATGGCGGCCGTTCGGCGTCCAGAAGCCCTTCTGCGGCGCGGTGACCGCGATCACCGGGTCGAGGAACATGCCGGTGCGATCGAGCACGTCGGCGAGCCGCTTGTGATGCGTGTCCGACAGATCGCGCTGGAACGGCGTCGGCTCGATCGCCTCGATCGGCAGCACGGCGAGGATCAGCGGATTCTTGCCGAGCGGATCGCTATAGGCGCCGAGCACGAAGCCGCCTTCGGCGTCGATGCGCGCCTTGACCTCGGCGCCTTCGCCGCTGAGCGTATCGAGGCGGCATTCGAGCGCGGTGAGGCCGCGCGTTCCGGCTTTCGCCTTGCGCGGGCGGCGCTTCGCGGGCGCACGTTTCGTCGGGATTTTCGCGCGCGGTTTAGCGGTGGCCATACGTTATGAATCCGGGCATGAGCATACCCATGTTGGAGCGTAAGCGGTTCATGGCGGGCAAGTACGAGATCTCCGTACAACGTCAGCCTGACAGAATAATTACGGACGTTGTACGGAATTATTTTTCGGGCGGGATCGGGATCTTCGGCGCCCAGGCGAGCCACTCCTTCTTCGGCTCGCCGTAGAGGAAGAACACCGTGCCGGGCTTGGCGCGCGCGGTGCCCGGCGGGCTGGCGAATTCGATGCCGCCGGTGATGAAGGCGCGCAGCGATTCGAACTCGATCTCCATGCCCTTGAGAATGCCCCCCTTGATGGCGAGGCCGCTCACGTCCCAGAAGGAGGAGCCCTCGCGTACCAGGTTGACGTAGCGCGGGTAGATCACCACATGCACGTCGGCCGAAAGCGCGTTCGGCGCGAGGTCGATCTTGTGCACCATGCCGACCTCGACGCCGCGGTAATACACCGGCGCATCGGGCCGCATCTTGGGATGCTCGCCGCGCAGCACGATGCGCAGGCCGCCTTCGATCGGCAGCGGCGGGCTTTCGAGGCCGGCGAAGGCGGTCTTGGTCGGTGCCTCCGGCTTGCCCGGGATCACCTGGACCTCGGGCCCGGAGAGCACGGTATTGAGCCCGGTCAAGCTGCCCCAGCCCAGGCGCGGGCGCACGATCCAGAACTGCGAGCCTTCGCGCGCGATGCCCGCCGCCGACTTCTGCAGGCGGATGCGCACCGCCACCGTCTTCTCGTCTGCGGAGAGCTTGACGCCGCTGACTTCGCCGACCTGCACGCCGCGATAGCGCAGCGGCGTCTGCCCGACGCGCAACCCGCCGCCGTCGCTGAAGGTGATGGTGATCTGCGGCCCGAGGTCGTCGATGCGCTGGTAGACCAGCCAGGCGGCCACCGCCAGCGCGATCGCGGGAATCACCCACACCAGCCGGAAGATGCGCCGGCGGCGGACTCTCGCCTTGGGGATCTCGTCGCCGCTCATTTCTCCACCCTTATGCCTCTACCAGGTCACGGTTCCAGATCAGCTTCGGATCGAAGCTCTGCGTAGCGAGAATGGTGAAGATCACCACGCAGGTGAACGCGAGCAGCCCCGGTCCCGGCATCACGCGGGCGAGATCGCCGAGCTTGACCAGCGATACCAGGATCGCGAGCAGGAACACGTCGAGCATCGCCCACGGACCGATGACGTCCAGGAAGCGGTAGATTTTCGTACGGCTGCGCAGGCGCCGGCCCTTGCCCAATTTCGCGCTCACGATCAGGAAGAAAAGCCCCAGCAGCTTGATGAGCGGGATCACGATGCTCGCGAGGAACACCACGATGGCGACGAAGTACTCGTTGTATTGCCACAGGCTGACGACGCCGTCCCACACCGTGTTCTCGGAATAGGCGCCGTACATGTTCATGCTCAGGATCGGGTAGAGGTTGGCCGGGACATACAGCACCAGCGCCGACACGGTGAACGCCAGGCTGACGTCGAGGCCGCCCAGGCCGCGCCAGGTGATCGGCGAGCCGCAGCGGATGCATTCCGCGACCGTGCCCGGCTCGAGCCGGTCGATGCGTTGCGTGAGTCCGCAGGTCTGGCAGGCAAGGAGCGTGTCGGCCATCAGGCCACCGCTTGCAATCTGCGTGCCCGCCGTAGAATTGCGCGCTCATCCATGAGGACCCTATGAAACGACTTGCCGCCCTCCTTTGCGTGTTGCTTCTAACCGGCTGCGGCTACAACCAGCTGCAATCGTCCGACGAGCAGGTGAAGGCCGCCTGGGCCGAGGTGGTCAATCAGTACCAGCGCCGGGCTGATCTGATTCCCAACCTGGTGAACACCGTGAAGGGCTTCGCCGCGCAGGAGCAGCAGGTGCTGATCGGCGTGACCGAGGCGCGCGCCAAGGCGACCTCGATCCAGGCCACGCCGGAGCTGATCAACGACCCCGCGGCGTTCCAGCAGTTCGTCCAGGCGCAGCGCGAAGTGACCGGCGCACTGTCGCGGCTGCTCGCCGTGGCGGAAAACTACCCGCAGCTCAAGTCGGACGCCAACTTCCGCGACCTGCAGGCGCAGCTCGAAGGCACCGAGAACCGCATCGCGGTTGCGCGCCAGCGCTTCATCAAGGCGACGCAGGAATACAACACGCTCGTGCGCCAGTTCCCGACCAACCTGACCGCGATGCTGTTCGGCTACAAGCCCAAGCCGCAGTTCACGGTCGAGGACGAAAAGGCGATCGCCAAGCCGCCTACCGTGGATTTCGGAACCAAGAAATGACGCGGTTTTGCCCCCCTGATAAGGGGGGAAGCGAGCTTTGCGAGCGGGGGGTTTGATTTTTAAAAACCGAAAACCCCCCGCTGCGCCTTCGGCTCACGACCCCCTTATCAGGGCGATTATGCACATCTTGACTTTCTCCTAGGACGGGGGTATCGTGCTTTCTCAAGGGAGTACCCCATGAAAAAGCACACCAAGTACAAGGCCATGACCCTCGCGGAACTGGAGCGCAAGTTCCCCACCGAGGATGCATGCAAGTCCTACCTTCAGGCGTCGCGCTGGCCGCAAGGCGTGAAATGCCCGCGCTGCAATAACGAAGAAGTGACCGAGCTGACGACCAAGGAATATCACTGGCAGTGCTACAAGTGCGCGCCAGATACCAGCTACCGTTTTTCGGTGCTGGTCGGAACCATCTTCGAGAACACCAACGTTGACCTGACGATTTGGTTCAAGGTCATCTATCTGATGATGACCAGCAAGAAAGGCATCAGCGCGCTTCAGGTCATGCGCATGATGGGATTCGGCTCCTATCACACGGCCCACAAGATGTGCCACAAAGTCCGCGTGGCGATGGGTAATCGTGAGTTCCACAAACTTGTCGGCTTCGTCGAAGTGGACGAAACGTTTGTCGGCGGCAAGTCGAAGAACAAGCATCGCAACAAGCGCGGCGGTGGCACTGGCGGCGG
>Ga0209647_1001554_pt1 | contig 19304 bp, 15 predicted proteins | sample GraSoi_2013_60cm_FD_185827 | JGI IMG/M metagenome (GOLD analysis project Ga0209647, IMG submission 185827) | Grasslands soil microbial communities from the Angelo Coastal Reserve, California, USA - Sample 9_17_2013_60cm (SPAdes) (version 2) | ecosystem: Environmental > Terrestrial > Soil >... | reverse complement strand
GCGATTCAAAGTGAGCAACCCGCTCGACTTTTAACCTGAAAAAAATTTGGCAACTTCGTTGCTCTCCAAAGATGAAAAACCACTAACACGCTTTTCGGTAGCTTGACACTCACCATAGGAGGGCGACACAGTCCGGCAGGCGCAGCGTACAAAAGAAAAGTCGGGTAGCGCCGGACTGTGAGCCTTGTGCCGACGGATCGGATGGCCAGTCGAAAATGCATTTGCTTGAGCGGGATCACGCGTCTTAAGGCTCACACACCTTATCTCGCTGTCGCTCGATGGTGTGTATCGCCCTACCGATCGGTGTCGTTCGCATTTGATTTATCGCGAATTTTTCGAGCGCTCTGAAACTCTGCGCCCGCAATTCCTATGTACCTCGTGAAGGCAGGCGAATGAGGCCGGCCCGTCCTTATCAGGAAAGGTACAAATGTTAAAAATTCAGATTCATCGAAGTCTTTTTGCGATCGCCACGATCGCTACACTCTGGTCACTGCCTGTGATGTTGCAGGCGACCGAGCTGCATCCAATGGTTGTCGTGGGAATTCCGGCAGACAGCGTCGCCTTAAGGCATCCAACTCCGGAATATCCTCGCGTTGCCCTGAGCCTACATATCAGCGGCGATGTCGTGGTTACTGTCCGGGTGGAGAACGGCAAAATTATGGAAACTACGGCCAATTCTCATTCGCCGCCCTTCCTGGCTTATTCCGCGACCCGCTGGGTGGCCAACCAATGGAAGTTCAAACCCTCCGTGAGTGGAGTGTTTACTATCCCGATTTCATACAAGCAGTCCGCGTAATCTCAAACTGAAGCGGACGAGAGGCGGGAACCCGTTTGTTCCCGCCTCCTCTTTTTTTCGGTCAACGAATGAGCGTTTGGCTGCAAACCGATTTACCGCGAAGTCCTTCGCGCGCGCTCTGAAACTTGGAGCTGTGATTCCCTCTGTACCTCGTGAAAGCAGGCGAATGAAGCCAGCCGGTCTTTAACCAGAAAGTACGTATGTCAAAAATTCAGATCTATCGCAGTCTGATCGCGGCGGCTGTAATCGCAGCGCTGTGGTACTTTGTTGTTCTCTCGCAAGCGACCGAGCTCGATCCAATCGGCCGGCATTCTCGCCAGAGTCTCGAATGCAATAGCCAATAGCAGATAGCAGATAGCAAATCGGTAGGGACACGCTCCCGCGCTTCCGTTTTGCGATAACGGCGTTTTTCCGGTAGCGGCGACTGTCCGGTTAGGTCCTTGTCGTGCCCCAAAACTCGGAATGGCCAACGAAGGAATTGGCTCACCCGACCGTGAACCGCAGTCGCCATCGCGTTCAATCAGCCAAAAGGTTTCGGTGCCCGATGTTTTAGGGCAAACTGTTTGCTGGGATTCCAACAACCACCACGCGGGAGCGCATCCCAACCGATTTGCTATCTGCTATTGGCTATCGGCTATTGCATTCGAGCCTCTGGCGAGAATGCGCCGGTTTGACGTTTGTGCAGCCAGGTACTACGCTCTCGCGGTCCCGCTACCAAGGAAGGCAGCGGGCTAAACCGAACGCACGTGGACGCCCGTATCCTCCAGGAATTCCGCGCTATCGTAGAAGACCGCGGCCTGATCACATCGCAGGAAGAACTGAAAACCTACGAGTGTGACGGGCTGACAAATTTCCGCGTCATTCCACAGGCCGTGCTGCTGCCCCGCTCCACGGAGCAGGTCCAGGGTATCGTGCGGGTGTGCCATCGGGAGCGGGTTCCGTTTGTGGCGCGCGGTTCAGGCACGGGATTAAGCGGGGGCGCTCTGCCGGTGAAGGACGGCGTGGTGATCAGCCTGGCGCGCATGAACCGCATTCTCGAAATAGATTTCGCGAACGCGCTCGTGGTGGTGGAGCCAGGCGTGATCAACTTGGAGGTGACCGGGCGGGTTACGCCTCAAGGCTTCTTCTATGCGCCCGATCCCTCGTCCCAATCAATTTGCAGCATTGGCGGAAACGTGGCGGAGAACTCCGGTGGTGCGCACTGCCTGAAATACGGATTTACCACTACGCATGTGCTGGGCCTTGAGCTAGTGCTGCCGGACGGTTCGTTGGTACACCTGGGCGGCAAAACCCTCGATGCGCCGGGGTACGACCTGTCCGGCGTGTTCGTGGGCTCAGAGGGAACCTTGGGCATCGCCACTAAGATAACTCTTCGTATCGTGAAGCGGCCCGAATGCATCCAGACACTGCTCGCGGCGTTTAATTCCACCAGCGATGCCGGTGCCGCGGTGAGCGGGATCATTGCTGCCGGCATGCTCCCGGCAGCAATCGAAATGATGGACAACCTGGCTATCCAAGCTGCTGAAGCGGCTGTCCACGCCAACTATCCCGACTGCGGCGCACTGTTGCTGGTGGAGCTCGACGGACCCATTGCGGAAGTCGAAGTGCTGATGCGTCAGGTAGACGAAATCTGCCGGAAGTCCGGCGCCGGGGAAATCCGGGTGGCGCAGACGGAGGCGGAGCGCGTGCTGGTGTGGAAGGGGCGGAAAGCAGCGTTTGCCGCGGTGGGCCGCATTTCGCCAAATTACATCGTGCAGGATGGCGTGATCCCACGCACGGCTTTACCGCGCGTCATGACCGAAATCGAGCGACTCAGCGCAGAGGCGGGAATCAGAGTAGCCAATGTGTTTCACGCTGGGGACGGTAACCTGCATCCGTTGGTGCTTTATGATCGCCGAATTGAAGGGCAGGAGCACGCTGCGGAGGTCCTGGCCAACCGCATCCTTGAGCTATGCATCGAGGCCGGCGGCTCTATCACGGGTGAACATGGTGTCGGTGAAGAGAAGAAAATGATGATGTCAAAGATGTATGCGGAGCCCGATCTAGAAACAATGCAGCGCGTGCGTTGCGCATTTGATCCGGAGCAGCTCTCAAATCCAACAAAAATTTTTCCCCGACCGCGGTTGTGCGGTGAACAGCCGGGGGAGTATCGACCTCATCCTGCGGAACTCGCTGGAATTGCGGAACGCTTTTGAAATGGCGTCGCTGCCGACAGCTATTGGAAGAGAGGCCGCGGTCCCATGGGACGATCTCCGGGCCATTGTTAGCGCCGAGCAAGTTCGCTCCGCGGGCACGGGCGACCGCATCGCTGGTGTGCAGCCGGAAGCGGTCTTCGAGCCAGGTAGTGAAAAAGAATTGGCCGCGGCGCTGCACTGCGCGGACGACGCCGGGCTCAGCGTTGTGCCGCGCGGCGGCGGCACGAAAACCAGCTGGGGCAATCCGCCAAAGCGGGCTGACCTTATCCTCTCGATGGCGCGACTCAACCAGGTGATCGAACACGCCTGGGCCGATCTGACCGTGAGCGTAGAGGCTGGCTGCACTTTCCAGCAATTGCAGAATACGCTCTCCCAGCATGGCCAGCGCATCGCCGTCGATCCGCTGTGGCCCGAGCGAGCCACCATCGGTGGAATCCTTTCAACGAACGACAGCGGTACACTCCGTATCCGATATGGCGGGCTGCGCGACCTGATTATCGGCATGACGATTGCGCTGCCCGATGGCACCCTGGCTTCGAGCGGCGGCAAAGTGGTAAAAAACGTTGCTGGATACGACCTGCCGAAACTGGCCACGGGAGCACTGGGCACGCTCGGCGTCATCACTCGAGCCGTCTTCCGGCTGCATTCTTTACCGCACAATCTACGGTCGTTCACGTTTGAGACACGCGATCTGACTGATGCCAACCGCGTCATGCTCGCGGTGCAGGGCTCCAAGCTGGCGCACACCGGGTTGCAGGCGCGATACTCTGAAGGGAGGGCCCCCGCTGTGGACGTTCGTTTTGAGGGCACCGATGCGGGAATTGCGGCCCAGACAGAGACGTTGCGGAAACTGGCGGCTCCGGCAGCTGAAGCCGCGACCAGCGATGTTGTCTGGCAGGCGCGGCAAGAACTATGGTCTTCGGCGGAGGCGGCAGCGATCGCAAAATTCAGCGTTCTTCCGGCATCGGTCGCAGAGACGTGTGGCCGCATTCGCCTCTTGACCGATTCTCTAGGCGTACATTGGCGTGCCGTTGTGCAGGGAACAGGGTTGGGCTGGCTGCGTTTGGAAGGATCGAGTACCAATGCCATCCACCAGGTGCTGCACACGCTGCGTCCCGAGTTCGAAAAGATGGGAGGTTCGTTGGTCGTGCTGCATCGACCCGCGGCAATGCCGGCGATTGACGCGTGGGGCAGCGGGGGCGATGCATTTCCGTTGATGCTGAGTGTGAAACAGCAATTTGATCCCCGGGGTACGCTGAATCCCGGCCGGTTCATCGAGGGTATCTAATGGCGGAGCAACAAACCATCCAACCATTAGGCGCAATCGGGTACGACACGCACCATCCGCCGTCGGACGAACTGATCGACAAATGCGTGCACTGCGGCTTTTGCCTGCCTGTGTGTCCAACCTATGTCCTGTGGCATGAAGAAATGGACTCGCCGCGTGGCCGCATCTACCTGATGAAGATGGTCTCCGATGGCACCGCGAACATCAACGAGACTTGGGTGAACCATTTTGACGCGTGCCTTGGCTGTATGGCCTGCGTGACGGCCTGTCCCTCCGGCGTGGAGTACGGAAAGCTGATCGAAGCGACCCGGGCGCAAATCGAGCGCCGCTATACGCGACCAGCTGCGGAGAAGAGGTTTCGTCGGCTTCTGTTCAGCATCTTCCCGCGCCCAGACCGGCTGCGTGCGCTTTTGCTGCCGTTGCGTCTGTATCAGAAAGCCGGGCTTCAGTCTTTGGTGCGGCGCGCCGGCATTCCTAAATTATTTCCAGCACGGTTCCGGGCTATGGAGGCGTTGTTGCCGCAGGTGCCTGCGCAGGAAACACTCCCTGAATTGATCCCGGCGCAGGGCGAACGGCGACGCCGCGTTGGATTGCTGCTCGGTTGCGTGCAGCGTGTGCTTTTCCCACAGGTTAATGCGGCCACGGCGCGCGTGCTCGCTGCAGAGGGATGCGAGGTAGTGGCTCCTAAGGCGCAACCTTGCTGCGGCGCCTTGCTGGTGCATGCTGGAGAAGAGGAGCAGGCGGTGCAACTCGCGCGTCAGACCATTGACGCGTTCGAAAAGGCTCAGGTGGACGCGGTGATCATCAATGCCGCGGGTTGCGGCTCGAATGTGAAAGAGTATGGCCACCTCCTGCGCGATGACCCGGAGTATGCCGAGCGCGCGAAAGCGTTTGCGGCGAAGTGTCGCGATGTCTCCGAATTCCTGGCTGAGCTCGAGCCGCGCGCCACCCGCCATGCGTTGCCGCTGCGTGTGGCCTACCACGATGCCTGCCACTTACAGCACGCGCAGGGCATACGTCTGCAGCCGCGGACAGTGCTGGGACGCATCCCGCAACTCGAAGTGCTGGAAATCCCGGAAGCCGCGATCTGCTGCGGCTCCGCCGGAATCTACAACCTGGTGCAACCGGAAGCTGCAACGGAGCTTGGCGATCGGAAAGCGAGTCACATCGCCGCGCTAGAGGCGGACATCGTTGTGTCCGCGAACCCCGGCTGTCTGCTGCAGCTCCAGTCGGCGCTGGCTCGGGCAGGGCGAAAGCTGCCGGTTCGCCACTTCATCGAGTTGCTCGACGCGTCCATCCGCGGTGTTTCCCTGTAGCGCGTTCCGCAATCCGCAATGCCCATTTCCGAATTCTAAGTCTCAATTCCAGAAATTATTAGCTTATTGCCGCGTCAGTTTCCGATATGCATTCCTCCAATTCCTTACGAGACTAGCTTTTCCCAGCTCAGTCGTCGTCCCCCTAAATCTCCCAACCCATGTTCTCCCAAGTCTATAATCCGCTTAATAACATATTGCTGTCCGCGTTGGTCGCCGCTATCCCGATAATTGTTTTGCTCGGAGCGATCGCCTTTCTGCGCATGAAGGCTCACATCGCAGCCTTGCTCGGCCTCATCGCGTCATTAGCGGTGGCGACCTTCGTCTTTGGTATGCCTTCGCGAATGGCCGGTGTATCAGCTATGTTTGGCGCTGCTTATGGCCTGATGCCCATTGGATGGATCATCCTGAATGTCATTTTTCTTTACCAACTGACGGTCGAGAAAGGCTATTTCGATATCCTCAAAAGCAGTATCGGAGCGGTTACCCGTGATCGGCGGCTACAGTTGCTTTTGATCGCTTTCTCGTTTGGCGCATTTTTCGAAGGCGCCGCCGGATTCGGGACTCCGGTTGCAGTTACCGGAGCGATTCTGATCGGTCTCGGTTTTCGGCCGTTAGCTGCTTCTGGTCTTTCGCTCATCGCTAATACTGCGCCCGTCGCGTTTGGTGCGCTTGGTACGCCAGTGATTGCGCTGGCCGGAGTAACCGGGCTCGATTTATTTCAGCTCTCGAGCAAAATCGGCCAACAGCTTCCCTGGTTCTCTTTGATCATACCATTCTGGCTGATCTGGGCATTCGCCGGTTTCCGCGGTATGCTTGGTATCTGGCCGGCTGCTTTGATTGCGGGAGGTTGCTTTGCCGTGCCGCAGTTCCTCATTTCCAACTTCCATGGACCCTGGTTAGTCGACATTGTCGCAGCTGTCGTTTCGATGGCTGCGCTCACCCTGTTCCTCAAAATATGGCGGCCGAAGCAGCTCTGGCTGGCGACCGAGCGTCCTGGAAAAAATAGCGGAATCGATGCTCCTGAAGTTGAGGCAAGGATTGCTCAGTCTGAGGTCGATCCGCCCGCGTCGTACCCAAGTCGTAGTGATGCGATCAAAGCATGGATACCCTGGATCATTCTGTGTGTTTGTGTTTTTCTTTGGGGAGTCCCGCAATTCAAAGCGTTTCTCGATGGGTTGTTTGGTCCGAAGTTTCCCGTCGCAGGGCTCGATAAGCTGGTGCAGAAGATGCCGCCAGTGGTGGCCAAACCTAGTCCGGAAGCCGCCGTCTATTCGTTTGGCATACTCTCAGCAACCGGCACAGGGATTCTTTTGGCTGCGATTGCCGGCGGGTTGGTCATGGGTTTTTCGGTCGGCAACCTTTTGCGCGTCTATTGGCGAACGCTCAAGCTGGTTCGGTTTTCACTGCTGACGATCGCCTGTATGCTCGCGTTGGGCTACGTCACTCGGTATTCGGGTACTGACGCGGCAATGGGCTTGGCCTTTGCCCAGACCGGCGTTATTTATCCGTTCTTTGGCACACTGCTCGGATGGTTAGGTGTTGCTCTCACTGGATCTGATACGGCGTCTAACGTGTTATTTGGCGGATTGCAGAAGATAACGGCGCAGCAGCTTGGGTTGAATCCGGTCTTGATGGCGGCGGCAAACAGTAGCGGTGGAGTGATGGGTAAAATGATCGATGCTCAAAGTATCGTTGTCGCGTCGACTGCAACTCGTTGGTACGGTCACGAAGGCGATATTCTCCGCTTTGTGTTCTTCCATAGTATCGCGCTGGCATCGTTGGTCGGAATTTTGGTGATGCTACAGGCGTACGTGTTTAGGTAAGAGTTGCGAGTTGCGGGTTGCGGGTTGCGGGTTGCGGATTGCGGATTGCGGGTTGCGGGTTGTGCCAACCAAAAGGCGTTGCCCTGAACTCGGAGGGTGCGCCGCTTGCGGCGCCCGCGAACGGCCACGATGAATCGAAGGTCTTTGTTGAACCCAGTTCAACCAGCGGGTACAGATCTTTCGCGCCGATCGTTTGGTGAGCGCTGGAACGTTCCCGGACGCCGCAAGCGGCGCACCCTCCGATCGTCATGCCATGCCCAAACCGCGGACGACGTTCCGCGTTCTGCAATCCAGCGTTTCACCAATCAAACAGCGGAACAGAATGCCCGGTCACGATCGATCGGTCGCGTAAATCCCCGGCCATCGTTCCGCAATCCGCGTTCCGTATTCCGCATTTTTACGCGCGCACCAACTCGGAAACGATCGCGAAATCTTGAGCGCCCCAGCCCTTTTCATCGGCTGTTGATAGGAGCTGGCTTATGGTCTTGGTAACCGGGAGTTCAAGATTCAATTTCTCCGCCAACTTCAACGCCAAGCGAGAGTCTTTCAGCATGTTTGCCAGTGAAAAGTTCGGCTCAAAATCTTTTTTGATAATCGCCTGCAGTTTCAGATCGCTGACGCCAGAACGACAGGCGTTATATTCGATTGCCTCCACCAGCTTGGCTGGATTCACGCCAGCTTTCTCGGTGATCGCAACGGCCTCTGAGAGGCTTTGCACAATACTGGCCGTGATCAGATTGGTCGCGATCTTTATCAGGCTCGCGTCGCCCAGTTGATCGAAATAGACGATATGTTTGCTGGTGGCTTCCAGTATTGGTTTTGCTCGTTCCAGATCGGCCGGTTCAGCGGCCACATAATAAACGAGCTGACCCTTTTCCGCGGCGCCTTTGCTGCCGGTAAAGGGCGCGTCGATCAAGTGCGCGCCGGCTGGATCGATCGCTACTTTAATCTGCTTGATCGTTTCCGGAGAGATTGTCGAATGCACGATCAAGAGGTGTTGCGGCGTCAAAGCGGGACGCAGCTTTTCCAGCGTTTCTAGGATCGCCGCATCATTGGCAACGAAGATTTGGAGAACGTGACATGCTTCCGCCAAGGCTTGCGGAGATTGAACAAACTGTGGTTCGTCTTTCGACGTACGGTTCCAAACGTACACATCAAATCCAGCCTTCCGCAGATTCTTGGCAACGCGAGCGCCGATGATGCCGAGACCGATAACTCCGACGCGGGAAGTAGTGCTCATAAAGGAACCGATAGCGCGACCCAATTCGCCCAACAAACGAATTTAATTAGGGAACGAATTAATTTCGCACTGAAATCACGATGCAGGTTCCAGATTCTTGGTTATTATGTACTATACAAAGCTGAAATGCCGACCGGGGCGTTTGGGAGAGGAAGGTCCTTTGAAGGGCCAGCCTCCGGGTCGAAAACAGGAGGTTTTATGCATTACAGGAATGATGACACGATGGGCGAACCATCGCCCGATAAAGGTCGCTCGTCGCGCCGACACTTCTTAAGCCAGTTAGCTGCGCTGTCCGCAACCTTGACGATCGCCGCCCCAGCCGCGCGCGCCGCCTCTTCGAAGGAACGTTCAAGGCCGGAGACACCCGATTCGGAACAACCTGAATCTCTTGTCGATATCGTTCTCAAGGTGAACGGTCAGGAAAAGCCGCTAAAGGTCGATTCGCGAGTAACGGTGTTGGATGCGGTCCGCGATCGCCTGAACATGAGCGGCACCAAAAAGGGGTGCGATCATGGCGCCTGCGGCGCTTGCACGGTGTTAATCGACGGAAAACGAGTGCTTTCTTGTCTAACTTTAGCCGTGATGACCCAAGGCAAGGAAATTACTACGATTGAGGGACTCGCTCACGGAGACGAACTGCACCCGGTGCAAGCAGCTTTTGTGACTTGCGATGGCTTCCAATGCGGGTACTGCACGCCGGGACAAATCATGTCTGCGGTTGGCTGCATTCGGGAAGGCCATACAGGGTCGGACACCGAGATCAGAGAGTTTATGTCCGGAAACCTTTGTCGCTGCGGCGCGTATCCCAATATTGTGCAGGCAATCAAGCAGGCTGCGACGCAGATGAAAGGAGCGGTAAGTTAATGCGAGCTTTTCAATTTAAAGCAGCTGCTACTCCCAGTGACGCTGTCAGCAGCGGAGCGGACACAGCATTCATCGCAGGTGGAACTAACCTGATCGACCTGATGAAATTGGATGTCGTTACGCCTACCAAGCTGGTCGACCTTGGGCCATTGTCTTTTCGGGGTATAACACTCGATAGCACTGGGCTTCACATTGGAGCACTCGAGAAAATGGCCGACGTGGCGGAAGATCCTCGGGTCGTAAAGAAGTACCCGGTCGTTTCCCAAGCGTTACTGAAAAGCGCTTCAGCCCAGATCCGCAATATGGCGACGATGGGCGGAAATCTGATGCAGCGCACCCGCTGCGGTTACTTCCGAGACACCGATTCTCCCTGTAACAAGCGGGTGCCTGGTAGCGGTTGTCCCGCTCTTGAGGGCGAAAATCGGATGCACGCGATTTTTGGCGTGAGCGACTCTTGTTGCGCAACTCACCCGAGCGATCTTGCCGTCGCATTGGTGGCACTCGACTCGGTTCTCAAACTGCAAGGCCCACAAGGGACCCGGGAGGTTAAACTAGAAGACTTCTATTTATTACCGGGGAATACGCCGGACAGAGAGCACGACATTCGATCTGGCGAGATTATCACGGAAATCTTTGTTCCAGCCAAAGCCTGGGCCAGCCGGTCCGGTTACCTGAAGATAAGAGACCGCGAGTCTTATGAGTTTGCTCTGACTTCAGCTGCCGTCGTTCTTGATCTTGATGGCTCGACTATTCGGGATGCCCGAATCGCGGTAGGAGGGGTAGGAACGAAGCCATGGTCTCTTCCGGTTGTTGCGGAAGCTCTCAAGGGAAGAACGGCAAATCGCGAGGCGTTTGCGGCAGCGACGGAGCAGGCAGCAGAAGGTGCACGGACCCTGAGCCAGAATGGGTTCAAAGTTTCGCTGGTCAAGAAGACCATTTTACGTGCGTTGAGCGAGGTAGGAGGAGTGGCATGAACACCGCATTTCAAGGACTCAATCGAGACCGATTCGATGCAAAATTAAAGGTCACGGGGCGGGCAAAGTATACGGGCGATAACGACGTCGCTAACATGGCCTTCGGCTATCTTATCCAGAGCAGCATTAGCCGCGGGCAAATCCGATCTTTTGATCTGGGCGCTGCGGAAGAAAGTCGCGGCGTAATTGGGATTTTCACTCCGTTCAATTCGCTCAAGCTTTACCGTCCGCTTGGCCGCGAGGAGGGGGGTATCAGTGGCGATGTTATCCCGCTGCTGCAAGATACGCAGGTTCACTATTTCGGTCAGACAATTGGGTTGATCGTGGCGGATAGCTTCGAACAAGCGAGGGATGCAGCTGCGCTGGTCAAAGTGATCTATGAAGAAAAATCGGCGGTAGTTACATTAGAATCGGGTATGGCCAAGGCCTATCAGCCGCAGAATGTAGGCCATGAGCCCGCTACTTGGAGCATCTTGGAGTCGGGGGCCTCCTCAATTGACGATATCCTTCGACAAGCGGAGGTGTCTATTGCTCAGGAATACACAAATCCGATTGAACACCATAACCCGATGGAACCGCATGCCACGGTTGCGATTTGGCAGGAGGATCGCCTAACTATCTATGACGCGACCCAGGGGGTGGTTGGCCAACAGCGAGACTTAGCGGCAGTCCTCGGCGTCGATGCTGACCATTTGCGCGTGATTTGTCCATTCGTTGGCGGAGCGTTTGGATGCAAAGGATCGATGTGGATGCACTCGCCACTCACTGCGGCTGCGGCGAAAGTCTTGAACCGGCCCGTGAAAACGATTCTTACGCGAGAGCAGATGTACACCGCGACTGGACATCGTCCTGCCGTGCTGCAGAGGATCGAGTTGGGAGCGAGTCGCGACGGTGTGCTTCGTGCAGTAAAGCATGAAGCATTTTCGTCAACCGCAGTGACCAAGGAATTCATCGAGCCAGCGGCGCATAGCACGTCTCGCTATCTGTACAAGTCGCCGAATATTTTCGTGAGCCAGAGTTTGGTTCCGCTCGATATCGCCCCTGGCACTGCTATGCGAGCGCCCGGGGAGGCTACGGGAATGTATGCGCTGGAGTCAGCGATGGATGAATTGGCGGTGAAGCTTGGAGTCGATCCGATTCAATTGCGGGTCCGAAACCACGCTGAAATCTATCCGGGAAAGAATGTACCGTTTTCGTCCAAACATCTATTAGAGTGCTATGAAAGAGGCGCGGAAAGGTTCGGTTGGGCGAAGCGTAATCCGAAGCCAGGAATGACCAAGGATGATGACTGGTGGATCGGCCAGGGAATGGCGACTGCCCTTTACCCGGCGTATCGCTCCCGAGCCTCGGCCAAAATCAGACTCCAGGCGGACGGCTACGTCACTGTATCGAGCGCGACGCTGGATTTGGGAACAGGTATGTATACGGTCCTTGCGATTGTGGGAGCGCAGTCGCTGGGCATTCCTTATGAACGAGTTCGCGCCGTGCTTGGCGACTCGGCCTTACCGCCGGCGCCGGGAGCCGGAGGTTCACATTCCACGGCAAGTGTCGGTCCAGCAGTAATGGCCGCTGCCGACTTGGCCAAAAAGAAACTGATCGAAGTTGCGGCAAAAGATCAGAACTCTCCTTTCTATGGCGCTAAACCCGAGGAGCTTTCTTACGCCAGCGGCGAAATTCGCGGTAACGGCCGATCGTTGCCCTTCGATCGATTACTCGGCGTGCTTGGCCGAAGTGCGATTGAAGCGACTGGCTCAGCCGCTCCAGATGAAGAAGCGCATAAATATGGGTTTAGCTCATTCGGCGCGCAATTTTGTGAGGTGAAGGTTCACGCGCTCACCGGCGAGGTGCGGGTAAATCGTTTTTCCAGTGTCATGGACGTTGGAACGGTGGTGAGCGAAAAGACCGCCCGCAATCAGATCATTGGGGGCATCGTCTTTGGCATCGGTATGGCGCTGCTGGAAGGAACTCACTACGACGCTCGGACCGGTTGGATCGCCAATCGGAACATTGCAGAGTATTTGGTCGCGACGAACGCGGACGTTCCGGCAATCGATGTAGAGTTTATCAATCGTCCCGATCTACAATTCAATCCGATTGGTGCTCGCGGAATCGGTGAAATCGGGATCACCGGGACTCCGGCCGCCATTGCCAACGCCGTCTATCATGCAATGGGTAAGCGGATCCGGCAATTGCCGATTCGGCCTGAACATTTGTTAGCGTAGGAGGTCGCACATGAGCGCCGTGTTCCAAGGGCTCGATCGTGATCGCTTCGACGCAAGGTTGAAAGTGACAGGTCAAGCAATGTACGCGGGTGACCATGATCTCCCTAACCTCGCCTTCGGTTACCTGATCCAAAGCAGTATCGGTCGCGGTAAAATCCGGGCATTCGATCTGGGCGCCGCTCAGGAAAGTCCGGGAGTGATTGAAATCTTCACCCCTTTCAACTCGCTGAAAGTCTACCGTCCGCTCGGTTTCGACGAAGGCGCCAACAGCGGCGATGTGATCCCGTTGCTACAAGATACGAGGGTCCACTACTTCGGCCAGACAATCGGGCTAGTGGTCGCAGAATCGTTTGAACAAGCACGCGACGCAGCCGCTCTGGTCAAAGTGATCTACGAACCGGAGCAGGCGTCGGTCACTTTGGAATCAGGAATGGCGAAAGCCTATCAGCCACAGAGTGTCCACGGAATGCCGGCAACGGTGAGCATCTTAGAACCGGGAGCGTCTTCGATAGATGATCTGTTTCGGCAGTCAGACGTACATATCGCTGGGGAATACACCACACCGGTAGAACATCACAATCCGATGGAGCCGCACGCAACCGTGGCGGTTTGGGAGGAAGACCGTCTAACCGTTTACGACGCGACCCAATGGGTAGGTGGCCACCAACGTAATCTGGCGGCAGTTCTCGGTGTGGATGTTGATCGCGTTCGCGTCCTTTGTCCTTTTGTGGGCGGTGCCTTTGGCTGTAAGGGTTCGATGTGGATGCACTCACCGCTCACTGCCGCAGCCGCCAAGGTTTTGAATCGGCCGGTGAAAACGATTCTCACGCGCGAACAGATGTATACCTCGGTCGGGCATCGGCCGATGACCGTGCAAAAAATCGAGCTCGGAGCGACTCGTGACGGATCGCTGCGAGCGCTGAAACATGAAGTCTTTTCATCGACGGCGACGGTCAAAGAATTCGCAGAAGCCGCGGCGCACCGGACTTCGCGTTATCTTTACCAATCACCAAATATCATGGTGAGTCACCATCTGGTTCCGCTCGATGTTGCGCCTGGTACTTTCATGCGTGCTCCCGGCGTAGCCACCGGAATGTATGCGCTCGAGCTGGCCATGGATGAATTGGCCGTGAAGCTCGGGATTGATCCGATTGAATTGCGAGTAAAGAATCACGCGGAGGTTTACCCGGGTACTAGTCGTGCCTGGTCATCGAAGCACCTTTTGGAATGTTATGAAAAGGGAGCGGAAAAGTTCGGTTGGGCTCAGCGTAATCCGCAGCCGCGCATGACCAAGGATGGTGATTGGTGGATCGGACAGGGTATGGCGACCGCCCTTTATCCAGCACATCGCAGTAACGCTTCCGCGAAAATACGTTTACAGGCCGACGGATACGTTACGGTGTCCAGCGCAACCCATGATCTTGGGACCGGCATGTACACCGTGCTGGCAATTGTGGGAGCGCAATCACTCGGAATCTCTTATGAAAGGGTTCGTGCGGTGCTCGGTGATTCCGGCTTGCCGCCCGCACCTGGTGCCGGAGGCTCTCAGTCCACCGCCAGCGTTGGTCCGGCGGTGGTTGCTGCTGCTGACTCGATCAAAAAGAAGTTGGTGGAAGTAGCCGTGAAGGAGCAGAATTCTCCTTTCCACGGCGCTAAGCCAGAGGAACTCTCGTACGCCGGCGGCGAAATTCACGGTAACGGTAAATCTCTGTCCTTCGATCGGTTGCTCACCACGCTAGGCCGAAGTGCGATTGAAGCGATCGGCTCGGCGGCACTGAGCGAAGAGGAGGAGGCGCAATACGCGTTCGACTCTTTCGGTGCACAATTCTGCGAGCTGAAGGTTCACGACCTGACTGCCGAGGTACGCGTGAATCGTTTCTCGAGTGTCATGGATATTGGAACCGTGGTGAGCGAGAAGACTGCCCGCAGCCAAATCATCGGAGGTATTGTGTTTGGCATCGGAATGGCGCTTTTGGAGGAGACCCGGTGTGACACTCGAAACGCTTGGGTCGCCAATCGAAACATCGCAGAGTATCTAATTGCGACCAACGCGGACGTTCCGGCCATTGAGGTGGAGTTTCTCAATCGCCCGGATTTCAAATTTAATTCAATCGGCGCTCGCGGAATCGGCGAAATTGGTGTTACCGGAACACCGGCTGCCATTGCCAACGCGGTTTATCACGCGACCGGCAAGCGAATTCGACGGGTGCCGATCCGACCCGAACATTTACTAGTATAATCAGGCCAGTCGCGCCGCTTCCCGACGTCTCCCATCCGCCTGAGGTCGTTCTCCTCCAGCAGATGAACGGCGTCGCTACCAAGCAGCAAGCCGCAGCGGCGGCTGCTGGAGCTTTGCAATGTCATGATAAGGGAGGCGGCTTTGGCAAGATCGCCGGGGCGGGCGCCGTCAAAGTCGCGTTGGAATCGCGCCACCCTGCCGACGGTGGAATCGTATTCGGGCGAACTGCTTCCGAATCCTATCCGTGATTGTGGGTCATTGAATTTTGCTAAGTCGAGTCGCCTCTAGAACGATCAAGAGCGCAGCGACCGTCGCAACGCTTCCGGTGATCGAGTGGGCTTAGGTCGTTCCGATTTACCTAAGTCAACCACTTTAGCGTGGGGTACCTCGCCCGGCTGCGGCTTTACACTTTCCACTTCTGCGCCGCGTCTCCGCACGATCTTGGCTGCCATCGTGAAACACATCGTCCGATATTCGTTTGTGCCGTCATCAACGAAAACCACGCGTTTGTCGCGCAGATCCTTTCGACCTTTTATCCCTTTGCCCAAGCCGAGATTCTGCAGCATCGATTCGGCGTGGGTCTGAGCTCGTTTCCAAGACATGAGTAAAGGCGCAAACCTACGAACGCATTGGCGTAGTGACCAGTAAAAATTTAAATGCCGCTAGGGATGCGTTGCGGCGAAGTCGGGAGCGCATCTCTACCGAGACGCAGACCGGCTGGGATCCGATCTGCTACCGAGAACGCAGGGGATCTAATCCCTACCTCCTATGCCGGTTCCGGGCTGGGGACGACGGAGTTGGTCGATCGCCAGCGATCCAAAATCCAAGCAGCTAAAAAAACACTGGCGACCTGCAGCAGGACCAGGACAGTCGCGTAATCGTCGATCGCGTGATGGCGCACGCTAATCAAGCCCCCGATGAGAATCGATATACACACCTGGCTCGAGAAAATCGGAAGCATATTCTCCCCTACCGCACAGATCGGACGCAGTGCGAGAGTCCACTTGCGCAGGTGCGGCAGAAGCTTGCCGGCGAACCACGCCACCGCAAAAAAGTTCAGCACCCGCAGTGGACCAAGATGCCATTTATCCAGGACCCAGGAGGCTCTACCTGGATCGACATCAACGTAAATGCAAGCCCAACGCCAAACGAGAAAGACAACAGCGATCAGGAGCAGCGCAAACTCCGCAGCCCGAGGCATTTCCAAGACCGGTTTCCGCTCTTGCAGTGAACGACCGAATATGAGGCCGCCAACCCAGATCAGCTGCCAGGAGAAGAGGTCAAACGGACCGAAATGAATGAAGGAGGCATCCTGGATGCCTTTGGTCAGATAGTCTTGGATTCGAAATTGGGAAACGAGCCAAATTCCTACGCTGACCTGGAACACCTTCATCCAGCCCCACTTGTTGCCGACCCAAAAAGCGAGCGGAGTGAGAAAGGAGAACACGACGTACATCGGCAGAATGTCTAGCAATGGCGGCTGGAACAAAAGCGCCGCCGAGCCAGCAATCGCGGCGGCTGGGTTCGCAAAAAATTGAGACAGAATGTTTTGGACGCCCGGCAGTTCGGAGAGAAAAATGCCACCAAAGAAAAAGATAAAGAAAACGGTTACCAGGTGCGCCTGATAGATTCGGAAGGCGCGCAGAAAAGTAGCGCTACGTGCGGCCGCGAATCCCTTCGTCTCCGCCCGCTTTTGGAAGAGCAATCCGGCTAGAAAAGCTGAAACGAATACAAATCCCTCTGCGGTCGAAAAAAATCCGAGCGGCTGATCGGTAACGCGGCGTAGCGGCGAAGGAGCGTGGTTGACGACCATCATGAGCAGCAGGAAGCCGCGTAAAACGTCAAGTTCGACCAGTCGTTTCATCAGTCAGTTCTCTTTTGGGGCAATTCTCATGCCAGATTCGAATTATCTTGACTCCCTCCAGGAGATTTCGCTCAAAGGCATTTGAGCCGTACATTTACTTGCGTTTTGCATCCTTGTTCTGGCGTTGTACGAAACCTGAAGACGGGCGATGCTCAAGTTGGTCACTACCGAATTCTTGGGCAGCATGGTGCGAATTCGAAAACCACAAAGGGAATGGCTCGATGCGCAACGACATCGGGATCATAATCACCGATCAGAGCGATCGAGTGTGTCGGCATCGACATCTTTATCACACCAAAGCTATCGAGACAACCATCGGACCGGTTCTTACTGGTAGGCGTTTCGCTCTTAGAGTAAGTGAGGACTTTCCGAGGCTCAGCGTCTGGACGACCCGCGTGCCATACCGAAATCACTGCGCGGTCAGTTTCTTGGGGAACTCGTCGTGCAGATACTCGGAGATATCGCGCCGCAAAATTTGGTAGCCGGCTTGGCTCAAATGGATCTGATCGCTCCGGAAGAGCGAAACGATCGGCTGATGGTCAGGGCCAAGCAAATCAGAAAAGATATCGATATAATCGGTATTCGATTGGGTCCCAAGAAATGTGTCCACCAACTGATTGAACCGTTCGATATTGTGAATGTACTTGAATCGTGCCGGGCACGGCTTGACTGAAACAAACGCGATTGGCATATCCGGCGATGATGTTCGCAACGCGAAGAAAAGTTGGCGGAAAGAATCAAAGACTTGTTCCGGAGCCGCTCCGGTAGCCAGATCATTGTCACCCGCGTAAATGACCACCGCCGACGGTTTGAGAGGACCAATTACTCTGGGAGCGAAATAGAGGCAATCGGTGAGCCGAGAACCGCCAAAGCCGCAGTTCAAGACCGTGTAGTCAGGAATATCTTGGGATAGTGTGCTCCAGAGCCGAATGGATGAACTGCCGTAGAACACAATGGGTCGAGGCGGCGGATCAGTTAACTTGGCTTGTAAGGCCTCGATCTCTGGTTCGAACGGATTGGTTGCCGGAACCGACTGTGCGTTCGCCCCAAGCGCCAAAAAGGCAAGCACAGCGCTTAAAAGAAAACATTTAGCTGATGTTCGTCCTGGTACCGGCATATCCTCGTGAAAACAAAAAATCAAATATCCCCCCGCTAACCTATTTTAGACGGACGGGCGATTGAAAAATTTAGATGATTTTCGATGACATAAATACGAAACGCTACTTTTGAATTCAAACCTGGAACAACTACTTGCGGTTCATTCGTGGATCACCTAGAACGGAGCGATTGCTATGAGCTTTTTCGACTCAATCATCAGCGCCATTCAAAGCCCTCAGCATACCGGAAGTAATCAGGATCTGCAAAGCCTGGCGAACATTGCCGGCATGATTCCCGGGCTCCAAGGGGCCGAACAACAGATTCAACCGATACTGAGTGTGCTTGGACCTCACTTGCAAGACGTGCTGAATGAGCAAAAGCAGACTCAGGGCGCCGCCGCGGCTCAACAGACCGTGACAGACCTTTCTCAGCCCGGAGTGGGTGTACAGGACTTGCAAAACCTTTTTGGCACCGATCGATTTAACGGGATCATCAATCAAATTTCGCAGGCGACCGGTCTCAACAGCCAAATGATTTTGACTGCCTTGCCACTGGTCATCCCGGTAATCATGCAGTTGCTGGCGACCGGGACTCATCAAGCCGGCCCGCAAGCTCCGAATCAGGTCCTGAATCATTTTTTGGGCGGGCAGAACGGCGGCGCGCTGCTTAACGAGGTCTTTCAGCTGGCGTCTCAATACATCAAGAAATAGCGCCGATTTATCTCGTTAACGCCCCGAACCCGCGGCCGAAAGCCGGCGGGTTTTGTTGTTTTTCGGCCAATAGCGGCAAAAGCGCGCAGAGGAAGAGGAAACCGATTCGCGGCTCGGCCACGTTTTCAAGTCATCAAGTGCCTGTTCAGAACTGGGCAACTCGCTGTTTCGGGCAGGTACTCCTGAAGTCAATGTATAAAAATTATCAAGGACACGGTTTTTCTCTTGAGTCTCAAAATTGCAACGTGAACGGTTGCAAGTGCGAAATCGGCCTCCATTCTAGGCGTCGATTATGCATTTCTGGCAAGATGGCCTCATCTGCAAGAATCGTAATTTCAATAAATACCGGAATACGATAGCCTTTGCCAGTGCATCCTGTAATCGAAAGGTCCTTGTATGAGAAAAAAATTATCACTGCTCTTAGCCGCGCTCGCCGTGGCAATCATCCCAGGGCGCGCAACGTGCGCCACTAACCCTTCGTTTGACCAGTTCGGGAAATTGGAAAGCTTAGCCTTTGTCATGCCGACTCATTCGGTAGTGGGCGAAAGCTTAGCCTTTGTCATGCCGACGCATTCGGTAGTGGCCGAAAGCTTGGCCTTTGTCATGCCGACGCATTCGGTGGACGAGAGCTTAGCCTTTGTGATGCCGACGCATTCGGTGGACGAGAGCTTAGCC
>Ga0209647_1001553_pt1 | contig 19309 bp, 15 predicted proteins | sample GraSoi_2013_60cm_FD_185827 | JGI IMG/M metagenome (GOLD analysis project Ga0209647, IMG submission 185827) | Grasslands soil microbial communities from the Angelo Coastal Reserve, California, USA - Sample 9_17_2013_60cm (SPAdes) (version 2) | ecosystem: Environmental > Terrestrial > Soil >... | reverse complement strand
GAGCCTGCGCATCTTGACCGTGCACGCAAGCAAGGGTCTCGAATTTCCTGTGGTGTACCTGCCGGGCCTCGCCGATCGACGCTTCCCGTCGCAGCGCCGCGCAGACCCGGCCCCCCTCCCGCCGGGACTGGAGGAAGCAGAGGCGCCCGCCGCCACGCCGGAGCAGAGCCATCTGGCCGAAGAGGCCTGCCTCTTCTATGTCGCCCTCACGCGCGCCCGCGACGAGCTTGTGCTCAGCTATGCCGAGCGCTACGGTCGCATGCGCTATCGTCCGTCGCCGTTCCTCGCGCCGGTGTCGCGTGCGCTCGGCGATCAATTGGCATACGCGCGCTGGGAGGGTGTGCCCACTGCCCCACTGGCAGCTGAGCAAGCTTCCAGGCGCGAGCGTGAGCTGCCGCTCACCGGCAGTGAGCTGCCACTCCGGCCATCCGCCATCGAGACCTATCGCCGCTGCCCGCGACAGTTCGCCTATCGTTATGTGTACGGGCTGCGGCCCGCTGAAGTGGGGCTGGCGACGCTGCGCCGCTCGCTACACGACACGCTAACGAGGTTGCACGCCGGTTTCGCCGCCACCGGGCGCGATCGCCCGTCTGGCGACGGCGAGAGCACCCCTGCCGTCCCGTCGCTAGAAGAGGCGGTGGCACTGTTCGAGAGCAGCTGGATGGCGGCCCTGCGTGAAGAGAGCCGGGTGCCCGCTGGGCCAGACGCGGACGCGCCCTCCGCGGATGTGCGAGCCAATGGCCCTGAGCCGTTTAGCGAGCTCTACCTCCGGCACGGACGCGAGGTCGTCCAGCGCGCATGGGAGGAGCTCGCACACGGGCGCAGCGGCGCCAGCACGCCGGAAGCTTCACGCACGCAGCAAGCCGACGCAACATTCGACCACACCGTAGCGGTGCGCGTGGGCCAGCGCGAGGTCGCCGTCACGCTGGACCGAGTGGAGCAGCTGCCGCGTGGGACAGCGGCGGCTGGTCAGCGAGGGCGCCAAGCGGCACGTGACACAACGCAACAGCCAGTGCGGATCGTGCGCCATCGGTTTGGGCGCAACGCCGCTGGTGCGGCGCCGGACGTGCGCACGCTGTTCTATTCGTTGGCGGCGGAACAGGGGTATGCGGCGGCGGCCGAGGTCGTGACACACAATCTTTCGACGGGCGAGTTGGAGGCGGTCGAGCCGCATAGCAAGAAGCTGGCGCGCCTGCGTGAGGAAGTGGATACGCTGTTGGGAGAGATGCAGAGCGGCGTGTATCCGGCGCGGCCCGATCCACAGACCTGCCAAAGCTGTCCGTTCTTGCTCATTTGCCCGGCATAACTACCTGCCCGGCATGAGCGCCGCATGCCACTCCTGTCGTCGTCATGCCGTCGTGCGCCGGCCACCGATCACACGATACCAAGTTCTCCGGGATTGTTGTAGACAATCCGGGTGCATGATACGCTAGGCGCGGGGCGGGTAACAGGCGGACGGTGGAAGGGGGCGTGACGGGTGTGTATGAGGTCTTGCAGCGGATCTTCCCGTTCGCGTTTCCCATCCTCTGGTTCGGCCCGACAATCGTCCTGTTCTTCCGCTTCCGGCAGAAGCAAGCTGCCTATCTGCGGAAGTTCCCGCCCATCGACCGCTACCAGACGCTCGACCTGTACACGCCGGGGGGCGGCAATCCCCCCGGCACCTATCGCAGGATCCAAGAGGCGATGTGGCGCCAGCAGGACGACCCGGAACTGGAGCGGCTCCGGCGCGAGATGTGGCGCCGCTTTGGCCTCGTTGTCCTCTGGGGAGCCGGATTCCCCCTCCTCACCTGTTGGGCGATCACGCTCTTGATCCTGAGCGGCTACCCGCCCACCTCCAGGGTGTCCTGAAATGGGGCCGGAAAGGGCGGAAGACGTCGCGGATGCGAAGCAGGTGGCCCTTTCGGGAACGACAAAGATCACGGCGGATTCGGCACAATTTCACTGTCACGCCACACTGTTTCGCCACAAGGAGCACCTATGACAGACGCGGCATCTCAGCCCATCTCGGCATGTTACATCGAGCAGTTTGCCCACGCGCTGCCGCATCGCGACGACACCAGTCTGCGTCCCTGCGGCCACTGGGCGTGCGACCCGCACACCATCACGTACTATGGCACCGGCGAAGAGGGCGACCAGCGCGAAGGCGACTACTGCATGGTCTGTTACGAGCTGACGTTTCCGGGGAGGTGTCCTGACAAGGTGCTGCGCGCCGCTGTCGCGGCGAGTCGCCCGACAAGCGAGCGTCAGCCTGAGTAGGCGATGCGGTAGATGAAGCCGGCTTTATCGTCGCTCAGGTAGAGGGCGCCGTCTGGACCGACGATAACGCCGACCGGCCGCCCACTCGCGTCATCGGTATTCTTCAAGAAGCCGGTCGCAAAGTCCTGCGAATGCCCGGCGATGTGACCGCTGGCGTCGAGCGGAATGTAGATGACTTTGTAACCCGTCGGCACACTGCGGTTCCAGGAGCCATGGAACGCTATGAACAGCCCGTGATACGCTTGCGGGTACGCCGTGGCATTGTAGAAGGCCAACCCAAGCGGCGCGGAGTGCGCCTGCATGTCGATGAGCGGCTGGACGATACCGTTGCAGTCCCCAGCGTGGCCAAGGTCGGGGTCGATGATCGTGCCAGCCTGGCAGCGGGGCCACCCGTAGTTGCCGCCGTCTTGCAAGGCGTACACGGTCTCGGGCGGCGTGTCGTCGCCCAAGAGATCGCGCCCCATATCCGTCACCCAGACCTCATGCGTCCAGGGATTCACCGCCATGCCGACGGCATTGCGCAGGCCCTTCGCGTAAAGCCGCCCACCCGACCCATCCAGATCGTAGACCCAAATTGACGCCCGGTGCGGATTCGACTCAACGCAGTTGTTGCATGACGAGCCAATCGACACGTAGAGCTTGTTATCCGGCCCGATCAGCACCGTGCGCGTGATGTGATTGCCGCCCGGCGGCAAATCGTTCACCAGCACCCGCTTATCGGAGAATGAGTCGTCCGCACCGAGCGTAAACCGTGTGACGCGCGATTGCTCGCCGACGTAGGCGAAGCCCTTGTAAAACACGATGCTCGACGGTTCATCGAGGCTAGTGGCGACGACCTTTTTCACAGTAGCCTTGCCGCTACGCGACGGATCGGCGAGCGCGACGATGCTGCCTGTGCCGCGCTCCGTCGTGAACAACGTCCCGTCGGGCGCGAAGGCGAAGAACCGCGGCACTTGCAGGCCCGAGGCATACACCGTGGCGCGGAAGCCGGGCGGCAGATTGATGGACGTGACGGCTGGCTGGCCGCCCACGAACCGCGTGCCTGTAAGGAGCGAGGTGATAGTGTGCCGCTGGGTATACAGGAGGGCCACGCCCACGACGGCGAGCACCAGGAGCAGAAGGAGCGGCAAGCGGAGACGAGACGGCACCAACCGTCGCCGGGATGGTCGCCGCTCCCCAGTCTCAATCATCCCGCCCACTCTCCTCGCAGCCTGAGGCTACCCACCACCCTCCAAAGTATGGTTCCCCTGCACGTTACACGGCAGCCTGCTAGTGCTGCAGCCCGCTGACGACGCGCGCGTATTTGTCGGCGAGCGCCTGGGCGGAATCGCGCGAGCGCGACTCGGCCAACACGTGGAAGAGCGGGCGGTCTGCGTCCGGCAAGACCAAGACCCACTCCTCGCCCAGGTCAATCTTTACCCCGTCGATTGGTTCCTCGCGTCGCTCGCGATACTGCTCGCTGAGGATGCGCATCACCTTGCCCTTGTATTCCCACGGGCAATTGACCTGAGTGCGGATCAGGTGATACGGCGGCAGCTGTGCCACGACTTCAGAGAGCTTGGTATCGAAGCGGGCTAGCGCCTCCAGCAGCTTCATCAGAGCGAACATGCCGTCGAACGCCGGGTGAAACTCTGGAAAAACGAAGCCGCCGGCCCCGTCACCGACGAGCACCATGCCGGCCGTCGTGGCCGCGGTCGTCAGCGCGTGCGGGAGCACCCGCGTGTAGACCACCTTGCCATGCTGCCTTGCCGCCACCGTCTCTACCACACTCGGCGCCGTCACCGGAACGGCGACGTTGCCGCTGCCACGGCCCCGCAGCACCAGTTCGGTCATGGCGGCGAGCAGCTTGCCGCCATCGAGGAGCTGGCCGCGATCGTCCACGACGAAGATCTTCTCGCCGCCCGTATCGATGCGCACACCAAGGTCGGCTTTGAGCGTTCCCGTGATCGAGCTGAGCACCTGCATGTCGCGGTCGAACTGCTCCGCGGTGCGCGAGTAGCGATCCGGGTCGCGTGTGGCATTCAGCGCGATCACGTCCGCGCCGATGGCGTTGAAAATGGGCGAGAGCACCTCCACGCTGCCACCGTGGCCGTAGTCCACCACCAGGCGATACTTGCGCTTGCGCATGCCCTCGACATCGATGGCCTTGAGGAACGCCGAGACGTAGCGTTCGTTGACGGATGGCGCATAGGCAATCGTGCCGATGTCGTCTAGATAAACGCGGCGGAAGTCCTCTCGAAAGTAGAGGTTCTCGATCTTGCGCTCGGTGTTCTTGCTAATGTCCAGGCCGTTTGAGTCGAAGAATTTGATGTCGATGATGCGCGGGTCGAACGGCGAGAGCCGGATATGCACGCCGCCCGCCGCGTCCGTCGTGCGCACGTAGTGACGCGCCACCGGCAAGGGCACGGTCTCCAGATCGGAGACGTTGATGCCGGCAGACGGCAGACCGGAGATAATAGCGCGCTTGACCATGCGCGGCGTGCGGTGGTCATCGCGATTCACGCATACCGACGAGCCCTTTGCCAACACCGCGCCATAGGCAGCCCCTAGCTTGGCGGCGAAGTCTGGCGTGATGTCGATGTTCACCAGGCCCGTCACGCCATAGCGCCCGAAAAGCGCGCGCCTGCCCTGCGAGCCCCAGATGATGCTGCTCGTGACGACCGCGCCGGTCTCGATTTCTTTGTTGGGCCAGATCTTGACGCCCGGCTGGATGATGGCGCTCTCGTCTACCACCGAATGGTCGCCGACGACGGCGCCCTCGAACATCACGGCCTTGCTCTTGACGGTGATGGACGTGCCAACCAGCGCGCCCCGCAGCTCGGCCCGCTCGCCGATGTACGAGTTGTTCCACACGACGCTGCGGTCGATCTGCGCGTGCTCGTCAACGACGGTGTAGTGGCCAATGCTGCTCGGCCCATGTACGATCGCGCCGTCCTTGATCTTGCAGTCGTGCCCGAGAAAGACGGGGCCGAAAATCTGCGCGCTCGGCGCCACATCCACACCGTCCTCAGCCCAGACGCCGCCGCCGAGATCCGTGCCCGAAATCTGCACGTTGGCGCGGCCCTGCAGCACGTCCGCGCTCGCCTTCATGTACTCTGCCAGGTTGCCAACGTCGCACCAGTAGCCCTCCGCGACATAGCCATAGATGGGATCGCCCTTCGCCAGCATCATCGGGAAGAGCTCCTGGCTGAAGTCGAATGGCTTGTCGCGCTCGAAGTACGAGAAAATGGCCGGGTCGAGCACGTAGATGCCGGTATTGATCGTGTCGCTGAACACCTCGCCCCAACTGGGCTTCTCGAGGAATTGGCGAATGTGGCCCGTCTCATCGGTGATGATGACGCCATATTCAAGCGGGTTCGCCACATGCGCCAGGGTCAGTGTCGCCAGCGCCTTATGGTCCAGATGATACTTGATGATGTCGCCGAGATCGAAATCCGTCAGCGCGTCGCCGCTGATGACCAGGAAAGGCTCGTCGAGATACTCCTCGGCGTTCTTGACACTGCCGGCGGTGCCCAGCGGCACCTCTTCTCGTGAGTAGGTGATCTGCATACCGAGCTGGCTGCCATCACCAAAATAGTCCTCGATGGCGCTCGCCATGTACTGCACGGTGACCACGACATCGGTAATGCCGTGGGACTTCAGCAGATTGAGGATATGCTCCATCACCGGCCGCCCGACGATCGGCACCATCGGCTTCGGGCGCGTCACCGTCAAGGGGCGCAAACGAGATCCCTCGCCGCCCGCCATCACAACAGCCTTCATCGCGCATCCCTCCTCGATCTGCGGCAGCAGGCCGATGACCTCGCGACCCCCGACGTGGCGTGTCTCGATTCTGTGTCCAGCTTCAACGGTATGAAGCAACAGCAATCGGGCTGCGATTGCTTGAATGTGATTTGGCGAACTCCCGCGCGGCACGCACGCATAGGCAGTCACGCGACGCGCATGCCAGCAAGTGAGGCGGCGGGAAGTGCGGACGACACGGCGGTCCTCATGAAGCGACCGCGGATCCGCGAGCAAGTCTGCGTTTGCGCACGTCGGCCATCTTCATGCAGCAGAAAGTGTGCCCTATACGGTGGTATCCTACCACTCGCTCATCAAATGTCGCAAGACAGCCATCGGCGAGCGCGCCCCGCGGCTGACCTGTTGCAACGCTGGGAAAACGCCGAGGGGTACGACCCGCGTAGGGAACGTACCCCTCACTTCGATGAGCTAGACAGTCGCGTTCAGCTTGCTTCCCCGCCACTCGCGATCCGCGCCATCCATTGAGCGAACCGGCGACGCGCTTCCTCTTCACGGCGCTCGCGCTCTACGCGCTCCTGCAATGCGATCAAGCGGACTGCCTCTTCGACACTGAACCCACGATCCAGCAGGGCATCGATCAGCAGATCCTCGTACTGATTCAAGGTGACACCTCCCGCTGCATATTCCACGCCCGGGTTGCTTGGTTCCGCCAGCCCTGGAAGCGAAGCGAGTATGTCTATTCGCGCGTGCGTCGTGCGCCTCCCTGACTACACGACGGACCACTCGCCCGCGCCGCTGCCCCATGTTCCCGGCGCCACTGTCGGCAATTCGCGAAGGTTGTGCTGCCTCTTTACACGCACCAGCATTCAAGTAGGAAGCAGATGGCGTGCCAGAGGTGTGCGCTATGTTGGCACTACTACTAGATACTACGAATGGGCCCGCCGGAAGGTCAACTGCCGGGACAATTGGTGTGCGCGCATTCCTTGCGAGCAATCAGGCTCGAACTCCGGCCATGTCCACGCCTGCGTGAGCTTTCACCTGTGATTGCGCTTGCCTTATGTGCCAGTTGTAGATCCTGTGGCACAATCGTCAGCAGTGCGAAATCACAAATGCATTATAGGGCAGCGGCCGCGGTGCTTTCCACTGCACCATCGGAGCGCACCTTGCCTGGATCAAGACCCAGCCGCCGCAGCATTACATCGTGCGCCTGCCACTCCAGGCCATCGTCGAGTGGAGTCAGCAGCGCCGCGCAGACGTCGTTCCCAACACGTCGTGCCAGCGCCAGGTGCAGCAAATGATCGGCGAAGTGCGGGTTCTTCGGCAACAGCGAGCCATGCACGTACGTGCCGAAGACGTTGCGGTGGACGCAGCCTTCGCGATGGTCTTCGCCGTTGTTGCCATGGCCGGCCAACACCTGTCCCAGCGCACGCGCTTGTGGGCCGAGATAGGTGCGGCCGCCGTGGTTCTCGAAGCCCACGAGGGTGCTGCCGGCCCAAGCCAGCGCCATGTTGCCGACGCAGCGCGCCGTGGCTTTGCCCTTGTGGATCGTCCAGGCGTCGAAGATGCCGATTCCTTCGAGCTCCGGCCCCTCGGCGGGCAGGTAGAAGCGCGCAAAGAGCTGGTAGCCCCCGCACACAGCAAGCATAGGTACGTCTGCCTCCACGGCGGCCCACAGGCCCTCGTGCTTCACTGTCCGGAGATCGCGAGCCACCTCCTCCTGCTCCCTGTCCTGGCCGCCACCGATAAAGAACATGTCAAAGGCATCCGGCTGGATAGGCGCCCCCAGTTCCAGCGCGGTCACCTCCAGCCGAATCCCACGCCAGGCGCAGCGCTGTGTGAGCGTCAGAATGTTGCCGCGGTCGCCGTAGACGTTCAGCTGCTCCGGATACAGATGCCCGAGGACCAGCGTCGCCCCCTCGCCGCGCTCACGCTCACGCATCCTGCTGCTCCCAGTATGGCGCGGCGTAGCCGCGCCGCTCTAGCTCACCACGTACGCTCAGCATCGCCGTGTAGGTTGGTATCACATAAAGGGTCCCGCCGACCGGAGTGCGCTCCAGGGCGAGGGTGAGCGCGGGGGCAAGCTCGGGCTCGATCCCCACGCCAGCGATGCCGGCGTATTTGAGTCGCAGCGCCAGATCGTATGCGCGCGTGCCGCCGACGGTGAGCGCGGCAACTGGCATCGCGGCCACACGCTCGAAGTCAGCATCCCAGATCCACGAGACATCTTCCCCGTCGGCTGCCCGGTCGTTGAGCGCCAGCAACAGGTGCAGCGGCTCACGCACCGCGCCAAGCGCACGCAGCACTTCGTTGATTCCCGTCGGGTTCTTCGCCAGCAACAAGCGCACGTCGCGGCCGGCGGCAGCGATACGCTCCGCGCGCCCAAACGCCGGCGTAAAGTGCTCTAGGCCCTCCCGAATCTGCGTGAGTTCTACGCCCATCGCCACCCCGACCGCGGCGGCGGCCAGTGCGTTGTAGACATTATAGAGGCCGGGCAGGCTCACATGGACGGCGCGCTCCCCCGCCGGTGTGACGAGCACGAAACGTACCCCGTCCAGTCCCTCGGATTCTACCATGCGGGCCACTACGTCGGGCTGCGGCCGAGCGTAGCCACACGCCGGGCAGCTCCAATGCCCGAGATGGCTGTAGAAGCGGCGCGAGAACACCAACCCGGCGCGGCAGCGCGGGCACGTGCGCGTATCAACGACTTCCACCGCAGCGCGCGCCGCTCCGTCCGGAGCGTCTGCGTCGTCGCGCGGCGCCTCCTCGACACCGAAATAGACGGTGGTGTGCGCGGTGTCGCTGCCAGCCAGCGAGGCGACCGCAGGATCGTCCGCGTTCAGCACGAGCTGCGCTCCCGGCGCCAGGGTCGAGATGGCGCGCCGCCAGTGTTCCGCGACGGTGTCTACCTCGCCATAGCGGTCGAGCTGGTCCCGAAAGAGATTGGTGACGGCGATCACGCGCGGCCGCAGCTCCGCCACCACCGCCGGGAAGGCAGCCTCATCTACTTCGAACACCGCCGCCGCGTCGCCGCCGCGACGAAGGCGCCCGGTCGGCTTCCCGCGAATGATGAGCGCCGCCGCGACGCCACGCAGGAGGTTCGCGCCTTCACGATTCCGCCACACACGCAGGCCGGCGCGACGCAGCACAGCGGCGGCGAAGCCGCTGGTCGTCGTCTTGCCGTTCGTGCCGGTGATCGCGACGCTGCCGTGGCGCAGCTGTGCGCCGAGATACGCCAGCACTTGCGGGTCGAGCCGGCGCGCCACGAGACCAGGCAGGCTCGTGCCGCCGCCCAGGCGTAACCGCCGCGCCAGCGCCCCCGCGGAGCGGCCCGCGACGATGGCCAGCGCCGCCCGCGGCCGCTGTCCCGACCACAGACGGCGCCTTCCGCGCGCTGCAGACTCGGGAGCCGCAACAGACGACGAGGTCGTCGCTGCCGGAGGCGCTGTCTCGCCGCCAAGGGGTGGCTCAGTCGTCGGGTGCTTCATGCGGGACTGGGTAACTCTTCTAAAAGACCGCGCACGGTTGCGATCAGCGTGTCCTGGGGGCACGGCTTCACCAAATAGGCGCGCGCGCCAAGCTGCAGCGCGTGCTCGCGATGCTTCTCGGCCGCGCGCGAGGTGAGCATCACGACCGGCACGTCCGCGAACTGCGGTGTGCCGCGCAGAATCGTCAGCAGCTCGTAGCCATCCAATCGCGGCATCTCGATGTCGAGCACGACCACGCGCGGCGCACTCACGAGCATCCGGTCCAGCGCTTCGATGCCGTCCCGCGCCAGCTCCACCTCGAAGCCCGCGCGCGTCAGCGTCTGCTCGAGCGTACGCCGAATCGAGATGGAGTCGTCCACCACCAGCACACGAGGCGGCGATGTGGACACCACCGGCGGCGTAGAGCGGGCTGCACGCCGCCGCGGGACGACTGTGCCTTCTAGCATACCACTGACCAGCTCTGGCAGATCGAGCAGCAGCAGGACGTGACCGTCCGATGTCACCGTCGCGCCGCGCACCGCACGGCGGCGGAGGTGCGCTGGCAGTGCCTGCACCACCACTTCCTGATCACCCAAGACGTCGTCCACCAGCAATGCTACCCGCTGACGGCCAGCGTCCACCACCAGCCCCATATCAAGCTGGCGCTGACCTTCCTCGATGCCGAGCAGTGCTGCCAGCGATACGAGCGGAATCTCATCATAGGCCGTCTCGTCTGGCACGGCCTGGGAACGCTCGCGCTCGATGCGAATGCGCCGCTCGAAACGGCCCTGCCACCCGTCGGCTAGCGGCGGTGACTCAGGCCCCACCAGATTCGTATCGGTGAGGGTCACCGTACGCTGCACGGCGGAGAACGGCACGGCGAACTGCTGACCGCCCGCGCCCACGCGGAGCGCGCGGACGATGCTCAGCGAGATGGGCACACGAATGGTGAAGACCAGGCCCCGGCCGTGTTCGCTGCGCACGTGGACGCTGCCCTTGAGACGCTGCATAATGGTGCGCACCTCATCCAGCCCCATGCCCCGTCCACTGAGCATCTGCGCACTCTCGAACAACGTCACACGTGGCCAAAACATCAGGTCGAGCGCCTCGTTGGAGCCAAGCGAGCGCGCCGTGTCGGCATCCAGCACTTCAGCGGCGACGGCCCGTGCGACCAGCAAATTGGGATTGACGCCGTTGCCGTCATCGCCCACCTCGATGATGACCTCACTGCCGACATAGTACGCGTGCAGCCAGATCGCTCCCTCTGCCGGCTTGCCCTGCGCCACCCGCTCCTCCGGTCGCTCGATGCCATGGACCAAAGCGTTGCGCACGAGCTGAATGAGCGGCTCGGTTAGCTGCTCGCTGATGTTGCGGTCGATCTCGGTCAATTCGCCACGCACGGAGAATGTGATGTGCTTGCCGAGCTGAGACGCTAGCTGGCGGACTTCGAGCTGTAGGCGCGGCATCAGCGTACTGAGCGGCACCAGGCGAATCTGCATGACGTCGCGCTGCATGTGATTGAGGAGGTCGGCCTGCTCTTCGCCCAGTTGCCGGAAGCGAGTAAGCTCCGTACGCAGCGAGCGGCTCGTCGTGCCTAGATCGGCCACGACCTCGGTCAACACGCGCAGGGCGTGATCGAAATCGGAATAGCGCTCGAGCTCCAGCGCATCCCATCGTGGTCCGTTGCGATTTGCCGCATGCGCTGGCTCCGTCGTAGCTGCGTCCTCGCGTGCAAAGCGTGCCACTCGCGCCGGCACATGTGCCGTTTGCGGTGCCTCAGCATGCAGTGCCGCCGCGCCCCAACTGGCCGTCTCGCGCATCAACGGCGCCAGGTCATTGATTTGTACTCCGAGCTCTGCCAGTCGCGCGAGCGAGCCTTCCATCTCCGCCTGAAAGCGCGCAACCTCCTCACGAATCTGTGTCACCGCAGCCCGATTCACCGCGAGCGCGCTGGCATGACTCATCAGCTCGTCCAGCCGGCGCACATCCACGCGCAAATACGACTCGCCGTCGTGCGTGATGGGGGTGCGCGCACCCGAGTCATTGAGGCCGGCGCGCACGGAGGTGTCGTTGAAATCAGCAACCCGCGGTAGCGGTGGATGCGTGTAGCGACGCGCCAAGAACTCATCCCGCAGGTCCTGCGCGCGCGCAATCAAACTGGGGTCGGGGTCATGGTCGGAGTTGGCGGCATCCACGGCGGCCTGCATCAGTGCCAGGCCACGAACGAGGATGGAGACGGCGTGCGGGCCGGGGGCAACCTGTCGCGTTTGCAACGCCGTCAAGAGGTCCTCGAAAGTAAAGGCGAGCGACGCCAGCACGTCAAAGCCCAGGGTCCCTGCCGCCCCTTTGATTTTGTGGCTGATCCTGCCCATCGCCAGCAGGCTGCCGTGATTGTCCTGCTGCTCTTCGTATTGCAGAAGCAACGTCCGCAAGTCATGCAAGTCCTCGGACGTTTCTACCACGAACAGACGCTGCATCTCCGGTGGGATCGTGTCGAGCTCGCTGGCGGTCGGCATACGCGAAGCCACGGGAGCACCCAATTCTGCCGCGGCCTCCGGCTCGCCTGTCGCCCCCGTCGTGTCGGGCATGTAAGAGGCGGCAGGCGGCTCCTCTGGCCGTGGCGACTCAGCCGCGTGCTGCTTTGGCGCGCTGGTTGGCGTCGCCGGTACAGTCGCCTGGGTCTGGCGGAGCGGCCGCGTCTGAAATGAGCGCACGAGCGCCAGCTCGTCCTCGTTCAGGGCGTCGTCGCCAGGATAGGCGTCGCTCGCGCTGCTGTGGGAAGGTGACGGCGCACCAGCACCCACGGGCATCGCTCGGTCATCGGGAGTTGCGACCTCGCCCGATCCACCATGTGCTGGCAGTGGCTCATCCGCGCCAGGCGTCGCGCTAGGCGTGCTAGACGGCCGCGTGGCGGCGAGCGCCGCAAGCAGCCGCAACGCCGCGGCGCGGTCGGCGTCTGTCGGCGCCAGCAGGCGCGGCGGATCGGCCATTGCGTCGATGCGACGAGAGATGTACGTCACCATGTCGGTCGCCGCCGCCAGCACGGCGGCGGTGGGCAGCACCGGCGTCTCGTCCCCGTCGGCAGTGCTGAATGTCTGCGCGATAGCACGCGCCATCTGCGCGCAGTCCTCGACATGGAAGCCGGTGCTGAGGTCTGCCAATGCCGTGGCAACGCGTGTCGCGGCGCGCGCCGCCAGGCCATATTGCGCCTCGGCATCCGCGCGCCCAAGCGTCTCCAGATGTCGCTGGACGACGGGCAGCAGCGCATGCATCTCGGCGACATAAAGCGCTACCACGTCGTGGTTATCCATAGCGCTCGTCTTTCTCTTCCAGCGCATCCAGCAAGTCCTCCAACAATCGCTCCGCATCCAGGATGATGTGTGGCGACCCTCCATCAGCTGGCCGGTAGATGCCTGCTACGTACGCCTCCGCACAGGGCATCGGCCCGGACGAGCGCGCAGTGGCAGGCGACAACGCCTCAGCCGGCTGAATCCGCGCGATGTCACCGACGGCGCCGACGGCCAGCGCGAGTGCCCGCGCCTCAGTGCCGATGACGAGCACAGGAGTGCGCGGCGGACCCGGATGAAAGGGCGAGCCGTTCTCGCCATGAGGCGCGGGCGGGGAAAGATGCGCCGCACGCACGGCGTCGTCCGCGTGACCGAAGAGCAGTGGCGCCGGATCAGCTAACCCCATCATTTCGGAACGTAGAGGGAAAATGCCCAGCATCCAGTCTGGACTGAACGGCAAGGGCACAACGTGCGGCACGGAGGGAAGCACCTCGCGCAGCGCCATCAGTGGAAGCGCGCAGCGGATGTCCGCACAGACGAAGAGCAGGTGCTCTGTGCCAGACGCGAGATCCAGCGTCGTCCGCACCATCTCGCGCCGGTGCAGTAGCAACGCGAGCGTTCCAGATGGGTCCTGCCCGACGTCCGCCACCAGACGCGCCAGGTCCGCGCCAGACGCGTGCGGACGCGTGCTCGGGCGACTGGACTGTGGCTCCTCGGCAGAGTTTGACATGCTGCGTCCCCTCGCTGTGCCCACACCCCAGAACGACACCCTCGCGCCACCACGACCGGAATAGCAAGCACACTAGCTGGAAGGCAGCCCCAGATGCCCGCACACAGTCTCGACGAGCTTGGACACGCGAAAGGGCTTCTTGATATAGTCGCGTGCGCCGACCATCTTGCTGCGCAGGCGATCGATGACGCCCTCGCGCCCGGTGAGCATCACGATAATGGTGTCCTCGAATGCCTGATTGGTGCGTAATATGCGCGCGACCTCATAGCCCTCCATTTTCGGCATCACGATGTCGAGCAGCAGTAGGGAGGGCACCGTCACCTCGCCCTTCGTCAACGCGGAGATGGCGGAGAGGCCGTCAGGAAACGAGGTCGTCGGGATGCCAATGCGCGAGAAGCTGGCCTCGACAACGCGTCGCACGGCCAGCGAGTCGTCAATCACCATGATCGTCGGGCCGGCAGCGTCTCGCTCGTTCGATAGCGCACGATCGTCCCGATCCGGAAGTTCTGATGCATTCAGCATGCTGGTCGGTCCTTTCAGCCTCAACGTAAGGCCCACTCCGCTGCGTGAAGTCCATTTCTCGACCCCCTTCGCCACGGCTGCGGCCATGCGCCCTACCGTTCGGGCGCCCACCCACTGTGGAATGCGTCAAGTACGTGAGGTCAATCGCTCGCCGTCTCGCCGCGGAAGGTAAGAAACAGCGCCTCCCACGCCTCCTGATTCTGCCCCCGCTCGATGGGTGAAGCGACCCGCTGATTGATCGCCTGAAACGCGGCTCGGAGCGCACTTTCGAGCACATCAGACGCCTGTTCATAGAAGAGCTTGGTGGTGGCAATCGCGCCGCGGCCCGACCCGTCCAAGACGCGCCGGCACATCGCCGCGAAATCGTCGGCGTCGATGCGATTTTTCACGATACGAAACTGGTAATCACCGATACGCAACAAGCGCTCTCGTGCCAGAATTGAGGCGAGTGTATCCGGCGCAAGGGCAAGGCCATTCGCTTGGCAGGATTCCTCGAGGGAGCGCATGGTCTGGTTGATAAAGCCGGTCAACGCGATCAGTTGGTCCGCCGGATTCTTCTTCTTCAGCCATTCTTGCTCGAAGCCGATCAGCAGCGTGAAGAGGTCGAAATTGCTCATGCTCAAGCGCGCGGCTTCTTCGGGCAGTCCCGGTCCGCCGGCCGGGCCAACGGGGACGAGCAGGCCCTCCTGCACGAGCGGGCCAACCATGCGGGCGACATCGAGCTCCGGCATATGGAGTGAGGTCGCAATGCGCCGGACGGTGTGCTGGGAGTTGACACGAGATATTACCTGCCAGGCCTGCGCGTGGAACACGAGCTGATGATCGAGTGGGGGCAGCGACGCCATCATGATGTGGGTACGCATGCCGTCGCGTAGATAGGGCTCCAGCGTCTCCCACTCGTGCTCGTAGCGCAGCACCTCCATCACCGCGCGCGTCGAGTCTATGTGAAAGCTCGCAAAGTCGGGCGGCGTATGCTCGCCCGGATGAAACTCATACGTGCCTTCGCGCCACAAGCCCAGCTCGCGCGCGGTCCAAAGGGTCTGCGTCCGGAGGGCATAGCCGAGCTGCTCCTCGGTCAAGATCTCCAGATCCATCAGCCGCTCGCCGATACGCTTGCCCAGCGGATCCTGTGTTTGCAGGCGAAACGCGTGTTCCACCTGGCGACCGGTCGCGAGATCGAGCTGCTGCAGCACATGTCCGAGCGTGAGCGCTTCAGTATCCAGTTCAGTACAGCTCACGAGCGCGCCCTGGTCGAAGTAGACAATGCCGGCACGTCCGTCCGCCTGCTGCAGGTGCAGCGCGCCGGTGCTGGAGCCAAGCCCCATCATCTGGAGCAGCTCCACCAGGCGAAACTCATCGAGACGCCCGCTAAAAACACTGCTATTCGACACTCGCTAGCCCTCAATTCCCGCCGGCCCTCATATCGTCGCGGCAGGACTCAGGACGCGTGCGCAGGCGCGGCCCTCCCCGACCGGAACAGGGCCACGAAGCGTCCAGCCTGGTCAATTCGACGCGGCACGGGGAATACCTTGGCGTCGACCATGCGCGCAATTATACTCTAGCCGGATGGTGGGAACAAGGGGCCCAGCCTGCGCACATCAGCCTGCGGCAGACGTGCCAACAGGACCGCCGCGCTCTGGCGCAACCGCGGATGGCGCAGGTCTGGCGCGATCTCAGCCAGCGGCGCCAGCACGAAGGCCCTATCCGCCAGACCAGGGTGCGGGAGGACCAATTCGGGCGTCGCGATGACCAGTGCGTCGTAGAGCAGGATATCTACATCGATGCGCCGCGGACCGTAGCGAATGGTCGGCCTGCGGCCAAGCGCCGACTCGATCTCCTGGGTGAAACGCAGCAGCGCGAGGGGCGAAAGGTGTGTCGTGCCGGCGCAGACGACGTTGTGGAAACGCGGCTGATCGGTGACAAGCAGCGGGGCGGTATCGTACACCGAAGATATGCGCTCCACGCGCACCTGCGCTCCCAGGCGCGTAATCGCCGCTCGCAGCAGTTCGTCGCGGTCGTCCAGATTGCTGCCCAGGCCAAGATAGACCTGATGCCATACACCGGCGTCGGGGGGAGCGTCTAGACGTGTCATCACATGCTCGCTTGCGAATCGAGGAGCGACAGGCTACAGGCCAGACTGAGCCCGCTCCTCTCTTCTGCACCAGTATACGGCGCGGGCGCCCCGCTGGCACCTGAGCGCAGCATCCAGTGAAGACCCGATGCACGTGACACACCAAACGCGCTAGGATAGGTGAGAGGCGTGAAAGTGTGACACCGGAAGCATGCTGAATACCGCCTGGCGACGAGGCACGCGATGATTGGCTTGATCGGACTTGACCATCGAAACACCAGCGCAAGCGTCCGCGGCCGCTTGACCTTCGCGGACGAGCGATTGCGTGGGGCGTTGAGCGCGCTTACGGCGGATGCCGGAATCAGGGAGGCCGTCATCCTCTCGACGTGCAATCGCGTCGAGTTCTACATCGCGGCGGACGACCTTGCTCCGGCCTTCGCGCGCGTCGAGCGCTTCGTTGGCGCATCGTTCCGGCACGGGGCCTCCACTGTGAATCCGCGTGTGTTTCCGACGAACGGCGCAGTGGATGCGCCAAACGGCGCGCCTGATGACGACTCCACCTTCGAGCTCCCATCGGAGCTTCAGCGCGGCATGTACACCTATACCGAAGCGGATGCCGCGGCGCACCTTTTCCGCGTCGCCGCGGGTCTGCGGTCCCTGGTGATCGGTGAGCCGCAGATTCTCGGGCAGGTGAAAGAGGCGCTGGCGGCCGCCGAGGCAGAGCACTGCGTGGGTGACGAGCTGCGCTCCTTGTTTACGAGCGCGATCAAGGTCGGGAAACGCGCGCGCGCCGAGACCGCCATCGGGCGGGCGGACGTGTCGATTGCGGCGCTGGCCATTCGCGTTGCCACCGAGTCACTTGGCGGCCTTGCCGGGAAGTCCGCGCTGCTGCTTGGTGCGGGCCGTACGAGCCGCCTATGCGCACAGCTTGCGCGCGCCAACGGCATCGAGCGCTTGGTACTGGCGAACCGCTCGCTGGCCGCGGCTACCGAGCTCGCCGCCGAGGTGCAGGGCGAAGCGATCACCCTGGCCCATGTGGCCGAGGCCATCCCCAGCGTCCAGCTCGTGATCGGCGCGACCGCGGCGCCGCACACGGTGCTGAGCGCCTCTACGGTGTCGCGCGGCATGGCGGGTCGCCGCGCTCCCCTTGTCGTGCTGGATCTGGCGATGCCCCCAGATGTCGAAGAGGCAGTTGGGCTGCTGCCATCGGTCTCACTCTATACCCTCGACACCTTGCGTGGTATGGACACGCTGGAGCAAGGCGAGGTTGCGGACGAGCGAGCGGAGGAGATCGTGCTGGCGGAGGAGATTGTGGACGAGGGCATGCGTGAATTCAAGCGCGGCAGAGCGCTCCGGCTGGCTGTGCCCAGCATCGCCGCGTTGCGCCAGCACGTAGACCGCTCCCAGGAGGCGGAGCTGCTGCGAGCGCTCGCCCAGTTAGCTACGTTGAGTGACGACGAGCGCGCCGTTATCACCCGCTTTGGCCAGCGCCTCGTGGATAAGATGTTCTTCCATCTCGTGTCTCGCATCCGGTCGCTGGCCGAGTTCGACGAGGTGCCTCCAGAGGTCACCATGCGCGTGCTGGCGCGCCTGTTCGCCGACCCCGCCGATCCTCCCGCCCAGCAGGCACCCATGCGCGACTCCACAGCCGACCCTACGCGCGCCGAGTGACGCTTGCGCTGCCCCATCGACCGCCTCCCCGTCCGCAGTACGCGGTCGGCGCACGGCGTCGCGTAATGACACGCTGTCAGCATCACGCCACGTCGCATCTCTGCGTGCTGGACATCCAGGATGACCTGGCGGAGTCGCCGGCTCGTATGCGACCACGCGACCGTGGAGTGCGGGGCCGACAGGCAGCCGGCATGTTGAATTGACGGCGCGCTGGCCCCGATGTATACTCGCCCGGCTGGCACCAGACATGAGTGAAGGAAGTAGGGGATCGCGTGGGTGAGCGGGCACAGGCCACCGGGACAGGCTCATGCGTGAGAGGGCGGTCACCGGGTGCCTGGTGGATGGTAGGCATGCTGGCGCTGGCCCTGGTGGTGGGTCTATCGGCATGTCGGGCTAGCGCGACGGCTCCACGCCAGTTGCCGGGCGGCACCTATACCAACGCGCGCTTCCACTTCACCATGAACTATCCCGCAGGATGGCAGGTGAACGTCCAGCCGCAATCGAGCGCGTTCGCGCCGCTCAGCCTCTCGATCACGCGCTCAGGGGAGCTGAATTCGAACGGTTCCCTGGTCTCGACGTTTGGCGTTACCATCTTCAATGCCGCCGATCCGGCCCTGGCCGCTACCATTGCCAAGATGAAGACCGATAAGACGCTGCACGCGACGACCATCGCGGGCCTGCCAGGCTACCAGGCAGCGCCAATGGCGCAACAGCTCCCCGGCAGCCACAGCACGGTGACGCATACGGAATACTACGTCGTGCACGGCACGTACGAATACCAGCTCAGCACGGATGCGGTGCAGGGAGACAATGCCGACGACGCCCTGGCCGGCATGCTCAAGAGCTTCTCTATTACACCCTGACAGTCGAACGTATGCGCGAGGAACTATGTGGCGTGGTGACCAGAGCGGTACCACCGTCACGTGATCAACGGGCTGCTCTGGAAGCTGCGCATGGGCGCTCCCTGGCGCGCCCTGCCACCCCGCTACGGGGCCTTGCAGACATCATCACTGATTAGCAAGAGAGCCACGTTAAATACAGTTGGTATGCATTACTCGAAACTCGGCTACACGTTCTCCAACGCAAGCAGCACGGCAGTGCAGGTCGCACAGATGGTTGAGAGGGGTGCCTGGGATATTCTCAAAGCGGTGCTAGTAGGCTTGGTCGCATGCCCCGCCCCCGCCTACGCTGCGGGCGCTGCTGGACACCGTTACCAGCGGGCAGCCCCTGTATCTCATCCATAAGCTTAGCAAAGTACCGATGAGATGACTCTGGCGTATACTCAGCATGGACATGGATGCGCGGATAAGCGACGTAGCCCACTGGTGCACTGATGGTCGGCCGACCAGCGAAAGGGAGTCTTGCGCGATGGTTGCGGTAGCCCAGGAACGGCGTCCCTTGCCCCGGATAGCGGCGTGGCGGGCGGCGGCACGCTTGCGTCGCCTGGTGCGACAGCCCATTGACCTCGTGGTGGAACTGGCCGCTGGGGGAGAGATTTCGCCGTTTGTGAACTCCAAGAGCTTCTTCGTCAATACGCCGCAGCTGGCGTACGAATTGGTCGTGCAGC
>Ga0209647_1001552_pt1 | contig 19309 bp, 23 predicted proteins | sample GraSoi_2013_60cm_FD_185827 | JGI IMG/M metagenome (GOLD analysis project Ga0209647, IMG submission 185827) | Grasslands soil microbial communities from the Angelo Coastal Reserve, California, USA - Sample 9_17_2013_60cm (SPAdes) (version 2) | ecosystem: Environmental > Terrestrial > Soil >... | reverse complement strand
CGCGTCTGCAAGACAGCGTGAAGACGTGGGCTGCCGTAGGCAGCCGCGCTTCTCCAGGAAAATCGCTTGAATTTCGGCGGAAAGCTTGGCATCTTCTCGGCTTTTGGTGGCTCACTGGTCGGTTCCGCCAGGCATACTCACCGCTCACCGAAACCTCCAGCACTTTGCACAACCGCGTGATCGGATCATCCCTGCTCTGCTCAGCAATGAATGGAAACTTCATCCCTGGGTGCGCGAACAGATGCGCGAAGCGCTTTTTTGAGGATATCTCGCCGCCTTTCGCAAGATGTCCACCTCTCGCTTTCAGTGGCGATTTTCCTCCTCTAAAGGCGTCTGGTGACCACTCCCAGGAAAGGCGTCGTTCCCGTGCTCTATCAGATCCTTACGCCACTGTGACAGGGTGCTGTCCGCCACCCCCAACTCGCGGGCAATGTGCGCCTGCGATTTCTGGCTCGATTGGAGGAGGTGGACCGCTTCCATTTTGAACTCCTTGGTGGACGTTTTTTGCTCTTTTTGCATGGCACTTGCTCTCCTTTGTGGAGCTCTCTCTTTCGAGTCTCCTCCCTCCACAAAGGTGGGCCATGGTCAGCCCCACCAAATCAGTCGGAGAACCAAATATTTCGAGAAACGTCAATGGCCTTGATCGTCATCCTTACCTACACCGATTTAAACGATGATCGGTTTCGTCTTTGGCAACTCGTTCATGAACGACTGTGACACATTCAGGTCTCCCTGCACTAACCAGGGCGGCGTCACTCCCATCCATTGTGCCAGTGAGAAGTCTTCATACTTGTTTGTTCTAAAAATCTCCATGAATTGGAGCGGCGTCTTGCCTGTATTTTCAATGTAGTGTATATAGTTGCTCGGGACATAACCCACAGCACCGGCCTGATAGTCGAATGTACGCGCTTCTCCAGCAGAGGCAAAAGCAGTCTGACGTGCTGTGCCTGAGATATAATACTGCCACTCGTCATTTGAATGCCAGTGGATCTCTCTCATGTGACCAGGATTCACTGTCACCAGGGCTACCGAAATGCCAGTCACTGGGAAGGAAGAACCATCAACGATACGCACAGTCCCAGCCGAAGTCTGAAGAACGGGCGTATTGTTCGACATGTGATAGCTAAAGGCCTGTGGCGGATTCCCATAAGGATGGGGGACGTTCACATTCGTTGGAGGTACCTGGCCTGCATAGATCCACCGCTGGCTTGGCGATACAAGATTGCTCACTTCGCTTACAGGGACTCCAAAGTTTTTCGCCAATACGTCTTTGGGAATATGAGCAAAGGCGTCACTGAGCAGGAAGGTGTCGTTCTCGGAAAAACTTCCGTCCGTGAAAACCAGTAGGAACTCACTACCCTGGCTAAAGGCTTGAATCGAGTGTGGGTAAGCGTTAGGGAAGTACCAGAGGTCGCCCTGGTTGAGATTATCAACAAACATACGCCCATCTGTGTCAAGACAGGTGATTTGAACGGAACCGACGGTTACATATCCCCACTCGCCTTCCGGGTGCCAGTGCAACTCACGAATGGCTCCAGGGTTCAGACGCATGTCTACGCCTGCCATTTCAACCGAAACTGGAAACTCTCGGATCGTCGTTTGCCTGGCCCAACCACCGGGCGTAAGCCGGTTGTGCGAGAGCGAGAATGGCCACATCAGATTGGGTACATCACCTGCGTCGGTAGGCGGAGCAGCCAGCAGATCAGGATTCTGGCTGTCAATTGCGCTATTACGAGGGCCTGGATCGGTCCCGCCAAGCCCAGGGCGTTCCGGTTGCGGTCCGCCATTATTCGGGATTGTGCCAACTACGGGCAACCCCGTTATTGTTCCAGACAAAACTGCATTGGCTACACCAGGAACCGTAGCCGCTACTCCCGCGGCTGCGATAGATTGAATGATTTTACGCCTTGTTGTATCCATGATTATATAATCCTGTTCGTTCCTTGCTTGGATTAGCAAACAAGGTACTTGATTTGGTATCCTTTCCATAAGACTTCTTGTATATCAAAGGATCTTTCGGGTAATTCCGCAGAACTGATGACAAAGTTCTGTGCGAAAATGGCAAGGAAATGCCAGAAGTCACATCTACAGCGATGTTCGGAAAACTTGAGCCATCTCAAGGCTGGGACAAAAACTCTTTCTAAAGATCTATTTCGTCCTGTTCTTTCCAAACTTGAGGGCTCAATCTTTCTAGTCACCGCTATAGTGCTCCGTTCGTTAAGTAATGATAAAATAAGAAAGGAGTAAGCGCCGAGACAGAAAGGAGAGAGGAGATGCCAAAAACCCTGCGAGTGAGGGCTGCTCAGGATGAGCAGGAAGAGCACCAGGTAAGGAAGCTGGCAGCAAGCCGACACGGGCCAGCAGACTGGATCATTCATGCGCGCATGGTGGTGCTGAGTTGGGATGGGAAGGGGGTGGAGACCATTGCCAAGGAGTTGCAGTGTAGTGCCCAGGCGGTGCGACGCCGCTTGCACCGCTTCGATGCCGAGGGCATCGAGGGGCTGGGCGACCGACCACGTAGTGGACGGCCCAGCCGACTGACTGAGGGGGAGCGCAGCAAGCTGATCGCGCTGGTGAGGAAAGCCCCTCCTGGGCGGTTGGAGAGGCAAGCCGACGAACTGGTGGCGCGCGAGGAAGAGGGCTCAGCTCAGTGGAGCCTCAACGCCCTGGCGCAGGCGGCCAAAGAAGCCGGAATACGGGTGAAGCGCAGTCAGATTCGGACCATCTTGCTGCGCGAGGGGGTACGCTGGCGCCAGACGCACAGTTGGGGGACCAGTGCTGATCCAGACTTCGTCCCAAAAGAACAGTGGTCGTCTGCCACTACACTCAGCCGCCCCAGGGCTCGACGACCGTCTGCACCGATGAGCTAGGGCCAGTAGTTCCGCGTAGTTTTCCTCCCGCTCCAGGCTGGTCTGCTGATGGACACCGCGTCAAAGCGCCATTGGACTACAGCCGGGGTCCTGAGAAAACCTGGGTCTATGGAGCCTTACGCGTGCGGGACGGCAAGGAGCTGACGCGCTGTGCCGCCTCACGTAACTCCACGAACTATATCACTCTCCTTCAGGACATTGAAGCTGATAATCCGGGAGGTGACATTTTTATTATCACGGATAATCTCAGCAGCCATAACAGTGCTCAGACATGCGCCTGGATGGCGGAGCATCCGCGCCTCCACCACGTCTTTATCCCTACGGGAGCCTGCTGGTTGAATTTGCAAGAAGGCTGGTGGCGGCTCTTCCGCCGCGATGCCCTGGCTGGGCAGAGTTTTGCCACCCCCACGGAAATCGAGCAAGCGACGCGTGTCGCGACGGCCCAACTCAACCGGCGAGCCACACCCTGGATCTGGGGACGCCCTCCCAAGGATCATCGTCATTATCGGCGTGTCTTTTATTACCGGATTTAACGAACGGAGCAGTAGGAGTATCAAGACGAGCTGCGCAAGCCGGTGAGGATTCGCCATTTCGTTCCTTTACTTCTCTGTTTCATGCCAGTCCAAGTATTGATATGCTGGTGAGCTTTGGTAATTTTCACACTGTCCGAACCTGGACCCGGACATTTCTCCAAAAACACCTCGGCCTGAATGTTCCTTTAGAGCAATTCTATCAGGAAGCTCTGTATACGATCATACCCTACCAGGCGCGAAAGTATGATCCCTCTTTTGAAACAAGTTTTCGCGTTTTTGTTGTCAATTTGCTGAAAAAACGCTTCAGTTCCTTTGCTGTCAGCCAGATAAAAAACGTCACTTCGCCAGCAAGTTATGAGGAAAAACTTCAACCAAAACGGGGCAGACCCACACAGAGTAAAGAACGGGTGTTTCTGGCAAGTTTAGAAGATCCGGAGCCAAAATCCGGCGGTGCGTTAAGTCTCCGTGAGCATTTAGAAAACACCTTGCAAATAGAGGAGGACACGACCGCTAGTGATGATCTTGAAGCAAGACGCAAAATACATATCCTCTCGCAGCTTGCCGGACTCGACAAAAAGCAGGAGGAAACACTTGTCGCTTTGTATGTGTACGGAGGCAGCACAAGCCAAGCCATTCCTCCAACGTCTGCGTTTGCTTGCGCGTCGGATAGATGCGAAAATGATACGTTTTTCTTGGTTTCTGTTTTTCGGCTTCTTTTTTCGGCTGTTTCGGTGACTTCTTAAACATGCTTTTGTTGCTCAATGTACTGCTTAATAAGCGAGAGTGGTGCGCCCCCGGTGGTCGCACAAAAATACGAATTCGTCCATAATGTTGGCAACTTCCGCTTCAACATGGGAAACTCCTGACGCAAGAGACGAGAGGAACGGCCCTTGACCAACTTCATCAGGCGATGAATGCCGAATTGGGGATCGATGCTCACCAACAGATGGACATGATCGGGCATCACTTCGAGTTCTTCGATCTCGGCCTGATGCTCCTCACACACCTCACGGATAATCTGTTTCAGTCGCTCCTCAATCGGCGGAAGGAGCACCTTCCTGCGATATTTCGGACACCAGACCACATGATAGTGGCAGGCATAGAACACGTTCCGGTTGCTCTTGTATCCCTCGCTCATACGATTCAGTATATAGCATTCGGTTATCTATTGTCAAGAGCGTTTGTTCTAGCATTCCAGGCATTCCACTCCTCCCCGACCCCAACAAGGAACGCGCCCTTCATCCCCATGGATCAATACATCACAGGGGCTTTCGGGCGCGGGAATTGGTAAGCATTTGTCCCTACTTAAAGAGCGAGAGATTTCCTATCCAAGTAGGGAGCCAGGTTACAGTAAGCATATAGATAAAGATACAGCTCCAGGCTAGCCAGTTCACAGCTATCATGTCACGTGTTAGTTATGTGATAGACTAGGGCTATTAGGAAGCTTAAGTGGACATTTACGTTACGGCATATCAAATTCATTTATACGGCGAAAGGGAGAGCAGTGCGTATCGTTTCTTTACTAGCCAGCGCAACCGAGATGGTCTATGAACTGGGTTGCCTCGATCAACTGGTAGGACGTTCGCATGAATGTGATTATCCGAACCAGGTGCTATCATTGCCAGTGGTCAGCAGAGTCCAGATCGATACTACTACGAGTAGCGCTCAGATCGATGCTCAGATCAAACAGCTTGCCCAGCAGGCTGTAGAACCGGCAGATCCAGCTCTTAAAGCTTTAAGTATCTATGCCATCGACATTGAACAACTTCAGGCTCTACAACCAGATGTCATTTTCACACAAACGCAATGCGAGGTCTGCGCTGTGAGCGAACGAGATGTTGTACAGGCTATTCAACATCTGACGGGGCTGCAACCACGTGTTGTCTCTTTAGCTCCTCATCGTCTCGATGATGTCTGGGAAGATATGATGCGAGTGGGACGTGCCATTGGTCGCAGTTTCCAGGCAGAACAACTAGTCAATGGCTATAAGAACAGATTAGCCCACTTACAAGAGAGAACTTCTTCCTTTGGTCAAAGACCGCGCGTGACAGTACTCGAGTGGCTTGATCCGCTCATGGCTGCAGGCAATTGGACGCCCGAACTTGTGGACTATGCTGGTGGTGAGCATGTTTTTGGCGAGATCGGGCTACATTCTCCATGGCTGAACTGGGAAGAACTTCAGGCGGAAGATCCGGATGTACTCGTACTCGCACCTTGTGGTTTTAGCCTGGAACGCACAATGATGGATGTGCCGCTTTTACAACAACATCCCTTGTGGCCATCACTGCGGGCTGTACAAAGAGGCCGCGTGTATGCTATCGACGGTAACCAGTACCTCAACCGATCTGGTCCCAGGCTAGTAGAGTCGGCAGAGCTACTGGCACAGGCTCTCTGGGGTGAACAGGCAGAGGTGAAGGTTGATAGTCCTGGCTGGAAACATATCAAGTAAAAAAGAAAGATACAGATAGGCAAGAGGCTCACTGAGCGGTGAGCCTCTTGCCTATCTGTATCTTTGCTTGCCTTTATACGTTAAGATTGCTCTCTTTGAGGCGCCAGGGCCCAAAAAAACAGAGCAACCGTTACCACAAAGAAGAGGGTTAATACGCCCATCAATGAGTCCACCAAGTCGGTCAGGCTCAGTTGGAAGATGGCAGCTGCGGCAAAGGTAAGCACCAGGAGCGTTCCCAGGATGGGAAGAATGAGCATTACCTTAATGCGTGAAGCGGGTTTTGCTGGACGGGACGGACGCACCATGTATTCCAAATCTGAATCGAGTGGCTCCATGAACGACCTTTCTAAAAATCACAGGATATAAAACATCCTACGCCACAGGCGTGATCAGTAATAAAACGACCTTTGATAGTCAAATAATCTAAAACTTTACAGTTCTAACTAGAGCCAGAACCGCTTTCTGTACTGGCAAGCAATACATCGTCTCCAGGCCCTATTATAGTCTCTCTTTGCCTCGAACGCAACCACTCTCCCGTTAATAGCCTAAAAAAAAACGGCCATCATGGCCTAAGCAACGGAAATCTGCGTGGAAGCAGACCAGGTATCAGAATTGGAATGGGGAGAGGAAGATTGATCAAGGACAGTGCAAATACCAGGCAACGAACGGAACTTATTGAGGTAGCGGCGCAACTCAAACGCATTCATTTGATACATTACGCCATCGCTAGTAGCAGTTATTCGGCCTTCAGCAATCGCATTGCACAGATCACCAAAAGTTGGGATACGGTCAGTCATGGGACAACCTCCCTACAAAATACTGTGGCTCTCAATAGTATCGAGTCCGCCATCATACGATTTACGATCTCACCGTATATACGCAAATAGGAATTGCTACGTTTCATTCCTTTACTCTACTGAGAACACATGGACTGATCATTTTATTTCTTCTATCGGTATTTTCTACCGACCGCTTTTACTCCTCCTCCGGAAAATCAACTGTTTCATCGTTGTCCAACAAGCCTGCGATAGGCTCAATATACATCATCTTACGGATAAGGTCAATCTGTTTGACAACATCTTTGATGGCTGGTACAAGAATCTGTTTGCCATCTGGCGCCTTTATAATATAGACATCATTACTGCCCGTTACCATAATATCTTCTATCATCCCAATTTCATGACCACGTAAGGTGCGCACCTGCAAACCGAGGATATCATGCTGGTAATAGGAATCAGGTGGAAGTTTTGCCAGTTGATCGAGGGGAATAGTAAGGTCAAAGTTGCGCAAGGTCTCGGCGGTATTTGCATCTTCAATGCCCGTTAGCTTGAGCACCACCATTTCGCCCTTGTAAGGTCGGACACCTTTAATGAGATGACGGGTATGTTCAGGGCCCAGATGGACAGCCTCCAGTTCAGCAAAACGGTTAGGGATATCAGTTAACAAGAGCACCTTGAGTTCACCACGAACGCCAAAGGGGGCTACCACTTTTCCAATAGTAGCCCAATCTGTTTCGTCTTGTTTTGGCACAGTTGATACCCTCTATAGTATCTCTAGCGAGGTATGGCGCCCTTCTCGCGCACCTCCAGCTCGGAGCAGAGTGCGCATAGCGCGAGCGACTCGGCCCTGACGACCAATCACCTTACCGAAATCATCTGGCGCAACGTGCAATTCTAATACCAGCGCATTCCGATCATTACGAACTTCGCGCACCTGTACAGCAGATGGATCATCGACCAGAGACTGAGCAATATACTCAACTAATTTACGCATAGCCAACCCAACCCTCACTATGGAAAGATATTATTCGGTCTTAGTGGCTGTAGAGCTAGATTTTGTGAGCTCGAAACGAGCTAGCACTCCCGTACGCCTCAGGAGTTGAGCAACAGATTCTGTTGGCTGCGCACCATTTTTCAGCCAACCCAGAACTTTCTCTTCATCAATATGAATCGCGGAAGGCTCTACACGCGGATTATACCAGCCAAGGTTTTCAATGATACGGCCATCACGAGGAGAACGCGCATCGGCGACTACTACACGATAGCTAGGGGCTTTCTTCATGCCCGTGCGTTTTAAACGAATTTTAACAGCCATGCTTTCTTGATTTCACCTCTTCCCCTGGGGCATAGAAATATTGCCACTTTAAGGGGTCTGTATATTTAGTCACACGACGTTCGAGCACGACATACAGCGCCAGCGCCCCTGAACTTCGGTTTACCTAGGATAGCATGCTGTATGGGATTTGTCAATGTCAGTTTGGGCTGTGAGCCACATCACTTAAAAATGCTATAAGCCGTCACCGACACGGTGCAACTTCACGAAATTAGTACGCGCCTGACTGGCTACAGGCAAACCGCCCATTATCACCACATGTTCACCACGTTGAATAAGCTTATCATCCTGCAAGCGTTGATCAACCACGCTGATCAATTTTTCAGTCGTCCCCTGCATTTGCAGGCGATGAGGCCATACACCCCACCAGAGGGCAAGCTGATAGTAGACACGCTCAGAGGGTGTATAGGCGAAAATAGGCGTGCGAGGGCGATCTTTGGAGATAAGGTGGGCTGAGGCACCCGAGCGCGTAAAGACGACGATAGCCTGAACGCTGGCCTCCTCCGTCAGGGCACGAGCGGCATGACTGACGGCATGAGCCTGGGTCAAATGCTTGCACTGGGGCTGACGTGCCGTTCTGTTGCCCGCCTCTGTCTCACAAGCGATACGCACCATCATCTGGGCAGCCTCAATAGGATACGACCCGGCAGCAGTTTCAGCGCTGAGCATGACGGCATCGGTTCCATCCAGGATCGCATTGGCAACATCGCTGGCCTCCGCACGGGTTGGTCGAGGGTTGGTAATCATGGACTCAAGCATCTGGGTTGCCGTAATTACAGGTAAGCCCAGGTCGTTACACTTTGCAATAATGAGCTTTTGGATCAATGGCACCTTCCCGGGAGCCATCTCCACGCCAAGATCACCACGGGCAACCATGACACCATCCACCACTTCCAGTATCTCATCAAGGTGTGCTACAGCCTCCGGTTTTTCTAATTTGGCGATCAATGGAATGCTCCCAGGCGTTCGCTTAGATCCCGCGTGTTCTGCCTGTAACTGCTTAATTAACTGTTTGGCCTCCAGCACATCCTGTGGTTTGCGTACAAAGCTGAGAGCTACATAATCAACATCGTGCATAATACCAAATTTCAGATCATCGCGGTCCTTCTCCGTCAGAGCTGGTGCGCTGACAGCTACGCCCGGTAAGTTAATGCCTTTATGTTCTTTGAGCTGACCACCGTGTATGACCTCGCAATGCACGTCTGTAGCGTCCTTTCCCTGGACACGCAACTCCAACAGACCATCATCCAGTAGAATACAGTCGCCAACTTTTACATCTTCCGGCAGCGCCTGATACGTAGTAGCAACAATCTGACTATTACCAATGACCGGGCGAGTTGTAATAGTAAAGGAGGCGCCGTCAGCTAGTATCACAGGTTGCCCATCCTGTAACCGTCCTGTGCGGATCTTGGGGCCTTGCAGGTCTTGTAGGATGGCAACTGAACAGTCCAGGCGAGCCGAGATAGCGCGGATACGTTCAATGACGATGGCATGATCGTCCTGCGTGCCGTGAGAGAAATTGAGACGAGCAACATTCATACCAGCACGTATCAATTGCTCAAGGCGTTCTTCACTATTGGTAGCCGGACCGATGGTGCAAACTATTTTTGTGCGTCGCATGTTTTATCCTTTATAGAGTAAAAATAGATCACGTGCCAGGCAGAGATGAGAGAAAAGGGGATTAATAATCTCCTTTATCTCTACTCAGCACATTGTAGTACCTCATCCGTGAACAAACAAGATGTGACTATGAAAGTAGAGTATTCACAATGCTCATTTGACATCTTCCAAGCTATGCGGTACTCTGACAAGAGAGTTATCAAGCAATGCGGCGGATAACAGAGTAGTTATCCGCCGCATATCTTTTGCGATGGGGCAGTATGTATCACGATAGTGCATAAGCAAATTATACAATGTATAGATGGAGAGAAGCATGACGATTCACGAACACCAGGCTATTCCTGTTCCTCAAGTAGAACCACGAGCAGCTATCCCCGCACAAAACTTGCGTATTCCAGGTCCCACGACCGTCCCCCCAGAGATACTAGAGGAGATGTCGCGGCCTATGATCAACCATCGTGGGCCAGAGTTCGCAGCTATTCTGCGTCGCGTGACTGCGCGTTTGCAGTATTTTTTCCAGACAACTTCACCAGTATTAACCTACCCAGCCTCGGGAACAGGTGGACAAGAAGCAGCAATAGCTAATCTCTTTTCTCCCAACGACCACGTGGTTGTGATTACCATTGGTGCATTTGGCAATCGCCTGGCTAAAATAGCCCAGGCCTATGGCTTACAGGTTACACGTATCGAATTTCCCTGGGGGCAGGCAGCTGACCCCAGCGTGGTTCAGGAGCGTTTGAAGGCCCTTCCACCCTATCGAGGCGTACTGATGACGCATAATGAGACCTCGACAGGTGTGATGAATGATGTAGAGACACTGACCAAAGTCGTACGTCAGGTCAACCCTGATACGCTGATTGCGGTTGATGCAGTAAGTTCGTTGGGTTGTGTGCCTCTTGAAATGGATCTATGGGATATAGATGTTGTCTTCACTGGTTCACAAAAGGGTTGGATGACACCTCCAGGTTTGATGATGATAGCCCCTGGGCCGCGAGCATTGGAGGCCAATAAGACAGCCAGGCTACCTCGCTTCTACTTTGACTGGGAAAGCGCGCGCAAGAAGTTAGAGCTAGGGCAACATCCAACAACGCCGCCTGTTTCGCTTTTCTTTGCCCTGGATCGGGCCCTGGAAGAGATGCTGGCGGAGGGTCGTAGCGCCATCTTCGAGCGGCACCAGCGCATTGGTGACTATGTCCGCTGGCGCGCCAAAGACATGGGTCTCAAGTTGTTGGCCGATCACGCCTATGCCTCAAACACCGTCACGGCGATACTGGCGCCTGAAGGCATAAATACAAAAACCCTGCTAAAGACGCTGCGCGAGGAAGATCATATTGTGCTTGGTGGCGGCCAGGAACAACTGGATGGCAAAGCCTTCCGCGTGGGTCATCTTGGTTTCTTCCAGGAGGTTGAACTGGTAGAAGCCATGGATAAGATAGAATTGCGCCTGCGGGAAATGGGCTTTACGAAGTAGTGTAGAGAGGGAGGGAGTACATCATGGTTGAGGAACAGCGAGAAGTGGCAAATCCGGTGCGGATACTCATTACCGATCGCATTGCGCGGGAAGGCGTCGACCTTTTGCGCAGTCAGCTTCCCGATGCTCAGATTGACGAACGTCCAGGTTTACAACCTGAACAACTCAAAGCTGTGATCGGCACATATGCAGCATTAATTGTGCGCAGTGAAACTCAGGTAACTGGCGACATACTGGAAGCTGCTACGCGTTTGAAGATCGTGGGACGTGCAGGTGTGGGCGTAGACAACATTGATATTGCAGCAGCCACGCGCCAGGGTATTATGGTTGTCAATTCGCCCACAGGAAATATTGTTGCAGCAGCAGAGCACACCATAGCCATGCTCATGGCTCTGGCCCGGCAAATTCCTGCCGCCAATACGAGTACCAAAGCTGGTAAATGGGAAAAAAGCCGCTTTCTGGGTGTCGAGGTACGCAACAAAGTGCTAGGTATCATCGGGTTGGGCAAGGTTGGCACAGAAGTTGCCCGCCGAGCGCAAGGGATGGAAATGCAAGTGATAGCATTCGATCCTTATGTTGGACCTGAACAGGCACGTAAGCTAGGTGTGACCATGCTAAGTATGGAAGAGGTGCTCAACCAGGCTGATTTTGTCACCCTGCATACATCGCTTACTAGCGGCCCCCATGGCACACGGGGGCTGATTGGGGTCCATGAACTCCAGCTCCTTAAACCGACTGCCCGCTTGATCAACTGCGCACGTGGCGGTTTGATCGACGAAGAGGCTTTGCTGAATGCCTTAAATGAGAAACGCCTGGCAGGTGTTGCCCTTGATGTCTTTAGCCAGGAACCAATCGGTGATAATGCGGCGCTGAAGCAATTACTCGCTCATGAGCGAGTAATTGCTACACCTCACCTGGGAGCTTCGACGGAAGAGGCTCAGGTAGGAGTTGCTATAGATGTAGCCGAGCAGGTTGTCTCCGTATTACGTGGCGGTTTCCCACGTGCAGCGGTGAATGCTCCCTTAATCCTGCCAGAAACATTGAAGGTATTACAACCGTATATGCACCTGGTTGAGCAGATGGGGCGTCTATACACCCAGCTACAACCCGGGCCACTCTCGAAAATTGAGTTATCCTGTAGTGGAGAGATAGCTACCTATGATCTTCGCCCTCTCCAGGCGGCCCTAATCAAAGGGCTGCTGGAGTCGGTCTCTGATGTGCATGTCAATATGATCAATGCGTCACTAGTGGCCAAACAATGGGGCCTGGAAATTCTTGAGCAGAAAAGCACGGTACCCAGCGAGTTCGCTAACCTCGTCACCCTGCGACTGTTGAGTGCTAATGGACACGCGTCGTCCTTTGCAGGCAAGCCAGGCTCTGGCGATGAACGTGTAGAGGTATTGAGTGGGACAGTCATGCATGGAGAGCCGCGAGTTGTCTGTGTTGGTCGTTACTGGACCGAGTTTGTACCGGAAGGGAACATTCTTTTCTGCCGCAACCTTGATCAGCCAGGGATGATCGGACGCGTAGGTACGGTGCTAGGCAAGGCACATGTCAATATTCGCCATATGGATGTAGGCCCTATAGTACGGGCTCCTCGTTCACAGCAAGCACAATCCACATCTGCGACAGCGTTAATGATTGTCTCCGTAGATGATCCCATACCTGTATGGGCCCTGGAAGAGATTGGGGCGGCAGGAGAAATCTTTGGGTTAACTATGGTGAAATTGTAAACAATGGTCAAGGCGAGATAGCAGGAAAACCTGTTATTTCGCCTTGACCATTGGTCTCCTGCAACCGGCCTGAGATTAGACCTCCAGGAGTTCGCTCTCAGACACCTGTGGGTTTACCTCTTTTTGCAAGCGCTGGTATATATGGCGTTTGATAGCACATGCGATACAAAAGTAAAGTATGATGCCCAGAATGAGCGCGCCCAGGCCAGGTATAGTGTATCTTTGCATTAAGAACAGAGCCACATGCCAGCGTGCACCAAGAGCCATATCAATTTGTAATATGACAATACACCAGATACTAGAACCGCTCAAGGCTGCCATTATTGTGACGACTCCCTCCGGCTCAAGCCGAGGGCTTCTCAGGATGGCTCCTGAAGGCTCCGTCCGAGCCCGTGTTCGTTGCAACCTCAACGGAAGGCTGGTGGGCTCTGTCCGTCTCATCGATTGGTACACGCAACGGTTGGTACGTTCGTACTTTTACTCGCGGGAACGCTTTACCGCGAAACGCCCAAATACGATTGAATGGTCCGTGTACACGTGAACAGAGGGAGTAGAGCACATCTGTTCACATGCGTCAAGAGCATACCGCCTGCGGGCGGTGCGGCTTGCATCCCCAGAGCTGAAGCAAGGGGTCTTACCCCGCAACGTGATAAATATAGCACATAGTTGACCTAATACATTGATGAATCGTCAGATAAAGCATATGCAACATTCTCAAAAGTAGTGCGTATTGAAACGTATAACGTTTGTAAGCCCATTGTCCATAATAGACAAGATCAAAAGAACAGCTATAGATGGCGTAATACGCCTCGTGTCATAAAACGCTTGAAGCAAAACGAGAGAGAAAGAAGAACATTTCTTTATGACGACAGTGGTACCCAAAACAACTGAAAGCAAAAAAGGCTCCAGCAAGCCAACGGGAGGCCAGGCAGGATTTGCCTTTACTATCCTCCTTGTTGTCAATGTCCTCAATTACGCCGATCGTTACGTGTTATCCGCTATCCTACCAAGCATCAAACACGATTTTAATATGACGGATTTCCAAGGGGGGTTGCTCATTTCGTCATTCTTGATTGTGTATGCAATCGCTACACTTCCCTTAGGAGTGTGGGCAGACAGGGGTATACGTAAAAATATTGTGGCCCTTTGTGTAGGACTCTGGAGTATAGCCACATCGTTAGCAGGTTTTACACAGAACCTTTTTCAGCTGTTCAGCATGCGCGCAATCTTAGGCATTGGTGAAGCAGGCTATGCTCCTGCTTCTCTATCACTGCTGGGTGACTTTTTTTCTAAAGCCCATCGTGGCCGTGTCCTATCCTACTGGTCAATCGGTACATTAATCGGAGCAGCGATTGGAGTTTCGCTCGGAGGACGCGTAGCCGATACATTGGGCTGGCGCTGGGCATTTTACATTGTGGGTATTCCAGGTTTAATTGCTGCCCTTTTAGCATGGCGCATCAAAGAGCCTACGCGTGGCGTGTTTGACAAAGAGGTTCAAGAAGTCGACGAGGTCGACAGTATGCAGGAACATGGGAAAATCGGCAAAGGCTTCCTGAGCATTGCCCGCCAGCTTTTCAAGATTCCCACCTACTGGGTCTTGCTCGGGGCGCTCATCTTTAGCTTCTTTACGATTGGTGGTACTTCTTTCTGGCTCACGACTTATCTCGCGAGAGATTTTGGGCTGTCACTGACAAAAGCCGGCTCAATTTCCGGAATAGTATTGGTGACAAGTGGGCTGGTCGGCACAGTATTGGGAGGTTGGCTCGCTGATTTTATGCAGCGTCGGCGGCCCGAGGGGCGGCTGTTTACATGTATGCTAGGCTTTCTCATCGGTGCGCCACTCGTACTCCTTGCCCTCTTTATTCATACACTGCCACTGTTCATTACCGTGTTTGTCGTTGCCGCCATCTCTCTGAATTTCTGTACGGGACCACTTAATGCCGTAATTCAGGATATTATAGCACCAAATATGCGGGCCACGGCGGTTGGCCTGGCATTGCTATTGGCACATTTACTCGGTGATGCAGCAGCTCCGACGATCATTGGCTTAATCTCCGACAACTCATCACTGAATACGGCGCTGCTAACCACGGCACCCATATTCCTGTTCCTGGCCGGAATTGTGTGCCTGCTGGGCCTCAAAACCGTCGGCAAGGATATGCAGAGAATGCAACAACAGATGAAAGCACAAAAATAGCCCTCTTCTCAAGGATATGCAAAAAGAACCTCCCCTTTAAGTAAAGAGGAGGTTCTTTTTAATGGAGCGGGTTACGGGATTCAAACCCGTGGTCTCAACTTTGGGAAAGTTGCATGTTATCACTACACCAAACCCGCATGTAAACCGTCAACATAGCGGATTATAGCTGAAAGACGTTCAAATGTCAAGTGCTTTTACAAGCAAGTGTCATTGGTCCAATCACCCCGCTTCATCTGAGGCTCGTGGGATGATCTGGAGTTGATCCGATGTTACGCAGAGGCGGATCTCTGCAGCCCATCCTGTGCAGAGGGAACCTGAGCCCGTCGCAGCAACAGGATGCCCATCACCATCGGCAGCAGATAATAGAGAAAAGGAGGAACATCAGAAGTCGCCCCCAATAACCCCAGACCGGCCAGGCCGTAGACGATGGCGAGCCACCCCATGAACTTCGGCAGCACCCGTGTGGAGAGCATCGCTGCTCCGTAGGCAACGAGTGCGGAATAGGCAAGAATGGTGTAGATCACGAACAGGGCCTGGGTCCACAGGGTGAGCGGCACATAGTAGTCTGGCATCACGCCTGTTCTCGTCAGTTCCTGCGCCGCCCAGGGGTCGATGCTCAGCGGCACGGCGCGTTGGATCAACCAGAGGGTCGCTGCCAAGACGAACAGGATGAGCCCGAGGGGTGAGAAGTTGCGGTCCCCGGCCTCCCGTAACAGCGTCGTGAGCAGTGCCAGCCCGAGCAGCGTCACCAGGGTGCTGCCCATGAAGAACGCATTGGTCCACCACCAGAGTGCTTGGTGATGCAAGACGACATCCAACGCGGCCTGAGGGGACAACAAGTAGATGGCGGTTCCTTTGCTATCGGTCAAAGGTGTCGGCGGCCCTAGTGTCAAAGGGATCCAGGCGCTTCCGAGAAACAGCACCCCACCCAGAATCAGGACGATCCCAGTGAAAGGGCGCCACGTCCAATATGTGCGATGGAGCATGAGATCCTCCTTTTTCAGGGCTGTATGAGAAGCCGAAGCTCTCGCATTCCTGAAGATCGGTGTGTAGAAGTTCACGAGTGCTGTGATCTATGCGACAGGAAAGGGATGCAGAGCAGAGCATCTGCACCCACTATGAAAACGATGGGAGTCTGCATTTTTCAGCGACGGATGGCTAAGCAGATCGGAGAAAAACTGCACGCTTGTTCAGCTTTTTCAAGGGGTTGTCGACATGTTAAGAAAGACCTCTGGTATAGTGATACAGGTCGCAAGCAAGCAGACACACTTAATATGCGGATGAGCCCCCTCATCCCAATGCGCGTGCCAGGTGATATGCGAGCACGCGCATGGGATTACTCGGACCAAATCGTTTTAGGCACTGGGAGCAGTTCATCGTCCACATAGATCGCATCCACGCGCTCATTGAAAAAGCACACGAACGTGGCGATCGGCGAACAGGCAGGCAGCGGTTCATGGTAGCTCCACACGATGTCCTTGAAGACCTGCTCACCAATCCTGGCGGACCAATACGTTGCCTTACCCTTGTAGGGACAACGCGTGGTCGTCTCTGTCGGCTCCAAGAGTTCCATCCGGACATCTTGTGCAGAGATGTAATAGCGAATCGGCAGCCCCGTTTCGAGCAACAACTGGGGACGTTGAGTGTCGGCTATCGTCACGCCACCAAGCACGATCCGCACATGGCGGGAACTCGGCAAGACATCCACCCGCTTGTAGGGATCGCGTGCATGCGCAAAGACCCGCTCCTCCTCTTCATACCAGGCGTCCATGTGATTCCAGTACAAGGCCAGGTATCCTTGAATCTTCGGTCCTTCGGGCAATGGATGGGGATAGCTCCAAGCCGCATGCTCAGCCACGCGGTCACCCACCCGGAGCGTCCAGTACGACGCTTCCCCTTTCAGCGGCGAGGAGGTGCGATGTTCAGACGCCTCCATCAGATCCATACGCACATCTTCCAGCGGAAAATAGAAGACGGGCAACCGTCCCCATTCATGCAACAACATCACGCGCTTGCTGTCGGCGATGGTGACGTCAGCGAAGATCACACGCACACGCCGTCGGCTGTCTTCCCAGCGAAAGCCCTCGCTGAATGACGGCGAAGCCATTGGGCCCATAAACAGATCTTCAAGTACGGGTTTCATGAGTGTCTCCTCTCTTGAACGTGCGGTAACTGAACATAACGATGAATGATGGTCAATGCAATGAACTCGGAGCAATCTCACCGTTCATAGTTCTGTTTCCTTTCAGAACAAAACATCGCTCACACGTTCTTCCCTCATGTGAGGGCTATCTGTGAGAATGCCCTACCCACTGGTGATACTTTGTAGCATGACAGACAAAGGGGTTCTGTTGCAAAAAATTTTATCCCATCAAAATGAGAGATGTTCTACCGACTCCTTTGCGAAAAACAGGCAAGAGAGGCACTGCTTTTCCAAACTTACGCTGTTTATACAGCAATTACTCGCTTCATTTTCCTTGCTCAAAATTTTTTGCAACAGAATCCCGTTTCGGCCAAAGGAAGATTTTTGGTGAGTCAATTCGCAGGGTTGACATCTAAGAAACATCCTATATAATTGTTCTCGCTGAACAGGCATATTTCGTCCAGCACTCACGCCTTGGCTGGGTTGAGCAGGACCCGGACGAGCTTCTCGCGAAGGTCGGGACGAACACCGTCTGCGGTGCCGCCGCACGCATCCCGCGCGGCAAGGGCAAAGGCCGCGGTGACACTGTGAAAGGGAGCCGGAAGGAATCTTGACGCTTGATCGGCTGTGTACGTTGTTCTGACTTTTGGGAGGGAGAACAATGACGATTGTAAGCATCCTGGGATCGGGCATAATGGGCACGGCACTCAGCTTCCCGCTGGCCGACAACGGCCACGAGGTACGGCTGGTGGGCACCCACCTCGATCGCGACATCATTGACAGCATAAAGAAGACCGGCGTGCATCCCGGCCTCGATCGCAAGGTCCCCGAGACGGTCCGCGCATACCAGCTCGAGGAGGCCAAGGAGGCTTTCGAGGGAGCCGAGGTCGCTCTGAGCGGGGTCAACTCCTTCGGAGTGCACTGGGCGGGCGAACAGTTGGCCTCGCTCTTGAAGCCGGGCATGATGGTACTCTCCATCGCAAAGGGGATGGAGGCCGTCGAGAACGGCGACCTGCACATCCTGCCCGAGGTGCTGGCCGAGGGGGTGCCGCCGGATCTGCGGAAGCAGGTCTCCTGGTCTGCTATAGGCGGCCCGTCCATCGCGGGCGAAGTGGCCGCGCGGCGGCACGACACCTGTGTGGTCTTCGCGGGTAGGGACGCGGACGTCCTGAAGAAGTTGGCAACACTTTTCCGCACAGACTACTACCACGTCTGGACCTCCACCGACTTCATCGGGGTGGAGGGGTGCGCAGCACTGAAGAACTGCTACGCGCTTGGGGTCGGTTTCGCGGAGGGCATACTGGAGCGGGAGGGCGGGTCGGGTAGCAAAGACCGCAACTACAACTACGCTGCGGCCCTGTTCGGTCAGGGGGCGGTGGAGCTCGGGCAGATGATGCGGGTACTCGGCGGTCGGCCCGAGACGGCCTATGGGCTGGCCGGCGTGGGCGATATGTACGTGACGAGCCAAGGTGGGCGCAACGTGATCGCGGGGCGGCAGGTCGGCAGTGGGCTGCGCTTCTCGGAGGTACGCAAGCGAATGCCGGGAGTCACGCTGGAGGGCGCGGCGGCGATAGTGGTTATCGGGGGTGCCCTACCCAAGCTCACCGAGCGCGGGATCATCAAACCCGAAGACTTCCCCCTGTTGCGCCACCTGCATGCGGTCATTGCCAAAGATGAACTCCTGAACATGCCCTGGGATACGTTCTTCGGGGCGCAAGCGTAGAAGCGAAAGCAAGAAAGGGGTAGGGACATGACTGACGGTCCTTACTTTCTCGGGTTTGATGGCGGAACGGAGAGTATGCGGGTCGGTATCTTCGATCGGGAGGGCACCCCGATAACCTTCGCGGCCGAGCCGTACGCCTTAAAGCACCCGCACCCTGGTTGGGCCGAGCAGGATCCCGCCGAGTGGTGGGCGTGCCTGGTGGCGGCGGTGAGGAAGGCGATGACCGAAAGCGGTATTGCACCTGAAGCCGTCGCCGGCATTTCGTTAGACTGCACCTCCTGCACGGTCGTTGCGCTGGATGCGAGCGACCGCATCTTGCGACCGGCCATCATGTGGATGGACGTGCGCGCGGCCGATCAGGCACGCCGTCTGGCTCAGACCGGGGACCCGGCACTCAAGTACAGCGGCTACACCAACATCTCGGCGGAGTGGATGCCCTGCAAGGCCCTCTGGTTGAA